>Ga0209550_10002780_pt1 | contig 16803 bp, 18 predicted proteins | sample LauGreSuBDMM15SN_2_FD_187567 | JGI IMG/M metagenome (GOLD analysis project Ga0209550, IMG submission 187567) | Freshwater lake microbial communities from Lake Michigan, USA - Su13.BD.MM15.SN (SPAdes) (version 5) | ecosystem: Environmental > Aquatic > Freshwater > Lake | place: Lake Michigan...
GCGCTAAAGGGTCGGGTCGATAGAATGGCGCATTCTAAATGCCGGGTCTCACACCAGCTGATGTCTACTTCCCCTGATTACCGACTGTATGCCGCTTGGTTGGCCATAGCGGCATTGCTCGCATGTGTGCTGTGGTGGTTGCTGCCTGTTTTGACCCCGTTTTTAATTGCCGCGGTCATGGCCTATGTGCTGTCGCCGGTGGTGCAGCATTTACAGCAATGGCTGGGCAAGGGCTTGCCCAAAAGCTTGTTGGTGCTGGTATGCGAGACCGCTTTTATTGGGATTTTGCTGGCGGTGGTGGCCTTGGTGGTGCCGGTGCTGTTCAAAGAAGCCGCACGTATACAAATGCAATTGCCGCAATTGTTAGATGCGATCAAAGCGCATCTAGAGCCTGTCTTGCTGAGCTGGGGCTTTACCATTGAATTAGATGCCCAAGCCCTCAAAGCGTGGCTGGCCCAAAATGCCGACGGCTTGTCTGACAGCGCCTTAAGCTCATTAATGGCTTCATTGCGCATAGGTGGCAGCGTGGCGTTGGCGGTGGTGGGCAACTTGGTGCTGATTCCCGTGGTCTTGTATTACCTGTTGATGGATGGTCATGTGGCCGTCGCGCAGCTGCGCGAATGGGTGCCCCTCAAAGCCAAGGTCTCGGTGGATGGTTTTGTGCAAGAGGCCGACGCGGTGCTGGGTGAGTATTTGCGCGGGCAGTTGGTGGTGATGCTTATTTTGGCGGTGTATTACGTTGTCGGCCTGTCTTTGTTTGGCCTGTCGGTGGCTTGGCCCATCGGCATCTTCACCGGCTTGGCGGTGTTTGTGCCGTATGTGGGCTTTGGCCTTGGCTTGCTGCTGGCGGCTTTGTCTGGGTTTTTAGAAATGGCGCCCATGCAAGCCACCGTCATGCTGGTGGTGGTCTTTGGTGTGGGTCAGTTGCTTGAAAGTTTTGTGCTGACGCCTCGCTTGGTGGGTGAGCGTATTGGTTTGCACCCCTTGGCGGTGATTTTTGCTTTGCTGGCCTTTGGTCAGTTGCTGGGCTTTGTCGGTGTGCTGATGGCTTTGCCCGCCAGTGCGGTCTTATTGGTTGCCTTGAGACGCTTGCGCGAGCGTTATTTGGGCAGCCGTTTGTATGCAGGCTAGACCCGCATGAGGCAAATTGCTTTGGATATTGGGGTTGATGTGGGCCCCACGCTTTCAAATTTTGAGCCCGGCCACAACGCAGCAGCGCTGGAGCATTTGCAATTGTGGTTGGCCGGCAATACCCGTTCGCCGGTGCCCACTTACCTATGGGGTGAGCAAGCCTGTGGCAAAAGCCATCTGCTGAGCGCTGTGGCAAAAGCCATCACTTCGCAAGGCCACCAAGTGGGCTGGATGGACGCCAGCCTTGCCGAGCCGCCCGCATTCGATGCCCACTGGGACGTGCTGTTGATGGACGATGTCGATGCTTACAGCGCGGTACAACAACATGCGGCTTTCAACTGGTTTGTGGGCGCGGCGACCCCGGGCCCACTGCGCCAGCCATGGGTGCTGGCCGCGGGTTTGTTGCCTCCCAAGGATTTGCCTTTGCGCGAGGACTTGCGTACCCGCTTGGGCTGGGGACTTGTGTTTCACCTGCAGGTGCTGGGCGAAAACGAGCGTCGTGCGGTTTTGGTGCGACATGCGCAGATGCTGGGCATGACCTTGAACACCGATTTATTGGATTACATGCTCACACGGTTCAGCCGCGATTTGGGCCATTTGATCGATTTGCTGCACCGCTTGGACGCGTTTGCTTTGCAAACCCAGCGCCCCCTCACCATCCCTTTGCTTCGAGCCATGCTCGACGAGAGTTAAGCGCATGAAATTGGCCTTGTTCGATTTAGACCAAACCCTGTTGCCACTGGACTCCGACCAATCCTGGGGCGAGTTCACCTTGAGCTTGGGTTGGGTTGACCGACAGAGCTTTAAGCAACGCAATGACGCTTTTTATGCCGACTACAACGCGGGGTGCTTGGACATCCACGCGTATGTGCGGTTTGCCACCGAAGCGATGCGACAGCGCGGCTTGCTTCAAGCCCAAGAGGCGCACCAAGCCTTTATGCGCGAAGTGATTCAGCCCGCCATCACACCGCAAGCACTGCAACTGGTAGAGCAGCACCGTGCGCAGGGCGAGACTTTGGTGATGGTCACCGCCACCAACGAGTTTGTTACTGGCCCGATTGCCCAAGCCTTTGGCATGGATGTGCTGTTGGCGGTTCAACTCGTGCGAGACGAACAAGGCAATTTCACTGGCGACATTGATGGCACGCCCAGCTTGCGCGAGGGCAAAGTCACCCGAGTGAATCAGTGGTTGGCCGAGCAAGGTTTGAGCTTGACCGAAGTTCACGCCACTTTTTACAGCGACTCCATGAACGACTTGCCCTTGCTTGAAAAAGTCGATGTTCCGGTGGTCACCAACGCTGGCCCCGAGCTCAAACAAATCGCCCAAGAGCGCGGGTGGCGTATCCTCGACCTTTTCGAGACTTCATGATCAGCAAAATCATTCACCGCTTGATGGGCCGCGCTGGCCCCAAACCCTCCTCCAAGTTTGGCCAGCGGCGTGTCATCAGTGAAACAGTTCACGGCATTGACCACGGCTTGGTTGACGAGCGCGCCATGAACGTGGTGCGCACCTTGCAAGAGCGGGGTTTTGAGGCTTACATCGTAGGCGGCGCGGTGCGCGATTTGTTGGTGGGCTTGAAGCCCAAAGACTTTGATGTCGCCACCAACGCCACACCCGAAGAAGTGAAAGCCTGTTTTCGCCGCGCCTTCATCATCGGACGGCGATTTCGAATTGTGCATGTGGTCTATGGGCGCGGGCGTGAACACGAGGTGATAGAGGTGTCGACCTTTCGCGCACACCTTGACAGCAATGACGCCGAGCAAGTCAGTGGCAATGAGCGCACCAGCAAAAAAGCCCTCTCCAACATGACCCATGCGGTGGACGCCAGTGGCCGGGTGTTGCGCGACAACGTGTGGGGTCCCCAAGAAGAAGATGCTGCGCGGCGCGACTTCACCGTGAACGCCATGTACTACGACCCTCTCACGGGCGACGTCATCGACTACCACCATGGTTTGGAAGACGCCAAAAAACGCGTGCTTCGCATGATCGGTGACCCTGCGACGCGCTACCGCGAGGACCCGGTTCGCATCATTCGCGCCGTGCGCTTTGCCGCCAAATTGAACCATCTCGGCTTCAAGCTCGAGCCCAGAACCGCCAAGCCCTTGAAAGCGTCTGTGGCGTTGTTGGCCGATGTGCCGCAAAGCCGTTTGTTCGATGAGATGCTCAAACTCTTGCAAACCGGCCACGCTTTGGCCAGCGTCGAGCAGTTGAAGGCCTTGGGCATGGCCCAAGGTATTTATCCCTTGCTGGATGTGGTGGTCGAGCGCGTGGATTCCGATTTTGTGAACGCCGCTTTGCAAGACACCGACCGTCGCGTGGGCGAGGGCAAGCCGGTTGCGCCCAGTTTTTTGCTCAGCTGTGTGTTGTGGGCCGATGTGCGTGAGGGCTGGCAAGTGCGCAGCAACGACATGCCCACCTTCCCCGCTTTGCAAGAAGCGATTGAAGACGTTTTTAATGCCCGCATTGGCGACGTCTCAGGACGCGGCAAGTTGGCGGGCGATATGCGCGAAATTTGGACCATGCAACCACGCTTTGACAAGCGCAGTGGCAGCGCCCCTTTTGGTTTGATCGATCAGGCGCGTTTTCGTGCCGGTTTCGATTTCATGCGGCTGCGCGCCGAAGTGGGCGAGGTCGAGGAAGAATTGGCCGATTGGTGGGAAACCTTCAGCACCGCCAATGAAGACAGCCGCGTGGACATGTTGCAAGCGGTCAAACCTGCGCCTCGTGCGGTCAAGGCCGATGGCACACCGGTGGCTCGTAAACGCCCGCGTCGCCGTCGCAAGCCCGCAGGCAACCCTTCAGCCACTGGTGACAACAACGAAGCGTGAACCGGTCAGTGCCTATGTGGCATTGGGTGCCAATTTAGGCGACGCAGCTTTGGCTGTGCGGCACGCTTTGCTGGCCATCGCCGCTTTGCCGCATACCCACATGCAACAGGCCTCCCCCTTGCTCAGCAGTGCCCCCGTAGACGCTGAGGGTCCTGTGTATGTCAATGCGGTGGCGCACATCCACACGGGTTTGAATGCTGTTGAGCTGTTGAGTGCTTTGCAGCAGCTGGAAAATGCCGCGGGGCGTACCCGCGACCATCACCACGCACCGCGCACCCTCGATTTGGATGTGCTTTTTTATGGACAAGCGCAGATGCAAAGCACGTTTTTAACGCTGCCGCATCCGCGTTGGCAGGAACGCGCTTTTGTGTTGCTGCCCTTGCAAGTGGTCTGCCCAGACAAAGTCACGCCGCAGTTGCTGCAAGCGGTTGACCATCAGTCTGTCACTTGGCTTTCTTCCTAGCGCTTTACTGAGAGATTTTTCGCGCTTCTTCAATTTGTGTCTCGAAATAGCGCTGAAAACCATAGGCCAAGGTTGACAGCAAGGCGGTGGTCCCCACCAGCAGCGACAACACCAAAGCGCCCACGGTCAGCCAGTTGGTGGCGCCTGCGGGCGACTCGGTATCCGCCTCGGGGTTGTAGATGCTGTTCCAGCGCTCAGTGGACATCAAGCCCCAGTAAATGGCATTGAGAGCCGTGCCAGCAATCGTCATGCCTAAAAGTGGCAACAACCACCAGCTCAAGGGATCATCCACACCAAAATCTTGGGCGCGCGAATAACCGTACAAGCCCAGCAAGCTGGGCCATGGCAACAGCCAAGCCAAGCCATCGCCTTTGCCGAACATGTAAAAGCGGTGCAAGCCCAAAGGCCCACCGACAAAGCTCAACCAAGTAGCCAATGTTTTATTTTTCATGCGTTTGATTATCGGTTTGGCGGCGTGAGCTCGCTGGCGGGGCTGGAATCTCCCGCCCCCAAGGCTTTTTGCATGAACACTGTGTCCAGCCATAGGCCGTGCTTCCAGCCGCTGGCTTTCAAGATGCCGGTGTGCGCAAAGCCCAAGCTGCGGTGCAGCCCGATTGAGCTGGCATTGGCCGAGTCGCCAATGACGGCCAGCATTTGACGAATACCCAGCGCCTCGCAATGACGCATGAGTTCAGTCAACAAAGCGCGGCCTAAGCCTTGGCCCGCATGCTCGGCATGGATGTAAACCGAGTCTTCGGCCATGAACCTAAAGGCAGGGCGAGGCCTGAAGTTGCCTGCGTAGGCAAAGCCCAGCACCTCGGCATCACGGCTGGCCACCAAAAAAGGCAGGCCTTTGGCCAGCACATCCGTGCGTCTGCGGGTCATCTCGGCAAGGTCGGGAGCCTCCCATTCAAAGCTGCCTGTTCCGTGCTTGACATGGTGGGCGTATATGCGGGTGATGCTGGCTAAATCGGCGTCTAGGCTTGGGCGTATGAGCAGGGCAGGGGGGTGCATGTCTTGTCAGTCTATAATGGCAGGCTTTTCAACGAGCGCTGGCCGGGTGGCCATGTTGCGTGTCTCATCGTTGAATCAAAGTCTGCACCCAAGGATAAACCATGGTCGTCATCCGACTTTCACGCGGCGGCGCAAAAGCCCGTCCCTTTTTTAATATTGTTGTGGCTGACAAGCGCGTTCGCCGCGATGGTCGTTTCATCGAGCGCATTGGGTTTTACAACCCCATCGCTGCCGGCGGTGAGGAAGGCTTGCGCATTGCCCAAGACCGACTGAGCTACTGGGTTGGCGTGGGCGCACAAACCTCGCCCACCGTGGACCGCCTGATCAAACAAGCCGGCAAAGTCGCCGCTTAAAGCCAGTTACCAGCCCATGCAGCCCGCTTGGGAGCCTGCTGAATTACCAGCGGATGCTGTTGAAGTGGGGCGCATATTGGATGCTTGGGGCCTTAAAGGCTGGCTGAAAATCCTCCCCCACAGCGCCTCTCCTGAGGCGCTGTTTTCATCCAAACGCTGGTTTTTGCAGCCCAATGAACGCGGCGCCTCACCCTTTAGCGGCACGGTTTTGGTTAAAGTTCGCGAGGCCAAAGAGCACTCTGACAGCGTAGTCGCTTTTTTGCACGAGTTGGAGGATCGCGACATCGCTCAAAGTCTCAAAGGTGCGCGTATATTTGTGCCGCGCTCGAGTTTCCCCACCCCCGCCAGCGACGAATACTATTGGGTCGACCTCATTGGTTTGCAGGTACGCAACCGTGAGGGCATCGATTTGGGCGAGGTCACCGAGTTGCTGTCAACAGGCCCGCAAACGGTTTTGGTATTGCGCGACGCGGTAACTGACGCAGAGGGTAAACCTGTCGAGCGCATGATTCCTTTTGTCGCCGCCTACATCGATCAGGTCGATACCCAAGCCCGCCTGATCTTGGTGGACTGGCAAGCCGATTACTGAGGCCTGCACTCACCGCATACTCTAGCCATGCGCGTAGACATCATCACTTTGTTTCCCGAATTGTTTCCCGCTTTTTTGCAAGCGGGAGTGACACGTCGTGCTTTTGAGAGCGGTCAATTACAGGTTAAGACTTGGAACCCACGCGAGTATGCCGTGGGCAATTACAAACGCGTTGACGACCGATCCTTTGGCGGCGGCCCAGGCATGGTCATGCTGGCCGAACCCTTGGCCGCTTGCTTGCAAGCCGTTCGCGCCGAAAGCGGCTTAGACAGAGCCCAAGCGCCGCTGGTGTATTTCTCACCGGTGGGTCAGGTGTTGACCCAAAGCTTGGTCCAGAGCAGCGGGCAAACGCCGGGCGTGGTGCTGCTGTGTGGGCGCTACGAGGGAATTGATCAGCGCTTTATTGACAACTGTGTGGACCAGCAAATCAGCTTGGGCGATTTTGTGCTCTCGGGTGGTGAGATCGCTGCCATGGCTTGGCTGGACGCGTTGGCAAGACTGCAACCGGGTGTCTTGCATGATGAACAAAGCCATTTGCAAGACAGCTTCACCCCCGCATTGAGCGGCTTGTTGGACTGCCCGCATTACACCCGCCCCGAGGTTTGGCAAGACCTCGCTGTGCCGGCCGCTTTGATGTCGGGTCACCATGCCCAGATTGCCACTTGGCGTCGACAGCAAAGCCTGTCGCTGACAGCCCAAGCTCGCCCCGATTTGCTTGAAAAAGCCCGCCAATCTGGACTTTTGACCCCAGCAGACGAGCAACTGTTGGCAAAATCCGTCAAGCCCTAGTTAGCCAGCTATAATGGCGGGCTCTCGATCCTCTGGGTGGCCGCCTCGTGTTTCAAACACCATAGGCCTTTTGTGTAGCGCATCCATGATCATTGTGAGGACAGCATGAATCTCATCCAAACTCTGGAACAAGAAGAAATTGCCCGCATGGGTAAAAAAATCCCGGTCTTCGCCCCTGGCGACACCGTGGTGGTCAGTGTCAACGTGGTCGAGGGAACTCGCAAGCGTGTACAGGCCTTCGAAGGCGTGGTGATTGCCAAACGCAACCGCGGCATCAACTCCAACTTCATCGTTCGCAAAATGTCCAGCGGCGAAGGCGTAGAGCGTACCTTCCAAACTTACAGCCCTTTGATTGCTGCCGTTGAAGTCAAACGCCGTGGCGATGTTCGCCGCGCCAAGTTGTACTATTTGCGCGACCGCAGCGGAAAATCTGCCCGTATCAAAGAAAAACTCACAGCCAAAGCCACACCAGCGGCAGCAGCCAAGTAAGACCTGGTCTCAAGTCTTTCCATCAAACCGCCCCAGTCAACGCTGCGGCGGTTTTTTTCTGACCTACCCTCATCCAACATTGTTCACTTTTTCCCAAATTCCCAATTTCTCAGCGGAGACTTCAGAAGTCTTGGGCCGAGACGGGCATTTGCCAAAGGTTGCTGCTCACCGTCTGTACCCCACGGGCTTGCGCCAACATTTTGCCAACCCACCTGTATGGCAACCCGAGGTCTCGCGGGAACCGCCTTTAACTTCCAAGCCACCGGTGGCCGCATCGGTGTTGATTGGTGTGGTGATGCGACCCATCCCCACCATTTTGTTAACCCTCAGGACCGCGCATTTGTCGACACATTCCGGTCAAATTGCCTTGCCTGGAGGAAGACAAGACCCGGAAGATGCAGACGCGGTGGCGGCTGCCTTGCGCGAATCTCACGAAGAGGTGGGACTTGACCCCGCGCATGCAGAAGTCTTGGGGGAGTTGCCCATCTATGTCACGGGTACAGGTTTCAAGGTCACACCTGTGGTGGCACTGCTGGACCCCGCCATGCGTTTGAGCGCCAACCCCCACGAGGTAGCTCAGGTGTTTGAAGTGCCTCTGGCCCATGTGATGGACCCTGGCAACCATTGCCGTCATGCGGTGTTTTGGTCTGGGCAAAGGCGCGAATGGTTTTCCATGCCCTACCAAGATGGCGAGCAAAAACGCTTTATCTGGGGTGTCACCGCAGGCATTTTGCGTAATCTTTACTGTTTTTTAAGCACAGACCCTCATTAGCTAGGGCTTGGGCACTGCGGCTTGACTATCATGTGGTTATGAGTTTTTTTGCACTTTTATTTGCTTTCTTGCTTGAGCAAGCACGCCCTTTGAGTTTTGGCGAAGGTTTGGAGCGGGCTTGCCAAACTTGGTGTGACAAGGTTCGCAACTCACTCGATACGGGGGATTCGCGCCATGCTTGGACGGCTTGGGCAGTGGCCATAGGCGTGCCTTGTGTGTTGGTGGTGGCGGTTCATTTGCTGTTGGCGTGGTATTTGGGTTGGATTTTTGCCATGTTGTGGAGTGTGGCAGTTTTGTATGCCACCTTGGGGTTTCGCCATTTCAGCCACCACTTCACCTCTATTCGCCAAGCCTTGTCGGTAGGTGATGAGGTCTTGGCCAACAGCTTGCTTTCGCAATGGTCGGGTGCCAAAGGTGAAAACCTCTCGCGCGCAGAAATCATTCGCCATGTCATCGAGTATTCAGCCATTGCTGCGCACCGCCATGTGTTTGGTGTGGTAGTTTGGTTTGTTGTTTTGGCCGGTCTGGGTTTGGGTCCCGTGGGCGCGGTGATTTACCGATTGAGTGAATTTTTGTCCCGTTCTTGGGGGGCAAAAGATGATCTCGCCGCATCTTCGCTGGGTCACAACAGCCCCGCCTTAGAGACATGTGCGGCCAAGGCTTGGCGCAAGACCGATTGGCTTCCCGCCCGATTCACCGCATTGAGTTTTGCGGTGGTCGGCAATTTTGAAGATGCGGTGCAAGCTTGGCGCAATGACGCACTGCATTTCCCCGACTCCAATGATGGGGTGGTGTTGGCGGCTACCTCAGGTGCCATCAATGTGCGCTTGGGCGGCAAGAGCTTGGGCCAAGCAGATGAAGAGCAACTGCTGAGCCCTCAAGCGGTGGAGACAACCGCTGGCCGCGAGCCTGAGTTATCGCATTTACGCAGCATGGTGGGCTTGGTTTGGCGTGCCGTAGTGATGTGGATGCTGTTGCTCGCGCTCTTGACCTTGGCGAGGCTGTTGGGCTGAGCCAAGCTTTTGGGCTTAGTAACTTTGAGGTGCAGACAACTCTGCAAACAACTCGGTATAAATTTTGTAGCGCCCGGCGTCTATGTCTTTCAGCGCCAAAGCATCCCGCACACCGCAATCGGGTTCATGCACATGGCTGCAGTTGTGGAACTTGCAATGATCGGCATGCGCATCGATATCTGGCATGCAAGACGCCAAACTGCTCGCAGCAATATGGTGTAAGCCGAAAGCCTGAAACCCAGGCGAGTCCATCAGCGCGGTTTTTTTAGTCGCATCCATCCAATACCACGTGGTGGATGTGGTGGTGTGTTTGCCCGACTGCAAGGCTTGCGAGATGATGTTGGTCGCGGCATTGGCGTTAGGCACCAATCGATTGATAAGCGTACTTTTTCCCGCACCCGAAGGACCGAGTACCAAGGTGACGCGCTGATCAAGCTCGCTGCGCAAATCGGTCAAATCAAACGCATCATTTTTCAGACTCAAGGGCAAAACCTTGCAACCCAAGCGCTGGTAGGGAAGCAGCTTTTGCCAAGCCCGATCAAAAGCTTCTGTGAGGTCTTGCTTGTTCAGGCCAATCAAGGTGCGTATGCCTTCATGGCGCGCAGCAATCAAGGCGCGGGCTAACTGGCTTTGGGAAAAATCGGGCTCGGCGGCTACCAACACCAACACCTGATCGATATTGGCTGCAAAAGATTTGGTGCGAATTTCGTCTTGTCGATAGAAAAGATTTTTTCGCGTGTCAACCGACTCGATGCTGCCGCCGTCTTCACTGGCCGTCCATTGCACATGGTCGCCCACAACAGCTTGGTTTTTTTTGCCTCTGGGGTGGCAAATTCTGCGCTCACCTTGGGCATCTTCAACCCAAACATGGCGGCCGTGACTGGCGACCACCAAGCCCCCATAGGTCATGCGGTGAGTCGGGCCAAGCGTTGCGCGGCCGGTGGATGGGAGTGATAAAAAGCCACGTACAAGGGGTCTGGGGTCAGCGTAGATGCGTTGTCTTGGTAGAGCTTGAGCAGTGCTTGGCGCAAATCGGCGCCATTGGCATATTGGCAGGCAAACGCATCTGCTTCAAACTCATGTTGCCGTGAACGCGCCGAGTGCCATGGCGTGGTCACAAAGGTGACCAAGGGCACAAACATCATGAACAACAACAAAGCAATCGCATCATTGGGGCTGGCTAAGTGGGGTTGAATGCCTAAGCCTTCATAAAACCAGCTTTGTGAACTGAGCCAACCCAGTCCCGCTAAGCCCACCAGTGTGAAAAGAAAACTGTTGAACAATGATTTGGGAATGTGTTTGAGTTTGGCATGTCCCAATTCATGGGCCAGCACAGCCTCCATTTCATCGGCATTCAATTGCTTGAGGAGAGTGTCAAAAAACACCACCCGTTTTTGCTTACCCAATCCTGTAAAAAAAGCATTGGAGTGCGCCGAACGGCGGCTGCCATCCATGACAAAAAAACCATTCGCCTGAAAACCGGTGCGCTGCATCAAGGCCATGACACGGGTTTTGAGTGCAGCATCTTCCAAGGGTAGAAACTTATTGAAAAGCGGCATGATGACGCTGGGCGCTAACCACATCACAAACAACTGATAAAAAACCAGCACACCCCAGGCAATCATCCACCACCACGCGCCACCCGATTGCATCAGGTACAGCACCAACCACAGCAGGGGCAGACCCAACACGGCACCCAGCAAACTGGCTTTAAGCATATCTGTCAACCAAAGGCCTAAAGTCATTCGGTTGAATCCAAACGCTTGTTCAATTTTAAAAGTTTGTATGTAGGACAAAGGCAAACTGACCACGGCACTGATGAGTATGAAACTCACCACCAAGCTGATTTGTTGCCACATGCTGGGCCCCAGCAGATTTAACAACCACTGGTCGAGCAAGCCCAAACCGCCCAGCAAGGTCCACATCACCAGCATGGCCGTGTCCAGCGCCATGTCCCAATGACCTAAGCGCAGTTTGGCGATGGTGTAGTCGGCCGCTTTGTGGTGTGCCGCTGTGTCGATGGTGGCTGCAAACGCTTCGGGCACTGCCGCACGATGCTGCGCCACATGGCGCATTTGTCGATGGGACAGCCAAAATTTGAGGAGCAAGTTCAGCACCAGCAGGCTGGTGAAAACCAAGGTGAATGTGTAAGCGGTAGTCATGCAACTAGTTTAGGGGACAATGCCCTCTATGAATTTAAACGTTACAAATAATACCGAGCCGCCAGAGAGTATTTTGTTGGCCAAGTCGGATGACAACCTGATTTGGCTTGACTGCGAGATGTCGGGACTCGACCCCGAAAAAGAGCGTTTGTTAGAAATTGCTTTGGTGGTGACCGGCCCACATTTGACGCCACGAAAAGAAAGTCCTGTGTGGGTTGTCCACCAATCTGATGCTTTGCTTAATGGCATGGACGCTTGGAACAAAGGCACCCACGGCAAAAGCGGATTGATCGACAAAGTCAAAGCCTCCACCTTCGATGAAGACCAAGTGCAAGAGCAACTTATCGCTTTCATCAAGCCATTTATCTCTAAAGGCATTTCGCCCATGTGCGGCAACACCATCAGCCAAGACAGACGTTTTTTGGTGAAGTACATGCCCAAGTTCGAAGCTTGGTTTCATTACCGCAATTTAGACGTCAGCACACTCAAAGAACTTTCTAAGCGATGGAAACCCGAGGTGTATGCGGCTTTTAAAAAACGTCAAAGCCATACCGCTTTGGCCGATGTTCATGAATCTATCGATGAGTTAATTCATTACAGAGAGCACTTTTTAAAACTTTAAAAAAATATTTCTCAGGGTAGACCCTAATCCGTGAGAGAATACGCCTCGTTGGGTCTGTGACCCATTTGCTACATCTGCCTCTCACCTTGGGTTCATAGAATTGAACCACGCCAACATTCATTGTTGGCTTGCTTGTTTGAAGGTTGATGTTTTTCCAACCTTTGAACGGAGCGCCCGCCGCTAGGCTGGGCTTTATCTATGACTGAATTGAATTCCCATGTTTTGGCCGATGTTATTGAAGCGTCTAACGACTTACAACAAGCCACCTCTGCTGTAAAAACCAAAGAAACCGTCAAAGCTGATGGCTCTGGTTTCGCAGAGATGGGCCTGGCCCCAGAGCTGTTGGCGGCACTTCGCGACTTGTCTTTTACACAACCTACCCCGGTTCAAGTCCGCGCTATTCCCTTGGCTTTGCAAGACAACGCAGACAAACCCGCCAACGATTTATTGGTCTCTAGCCAAACGGGCAGTGGCAAGACCGCAGCGTTTTTGTTGCCTGTGTTGCACACCTTGCTGCAACAACAACAGCAACAAGAAAAAGACGAAAACAAGGCCTGGGCCGACAAGGTCGCACAAGCTGCAGCGCGCGGTGAAGAAGCTCCCAAAAAACAGCGCCGTAAAAACCCCACAGACACACGTCATGTCAAACCCGCCAACCCAGGGGCTTTGATTCTTTGCCCCACCCGCGAACTCGCTCAGCAAGTTGCCAAAGACGCCATCGATTTGGTGCGTCATTGCAAAGGATTGCGTATCGCTTGTGTGGTGGGTGGCATGCCTTACCCCTTGCAAATTGCACGTTTGCATAACGCCGACTTGGTGGTGGCCACACCAGGTCGTTTGTTAGACCTGCAGCGCTCCAAACAATTGCACCTCGATAAGGTTCAGTTTTTGGTGGTTGATGAGGCAGACCGCATGCTTGATTTGGGTTTTGCCGAAGACTTGGCCGAGGTGCACAAACTTACCCAGACCCGTCGCCAGACCATGATGTTCAGTGCCACGTTTGCACCCCGTATTCAGCAGTTGGCCGCCCGCATCATGCGCGCCCCACAGCGCTTGCAAGTCGACTCGCCCCAAGAGGCGCATGCCAACATCAAGCAAGTTCTTTTTTGGGCTGACAGTCAACAGCACAAGCGCAAAATGCTAGACCATTGGTTGCGCGACACCACTATCGATCAAGCCATTGTTTTTGCCTCAACCCAAATTGAATGCGATGCGTTGGCCGAAGACTTACAACAAGTGGGCTTCTCCGCAGTGGCTTTGCATGGTGCACTCAGTCAAGGTTTGCGCAATCGCCGTTTGCAAGCGCTGCGCGATGGTCGTGTCCAAATTTTGGTGGCCACCGACGTGGCCGCACGCGGTATCGATGTGCCCAGTATCAGCCATGTGTTTAATTTCGGCTTGCCAATGAAGCAAGAGGACTATACCCACCGAATTGGACGCACGGGACGTGCAGGTCGAGACGGCTTGGCTGTGACGTTTGCTGAGTGGCGTGACCGTCGCAAAATTTTGGACATCGAGCATTTCACTCAGCAGCCTCTGCGCGTGGACATGATTCCTGGCTTGGAGCCCACCCAACGCGCCCCGCGTGCACCCAGTGGCGCAGAACCCAAGCGATTTGGTAAACCGTCGGGTGGCAGGTCTTATGCAGGCCCCAAACGCACACCTGGTTTTAAGCCACGGGGAACCGGCCGCGCTTAAGCAAAGACTGGGGGGCTATCGCTCGTTGAGCGAGTTCCCCAAGGTTTTGATCACCGGCTTCATCAAATAATTGAGCAGATTGCGGGTGCCCGTTCGGATATCGATACTGGCAGTCATACCAGGTTTGACTTCAATCAATTGAGCCTTGGGGTTGGTTTGTTCCTTGGCTAAACGGATATTGACCTTGTAATACACACTTGGCTGACCAGTGGGTGTAATGACCGACGATCCCTGCGCATTGGTATCTGAAAGCGTGTCAGGGCTGATGTCAATCAATTCGCCAGTGAGGTTGCCATACAGGCTGTAATCGTAGGCATCCAAAGAAATTTGTACTGTTTGCCCCACCACCAACTGACCCATATCAACAGGTAACACTCTGGCTTCGACAAGCAAGTTGTCTCCCACAGGGGCGATGTGCATGAGTTCGTCGCCGGGCCTGAGTACCCCACCCAAGGTGTGAATTTTTAAGGTTTTCACCACCCCATCCATCGGGGCTTTAAGGGCAGTATGGTGGAGCAGGTTTTCTGCGCCACTGAGTTTTTGCATCTGGACCGAGAGTTCGTCTTCAACACGCGTTAATTCAGTTCGGGTTTCTTGCAGGTATTTGTTTTTACTGGCGCTCATTCGACCCTCAATTTCAGTCACCTGGCGCTTGGCTCTGAGCACATCAAGTTCACTCACATCCCCGTTTTTAAACAAGTTATCGTTCATGCGCTTTTCTTGTAAAGCCATGCTCAAAGCATCTTGAAGTGAACGTAATTCTTCGTCCAGCGAAAGCTTTCTCTGTGTGAACAAACCCATCTGAGACGAAACAAATTCGGGGTAATTTCTGAATTCAGAGCCGAACTGAGGTGCAGACAAAGCCACCTCTGCTTTTGCACGTAAAAGAGCCGCTTTGAGCGACATGATTTTGGAGCGTGTTTCATCTAAGTTAGCCTGCACCCGTTCCTTTTCTAAAACCGCTAACAGTTGCCCACTCTTGACGGTATCGCCCTCTTTGACTTTCAATTCTTTCAAGACACCGCCGTCTGCAGCTTGCACCAACTGGGTACGCGCACTCAGAATCACTTGCCCTGTGGTGTGTATGGTTTGGTCAATTTCAAAATAGGCGGCCCATGCAATGAATACAGCGACGCAAGCAGCAAGAAGCCATATCAACTTCCCGCTACCTTGGGGCTCATCTTGGTAATCGTTGCTCATGCGGTTTTCATATTTTTGTGAATAGGCGTGACCGCTTGTGGGTTTTGCAACTGTTGCAATACTTTGTCCCTTGGACCGTCGATCACAATTTCTTGGTTATTCACCACAATCAGCCTGTCCACCAAAGGGAGCAGTTCAAATTTGTGGGTCGTCATTACCAAGGTGTCGCTTTCACGCAGATGGCTCGATAGCGCCTGAATAATCCTCACCTCAGTTTGCTTATCGATGGATGCGGTAGGTTCATCGAGCAGCCAAATCTTGGGTCGACGCAAAAACATGCGGGTTAATTGCACCAACTGACGTTGGCCCGCTGATAGGCCCAAACCGCCTTCGGAGATAAGCAATTGCAAACCTTTGGGGTGGGCCTTGATCACCAGCTGCAGCAGTCCGGTTGTTTCTGCTGCCGCCAAGAGTTTGTCGTCACCCGGGTCCAGCATACCTAGGATGAGGTTTTCACGCAGGGTGCCAGCAAACAAACGACCTTCTTGTGCAAGAAACCCCATGTTTTCAGCCAGCAAAGGTTTGCTGAGGTGGGCAATATCCATGTGATCAAGCAACACACGTCCTTCCTGGGGTTTGTACATGCCCGAAAGCAATCTGAGAAAGGTGGTCTTACCAGACCCAATGGGGCCAAGAACGCCAATTTTTTCGCCCGGCTGAATCGTCAGATTGTCAATGTGCAGGGCTTTTTGACTGCTACCGCGGTAACTGGTGCTGACCTTTTCCACTTGGTACTGCCCATGGAGGGTCTCTGGGGTCAGCGGATGGTCTTGGCCGTGGTGATCGTCTTCCAGTACCCACAAGCCATCAAGACCCTTTAATGCTGCTTTCACATGACCCCATTGCAGCAGCAGTGAGGGCAACATCGCAACCGGCCCTAAGACGCGACCAGACAAAATGGAACAAGCTATCAACCCGCCTTGGGTTGTCAGGCCATCGGAAACCAGAACAGCACCAATGGCCACCATCAGCACATAGGAGACTTGTTGCAATGATGCGGTGGTGTGTTGATTCCGTTCGGTGATTTGGCGCATGGCCTTTTCATAGCTGCGTGACTCGTCCGATGCACCCATCCAGCGGTTGAGCATGCGCCAACCACCATGCCCCGATTTAATGACTTCAGCGCCTTCGATGCTTTCTACCAAAATGCCCGTTTTAAAGTTGCTCAGTGCTGAGGCTTTGTTGGTCAAGTTCTCTATCTTTTTTCGATTCCATATACCGAGGAGCAAAGCAATCAAGAAAAACGCAAGCGGTACCACACACAGCATGGGGTGACCCACTAAAGCAATCAACACCAAAAAAATAATGACAAAAGGCGCATCAACCAACAAATTGGTGGTTGCGGTGGTCAAAAAGCTTCTTACCGTTTGGTAAGCATTCATTTGAGCAGCCAAACTGCCAACGCTTGAAGGCATTTGGTCTAAGCGAACCGATAGCAAGCGCATGAATACGCTGCGACACAGGCTTTGATCCACTGTGTCAATGAGCAAGTCATACAGCGAGGACCGTGCGTGCTTCATCAGGTGCTCGATCACCATGGCAAGCAACACGCCCATGGTCAACACAATCAAAGTTTGGGTGGCATTGGTGGGTATGACGCGGTTGTAAATTTGCATGCTGTACAGCGATGCGCCCAAGGCCAACAAATTGATGGTCACCGTTGCCAGCATGATTTCAAA
>Ga0209550_10002781_pt1 | contig 16796 bp, 19 predicted proteins | sample LauGreSuBDMM15SN_2_FD_187567 | JGI IMG/M metagenome (GOLD analysis project Ga0209550, IMG submission 187567) | Freshwater lake microbial communities from Lake Michigan, USA - Su13.BD.MM15.SN (SPAdes) (version 5) | ecosystem: Environmental > Aquatic > Freshwater > Lake | place: Lake Michigan...
ATACTCATGGATCGGTCGATTGACCGTTTCCGTCAGGGCATGGCGACGGGCGTGTTTGAAACGAAGATGACGATCACGAATGTCGTCGATCAATTGAATACGCAGCTTGCGCAAAAGACCGAAGAATCGCCATATTATGGGCCAGTCCTGAAATTCCCAGACGGTTTCAGCGATGCCGACAAGGCGCGGCTCACGGCTGAATATCGGGATATCATCGAAAACGGCCTCTACCCCGCCAATGCCCGCCTGCGCGATTTTCTGCGCGACAGCTATTTGCCCTTGGCGCGCGAACAGGTCGGCCTATCGGCGATGAAGGGCGGCGAAGGCCTGTATCAATATATGATCGAGCAAACGACGACTTTGCCGTTAAAGGCCGACGACGTCCACAATCTCGGATTATCCGAAGTCGCGCGGATCACATCGGGCATGGAAACGATCCGCAAGGAAGTCGGCTTCAAAGGCACTTTGTCGGAGTTTTTTGAACATTTGCGCTCGGATCCAAAATTCAAACTCGCCAGCCGTGATGCCTTGACCCAAGGCTATTATGACATTGGCAAGATTGTCGATGGACAGATTTCGACACAGTTCAAATATCTTCCCAAGGCGCCGCTTGAGATCAAACCTTATGAAGAATTCCGCGAAAAATATGAAGCTGGCGGCAGCTATCAGTCCGGCACCCCCGACGGTTCACGCCCCGGCACATTTTATTTCAATGCTTATGACCTGCCAAGCCGCACGACGCCTGGCATGACCACGCTCTATCTGCACGAAGGTGCGCCCGGGCATCATTTCCAGATCAGCATCGCGCAGGAAAATGAAAAACTGCCCGCCTTCATGCGCTTTGGCGGCAACACCGCTTATGTGGAGGGCTGGGCGCTCTATTCGGAAACCTTGGGCTATGACATGGGCCTGTTCAAAGACCCCTATCAACGCTTCGGCACCTTGTCGGACGAAATGCTGCGCGCCATGCGGCTTGTGGTCGACACTGGCATGCACAGCAAGGGTTGGACCCGCGAACAGGCCATAGATTATATGCTCGCCAATAGCGACATGGGCAAAACCGATGCAACCGCAGAGGTGGAACGCTATATCGCCATTCCAACGCAAGCCTTGGCGTATAAAATCGGGGCGCTGACCATCATGCGCCTGAAGGACAAGGCCAAGGCGCAATTGGGCAAAAAATTCGACGTGCGCGAATTCCATAATCAGGTTTTGAACACAGGCGCGTTGCCGCTGACGGTCCTTGAAAAGAAAATCGACGAGTGGATATCAGCGTCAAAATAAGCGCATGCGCTTGATTGGTGTGGCATGTTGCTATAGCCCGCCTGTCAGGGGGAAATTATTTATGCCAAGTTTTGCCGCCAGATTTGCTGGTTTTGTCCTGCGCAGCACGGGTTATTATCGCCGGATGTTCAGCGGTGGGCCGCAATTTGAAAAGAATATTGCAAAGGTCCGTTCCGGGCCCTTGCCATCACCCAAAGCGCATGCCGACGTCGATATGCGGCACAGCGAATTTCAGGGCCGTCCTGTGTGGCACCTTGCGCCCAAGGGCCGCGCGCCGTCGGCGCATATCCTGTTCTGGCATGGCGGCGGCTATGTGTATCCGGCAACCGACATTCATTGGAAATTTCTATCGCGCATGGCGGCGCAACATGGCTGGTCCGTGACCGCGCCGCTCTATCCGCTCGCGCCGGAAAACACGGCAGCTTATATCACCAATTGGGCGATGGATTATTATACCGCCTATCTGGCGGAGATGGGTGACACCGCCTTTGTCATGGGCGGCGACTCTGCAGGTGGCGGCCTCACCGCTGCGTTGGCGCACATGGCGCGCGATGCGGGGCAGGCTTTGCCCGCTAGCCTGTTGCTCATTTGCCCTTGGCTCAACCTTGACCCCGCGCATCCCGACCAGTTGAAAACGGAACCACGCGACGGCATCCTGACCATCAGCGGCATTTCCGCAGGCGGCATGCTGTATGCGGGCGACCTGCCCCGCGATGACCCAAGATGCAGCCCGATTTTCGGCAATTGGGACGGATTACCACCTATTCTCGCCTTTGCCGGCGGCGACGACATATTGGTAACAGACTCGCGGGCGTTAAAGGCCAAGCTGCCTTCGATGGAGCTTATCGAGCATGCGGGCATGCTGCATGATTGGCCGATTTTCAGCTTCCGTGAATCGCGCAAGGCGCAGGCAAGAATGGCCAATTTTGTTGCACCGGCAGTGACGTAACGCATTTGCGTTCGGGCCAGTGAAGCTTTATGCTATCCCTATGAAAAATGACGCATCATGCCAGCGGTAAAGGCCGCCAACCCGCGCGACGTTTTCGCGGCAGAGGACTGGCGCGCCATTACCCGCCTGTCGCGTTGGCGCGGCATCTGGCTTGTGCTGCATGGTTGGATGGTGGTTGCGCTTGCGGCCTTTGGCGGCGCAGCGGCATGGGACTATCACTGGTTGGCCGGATTATTGGCAACGCCTGTGGTGCTGGCGATATTGGGCGGGCGGCAATTGGGGCTTTCGATCCTGATGCATGATGGCGCGCATGGTTTGCTGCACCCCAACCGCAAGACCAACAACTGGCTCGGTCAATGGCCGACGGGCGCAGCGACGGGCAGCGATTTATTCGCCTATCGCACCTATCATTTGACGCACCATAAATATACGCAGCAGCCCGAAGACCCCGACCTTTCTTTATCCGCCCCCTTCCCCACCAGCCGCGATAGCCTGCGTCGCAAGTTTATCCGCGATCTGACAGGACAGACATTTTACAAGCAACGCCGGGCGCAATTTGCAGGCGCGTTGCGCGGGGCAAGCCCAACCGCGCACACGGTAGGCCGGTTTTTAGCCTTACAAGCCATATTGCTGACGATATCTTTGCTCGTCTGGGGCTGGACGCCGTTTCTGCTTTGGCTGGCGGCGCTGGCCACGAGTTTTCAATTATTCCTGCGCATCCGTAACATCGCCGAACATGCCTGCACCCCGACGGGCAGCGGCGACCCGTTCACCCATGCGCGGACCACTTATGCGGGCCTGATCGCCCGTGCGACGGTCGCGCCTTATTGGGTCAATTATCACAGCGAGCATCATCTGTTCATGGCTGTGCCCTGCTATAATCTGGCGGCGACCCATCGCCTGCTGGGAAGCGGCGGCTATCATTCGAAGATGACGCTATCACCCCATTATCGGGCTGTTCTGGCGCAAGCCGTCAACTGACCGAGGGCGCACGGGCGCTTTGCCGGTCGATGATGTCCAGCAGCGCGTCGATTTTTGCATGCAAGCGCAGGATTTCTAACTCGGCGCGCAAATTGACTTCATAATCATGCGCGGCGGCGATGCGGTCTTTGGCTGACTGGCGATTTTGGCTCATCATGATGATGGGCGCTTGAATCGCCGCCACCGTTGACAGCATCAAGTTGAGAAAGATGAACGGATAGGGGTCAAATGGCGTGCCCAATTTGCCCAATATCTGCGAGTTCAAAAGCATCCAGCCCAACAAGACAGCGGCAAAGACCATGATGAATTTCCATGATCCACCCACCGCCGCAACCTTGTCAGACAGCCGCTCACCAAAGGTCGACTGTTCATCGACAATATCGCCGACATCACGGCTGGTGCGCTGCGCATGGTGAATATGGTGCAGCACCTTGGCCTCTTCCGTCTCCAACTCGTCCAGCGACTTTCCAAGCAGATCAATCGCCAGTTTTTCGACGGAAGGCCGTTCTTTCATGTCAACACTCCTGCAATGTTCCATCCGAATGGCGCGGGTCTTTTTTATGCAAGCGCCTCGGCGATGAGCTCGCGGCTATTGGCCAAGCCATAAAGCGCAATGAAGCTGCCCATGCGCGGTCCGGCGCTTGAACCCAAAAGCGTTTCGTACAAGGCCTTGAACCAGTCGCGCAGATTTTCAAATCCGCCCTCTTTGCCGATTTCATAGACGATATTCTGAATATCCTCGGCGCTGGCATCGGCGGGCAATTGCGCCAGCCGCGCGTCCAATGTTTGCAAGGCCGCAATCTCGACGCCTTCGGGCTTACGCTTGTGCAGCGTCGGCGCGACGAAATCGCGGTTATAGGCAAGCGCAATCGGGATCAATTCGGCCAGTTCCGGCGCGTTTTCCGGCGAGACATTATGGGCATAATTGCCAAGATAGGCCCAAACCTGCGCCTCGGTGGCGCCTGCCCCCATCACGCCGACAAGGTTGAGCAACAGGCCGAATGTCACTGGCGGCTGCCCCGTCGGCACTTGGCCATTGTGGACATGGTGCACAGGGTTGCCCAGCCGCTTTTCAATGGGTTGGTCATGCCATTGCGCGCGGAACTGGAAATATTCGTCCACAGCCTTTGGCACGACGCCCAAATGCAGTTGCTTGGCGCTTTTGGGTTCGCGAAAAGCGTAAAAGGCAACGCTGTTTTCGGTGCCATATTTCAACCAATCCTCCAGCGCGAGGCCATTGCCCTTGGACTTGGAAATCTTCTCGCCCTTTTCATCGAGGAACATTTCGTAAATAAGGCTTTCGGGCGGCCGTCCGCCCAGTACGCGCGCGATTTTGCCCGACTGCACGCCGCTGTCGGTCAAATCCTTGCCATACATTTCATAATCGACGCCCAACGCGACCCAGCGCATCGCCCAGTCGACCTTCCATTGTAGCTTTGACTGGCCGCCCAGAACCGATTGCGTGACCATGTCGCCATCATCATCGAAACGGATAAGGCCAGCCTCGGCATCGACAACCTCAACGGGTACTTGAAGCACAACGCCGCTCTTTGCGCTGATCGGCAATATCGGCGAATAGGTCGCGGCCCTTTCCTTGCGCAACGTCGGCAACATGATGTCCATTATGCCCTGATAATGCCGCAGCACATTTTTCAAGGCATCGTCAAACGCGCCGCTTTCATATTGCGACGATGAGGAGATGAATTCATATTCAAAGCCAAACTGGTCCAGAAAATCGCGCAGCATCGCATTATTATGCGCGGCAAAGCTTTCGAACTTTTCAAACGGATCGGGGATGCGCGACAAGGGCTTACCCAAATGTTCGGCGAGCATTGCCTGGTTGGGGACATTGTCCGGCACCTTGCGCAGGCCATCCATATCGTCCGAAAATTCGATCAAGCGCGACGGCGCATCGGACAGGGTCTGGAACGCATTGCGCACCATCGTCGTGCGCAGCACTTCGTTAAAGGTGCCGATATGCGGCAAGCCCGACGGGCCATAGCCACATTCGAAGACAATCGCCTGACCATCGGCCTTGCCATGGGGATAGCGTTTCAGCAAACGCCGCGCCTCTTCATAAGGCCAGGCTTTTGATGCCAATGCTATGTCCCGGTGGTCAGTCACATGTTGCTCTTTCGTTCCAAATACGCCTATCAGGGCTGATGGAAACTCCACTAGCCTTTCCTGCGCTCCATGCAAGCCATGCCGGTATTTGGATGGGCAGCGGCGACGGGCATCTGCAAACCATAAGCAAAGGCGAGGCGGCGGGCCGCGCGGCGGAAACGCCGATGGTCATGCTGAATGCGCCCTTGGTCGCACAAAGGCTTGGCTATCCCGATTTGTCAGGGCTAGACCTTCTGGAGCTATATGCCTTTGTCTATCCGGCGCGCTTTGCCGTGCCGACGCCGAAGGGACTGGCGAAGACCTTAGACTTGCCAGCGCCCGCAACAGACCAAGAGGTTCCGTTGTTCTTACTGCGCGCCGCGCGTCAGTTGCTGTCGGTGCTCGGCGACCCAGATTGGGCCGAACGCGAAGGCGCGTGGGATTCGGCGCAAGCGTTGATGCGGCTGCGTTGGCCATGGGCCAATCTGGTGCTGGCCGCACTCAAAAAGCCCGAGCGCCCTGAACGCTGGCTGTTCAGCCGCTTGCCCGAATGGGAGGAAGCCGCACCGCGCACCCCGCCCCGCGTCGTGACGTTACAGGCCGATGCCGTGCAAGAACGCTTGGCATCTTTGGTCGGCGGCTCTGCAGAAACGCGGCAGGGCCAGCGCGATTTTGCGCAAGCGGCCGCGGACATTTTCGCGCCGCGCAAGGGCAAGGGCGAACCGCATATGCTGCTGGCCGAAGCAGGCACGGGCATTGGCAAGACGCTTGGTTATCTGGCCCCTGCCAGCCTGTGGGCGACCGCCGCCGATGGCACAGTGTGGATTTCCACCTTTACTAAGGCGCTGCAACGGCAATTGGTGCGCGAGGCAAAGCGGATTTACCCCGACCATGAAACATTCAAATCCAAGGTCGTGGTCCGCAAGGGGCGCGAAAATTATCTGTGCCTGCTGAATCTGGAGGATGCCTTGCAAGGCGGCTTTGCCGGACGTGCGGCCATCCTTGCGCATTTGGTCGCGCGCTGGGCGGCTTATTCGCATGATGGCGATATGATCGGCGGCGATTTGCCCGGCTGGTTGCCGACCTTGTTCCGGCGCAATGGCTCCACCGCGTTGACCGACCGGCGCGGCGAATGCATTTATGCCGGATGCCCGCATTATAAAAAATGCTTCATTGAACGCGCTGCGCGGTCGTCGGTGCAGGCCGAACTCGTTATCGCCAATCACGCTTTGATGATGGTCAACGCCGCGCGCGGACGGGACGAACAGAACCGGCCAAGCCGGATCATTTTTGATGAAGGTCATCATCTGTTTGATGCCGCCGATTCCATGTTTGCCGCCGCACTGACGGGTCAAGAAACGATTGAGCTGCGCCGCTGGGTCATTGGTCCCGAAGGCAAAGCGCGCGGGCGGCGGCGCGGGCTTTCGGCGCGGCTGGCCGATGTTGCGTCTTATGATGAAGAGGGCGGCTTGGCCATTGAAATGGCGCGCGTCGCCGCTGAGGCTTTGCCCGGAGAAGGATGGCTTGCGCGTTTGGCCGAGGGCATGCCGTCCGGGCCAATCGAACGATTATTGGCCGCGATCCGCGCGATGGTATTTGCCCGCGACGAAAGCAATGCGACCGAAAACGGCTATGGGCTGGAGACCGAGCTTGCCGACCCTGACCCGCGCGTCATTGACGCCGCCGCCGATGCCGCAACCGCCCTAGAAGCTCTGGCAAGGCCGCTGACGGTGCTGGGGCAGCGATTGGAGGCGATGATAGCCGACCCGCCCGATTGGCTCGATGGCAGCGCCCGTGCACGCGTGGAAGGGGCAACCGCAAGCCTAAGCTGGCGCATCGACACATTGCGCGCCTGGATATCGATGTTGGCGCGCGCCGTTGGCCCTGTTGACCCCGAATATGTCGACTGGCTGGCGATTGACCGGTTTGAAGGGCGCGAAATGGATATTGGCATGCACCGCCGATGGCTCGACCCCATGAAACCCGTGGCGGAAATCGTGCTGAAGCCAAGCCATGGCGTGCTGGCCACCTCAGCAACCTTGCGCAGTGGCGGCGACTGGCAAAATGCCGAGGCGCGGACCGGGGCAAGTCATCTGGATAAGCCAGCGACGCATTTTTCGGCGATCAGCCCGTTTGACTATAAAGCGCAGGCCGAAGTCCTGATCGTCACCGACATTAAAAAGGGCGATGCGGCCGCCTTGGCCGGGGCTTATGCCGCGTTGATCACCGCGTCCGGCGGCGGCGTGCTCGGCCTATTTACCGCGATACGGCGCTTGCGTTCTACTTATGCGCGCATCGCCGACCGCTTGGCCCGCGACGGTCTGCCTTTATATGCGCAACATGTGGACCCCATTGATACCGGAACACTGGTCGACATATTCCGCGATGACCCCCATGCAAGCTTGCTTGGCACCGACGCCCTGCGCGACGGGGTGGACGTTCCTGGCCATTCGCTGCGGATGGTGGTCATGGAGCAAATTCCGTGGCCCCGCCCTGACATATTACACCGCGCGCGGCGTTTGAAACATGGCGGTATGGAATATGATGACCGCATCATCCGCGCAAAAATGGCGCAGGCCTTTGGCCGCCTGATCCGCAGCGCCAAGGACAAAGGCCATTTTGTGCTGCTGTCATCGGCGGTACCAAGCCGGCTGCTGTCCGCATTCCCGCCGGGCACACCCATTCGCCGGGTGACGTTGGAGGAAGCGGTGAATTCTGTGAAATCAGGTCTTTCGTCTGACACAAATTTACGGCAGGACACAATAGACACGTTGGAAGCGAGCAACCCGATTTGACCTTCACCCTTACCTTGTTCCGCCATGCCAAATCGAGTTGGGATGACGCCGTCCCGCGCGACTTTGACCGTCCGCTTAATAAGCGCGGCGAAAGGGCGGCGATCACCATGGGCGTCTGGGTAAAACGCAATGGTTTGACCTTTGACCATGTGGTTGCAAGTCCCGCCGTGCGCGTGATTGATACCATTGATCAATTTGTAAAGGGCACCGGCGGACGCATGGAGCCCAATTGGGACCGCCGTATTTATCTGGCGTCCTCTGCGACGTTGATGGACGTGCTGCGCGATCAGGCCGACGAACATAAAAATCTTTTGATGGTCGGGCATAATCCGGGGCTAGAGGATCTTGTGTTCGACATTTGCCCCGATGATGGCAGTTCCCCTTTACGCGATTTGGTGTGGGAGAAATATCCCACAGCCGCCATTGCGCGGTTGGCGTTGAACATCACGCGTTGGGCCGATGTTGATCGCAAATGTGGGCAGCTCACGCACTTCATCCGGCCCCGTGATCTCGACCCCGAACTCGGACCCGAGGACGAATGACACCCATTTTGTGGCGCACGGCCGATGCCGGTGATGCCGAAGCGCTCGCGTATTTGGGTGCGGCGACTTTCATGACAACTTTCGCCTTTGACCATCCCGGCCAAGCGATGATGGAACATCTGCGGCACGCACATAGCGCCGAATATTATGCCTCCGCGCTCCGCGATCCGGCCAATGATATCTTGCTGGGCGAAACCCCGCTTGGCGCGCCTGTCGGCTATGCCATGGTCACGCCGCCGTCCCATCCTGCGTTGCAGCAAGATGGCGACATCGAACTGAAACGCATCTATTTGCTGGCACCTTGGCAAGGCAGTGGTAACGGCAAAGACCTGTTAGAGCGGGTTTTTGCAGTGGCAGAAAAACGCGAGGCAAAACGCCTATTGCTGTCCGTCTACGAAAAAAATGTCCGCGCCATTGGCTTTTACGAACGGGCCGGCCTTGCGGCGATTGGTGAAACGGTCTTCATGGTCGGCCCAGTGCCATTCCGCGACTTGGTCTACGCCCGGAATATGGATTAGGCCGCCGCCAAAGCAGACGCCAGTCGGTCGCGCACCGCCTGCAAAGGGCCAAAGTCAAACGCCGCGACGGGCGATTGCATAGCCGATTGCATGGGCGCTGGCGTAGGTGCTTGCACAGGCGCCTGCTGTGCCCCGCCTTCCGTCAGAAAACGGCGCGCACCCTTCACGGTATAGCCTTCTTCATATAATAAGCGGTGGATGCTGTGCAGCAGGGCCACATCTTCGGGGCGATATAGCCGCCGGCCACCCGCCCGCGTAAGCGGTTTCAACATGGGAAATTGTTCTTCCCAATAACGCAATACATGGGTGCGAACGCCCAAAGCCTCTGCCATTTCACCAATATTACGGAAGGCATCGGCCGATTTTTCACGCATGAGAGTTATTTAACCTTTTGACGCATGCCTTGGCTTGCACGGAATGTAAGAACCCGGCGCGGCGTGATTGGCACTTCCACACCCGTTTTCGGGTTGCGTCCGATACGCTCGGATTTGTCCCGAAGAACAAAGGTGCCAAAACCAGAAATTTTGACATTGTCACCATTCAGTAAAGCAGTGGTCATATGGTTCAGTATTGATTCGACCATCGCGGCGGCGTCCGCGCGCGACAAACCGATTTGACGGTTAAGCATCTCGGCCAAATCGGCACGTGTTAATGTTCCTGCTTCAGCCATATTCGTCTCCGGACCTCGACTTATATTGGTAAAATAAGACCATACATTAGAATTTCAATTTGTAAAATAGTGATGTTATCGGAAATCTACATCCGTATGATGGATGCGCCCCAGGTGAATCCACCACCCATTGCTTCCAAAACAACAATGTCCCCTATTTTGATCCGGCCATCGCGCACCGCGACATCTAAGGCCAATGGAACCGACGCTGCCGATGTATTTGCATGCTGATCAACGGTGAGGACAACTTTGATGGGATCGAGCGCCAGCTTCTTGGCCGTTGCCTCAATAATCCGGGCATTTGCCTGATGCGGAACGACCCAATCGATATCGGCTGGCGTCAATTCTGTCGCGGCCAGCACCTCATGCAATACATTGGTGAGATTGGTCACGGCATGGCGGAACACCTCGCGTCCCTTCATCCGCAATTTGCCGACGGTGCCCGTCGTGGATGGACCGCCATCGACATATAATAATGCATTATGTTGTCCATCGGCATGCAATTTGGTCGCCAGCGCGCCGCGCGTTCCCACTTCGCCTGACAACACAACCGCGCCAGCGCCGTCGCCAAATAATACGCAAGTCGTGCGGTCTTCCCAGTCCAATATGCGGCTAAAGGTTTCGGCCCCGATGACCAATGCATTATGGGCGGACCCTGCGCGGATCATGCTTTCCGCGACGGAAAAGGCATAGAGGAAGCCCGAGCACACCGCTGCCACATCAAAGGCAACGCCGCCATTGCAGCCAAGCGCATGTTGCACAATGGTGGCAGAAGCAGGAAATGTCTGGTCGGGCGTTGCCGTCGCCAAGATGATCAGATCAATGTCACAGGCCGACATGCCAGCCGCGTCCAGCGCCCGGCGCGATGCTTCGATTGCGAGGCTGGAGGTTGTTTCATCAGGCTCGGCAATGTGCCGGAACTTTATACCTGTCCGCTCGGTAATCCATTCGTCGGTCGTATCGACCTTATTGGCCAGATCTGCGTTCGACACGCGGTTGCGTGGAAGCGCCGACCCAGTGCCCTTGATAACGGCACGAAGAGCGACTTCGGTCACGCGGCCTGTATCCGCGCAAGATCTTGCGTGATGCGCGCCGTGATATCTTCTTCAACCAATCTGGCAGCCACCTCGACGGCATGGGCCACGCCCTTGATGTTGGCGCTGCCATGGCTTTTGACGACCACACCATTCAACCCCAGGAACACCGCGCCATTATGATTATTGGGGTCAAGATGATGCCGCAGCAATTCGGTGGCGGGACGCGAAACCAGAAATCCGAATTTCGAACGGATGGAGCTGGTGAACGCCCGGCGCAAAAGATCGGTTACGAAACGGGCCGTGCCTTCGATCGATTTCAACGCGATGTTGCCCGTGAAACCATCGCAGACCACAACATCGCATTCGCCGCGGTTAATCTTGTCGGCCTCAACAAAGCCTTGAAAATCCATATGCAGGGCGGTTGCATCGCGTAAATGCTGCGCCGCGTCCCGCAGTTGATCGGTGCCCTTCATTTCCTCGGTACCGATATTCAACAAGCGGACACGCGGGCGGTCAAAGCCGAAGATGATACGCGAATAGGCCGCACCCATGATGGCAAACTGGACAAGGTTTTTCGCCTCACACTCGGTGTTTGCGCCCAAATCGAGCATCACCACATCTGTGTCTTCAAGCGTTGGCAGCAAGGCGGAAAGCGCTGGCCGGTCGATGCCGGGCATCGTGCGCAGGGCAAGTTTGGCGGTGGCCATTAAGGCGCCGGTATTGCCGCCGCTCACGGCGGCGCTGGCATGGCCAGACTTCACGGCATTGATGGCCATGCCCATGGAACTGGTCTTGGCCTTGCGCAAGGCGGCGCTGACCTTGTCATCGGCGGTAATGACAATATCGCTATGCAGGATTTCGGAGGCAGCGCGCAGATTGGGATGCTTATCGAGCGCAGATTTAATCTGCGTTTCGTCACCTACCAATAGGAATTGGAAGTTTGCATGCCGGTGCCGTGCCAAAGCCGCGCCTGCGACCATCACCGCGACGCCTTCATCGCCGCCCATCGCGTCAATGGCGATACGCGGTTTCATCGACACCAGCTATTCTCCTTGAACAGGATTAGGCGACTGCTACCACTTCGCGGCCATTATAATGGCCGCACGCATCGCACAGATGATGTGGACGCTTTAGTTCGCCGCAATTGGCGCATTCTTGGTACGCAGCAACCTTAAGCGAATCATGGCTACGGCGCATGCCGCGCTTCGAAGGGGATGTTTTTCTTTTGGGGACAGCCATTTCGGCACCTGTTCCATTTCAAAATCAATAAGTTCTAGGCCATGCTAGGCGAAAGAGATGGTCGTGGCAAGTAATCGCCAGAATCGGCCTCATTCATCCGCACACGTCTGTGTGAGCGGCGCGATATACTTGTTTTTCGGTGCTTTGCAAGCCGAGAGATAGCAGTTAGGGTTAGGACCACTTAAATGTACCTTCGTGGTTTGAAGCCATACTGTTCAATGCAAGGCAGCAAGCGCCGGGCTTAGTGGTTCTAAGTCCAAGCTTGGCAACGCGGCAATGGACAAAATGGGTCAAATCCGAAGGACGTCAGCACAAACTGGGAGAGAATATATGTTAAGTTTACCCGTCACCCTGACAATAGCCGCAGGGGCCGCATTGGTGAATATCTGGCTGATGATCCGTTGCGGTCAAGCGCGCACCAAGGAGAGCGTCTCGGTTGGCGATGGCGGCAATGAATTTGTCATCCGCCGGATGCGCGCGCACGCGAACTTCGTGGAAAGCGCGCCGTTCATCTTGATCCTGATTGCCGCACTCGAAGCGACAAGCGGAACCAATAATTGGCTTTGGGGCCTTGGCCTCGTCTATATCATCGGGCGTTTCGCCCATGGCCTGGGCATGGATGGCGGAGCACTTGGCAAGGGCCGTATGGTCGGCACGCTGACCACCATGATTACCTTGCTTGGCCTTGCTGGTTGGGCCTTGTGGAACGTGTACGCAGCGGTTCTTTAACTGAACCCTGTTTACCGAGCCGTTAGGGTCTCGCCCTCAGCACATCGTCTGCGACAAAGGCGTTGTGCTTGCGTTCATAGCCAAATTGGCTGGTTGGGCCATGGCCGGGGATGAAGGTGACATCATCCCCCAATGGCCACAGCTTCGTCGTGATCGCGTTGATTAAGTCGGCATGATTGCCGCGTGGGAAATCCGTGCGACCAATCGACCCTTGAAACAGAACATCGCCCACAATCGCCAGACGGCTGGGTTGATGATGGAAAATGACATGTCCGGGCGTGTGGCCGGGGCAGTGAATGACATCAAGCGTCAGATTGCCGACGGTTACAGTGTCGCCGCCGACCAACCAGCGGTCAGGCTCAAAACTATGCGCCTCCATGCCATAACGCGCGCCGTCATCGTCGAGCTTATCGATCCAGAAACGGTCGTCCTCATGCGGGCCTTCAATCTTCAGGCCCAATTCTTGCGCTAGCATCCCTGCTTGACCGCAATGGTCGAGATGGCCGTGCGTCACCAATAATTTTTCCAGCTCGACACCCGTTTGCGCCACCGCAGCCTTTAACTTGTCGAGGTCACCGCCGGGGTCAACCAAAGCGCCCTTGTTCGTTTGCGTGCACCAAAACAGCGTGCAATTCTGCTGCAATGGGGTGACGGGAATGATCGCGGCCTTTAACGGCGGGGTCATATTGGGCGTGGATGTGACATCTGACATATCTATTCATGTGCCGCATGCACGCAGCGGAGGCAAGCCTTCAAAGCCGCCGCCCTGCCCAAACAACCCTACCGATGATGGCGATGGCAGCGCCGTCCACATCTGGCCAACCGGGATAGGCAGGATTGTCAGATAACACCGACAAGCGCCCTTTTGGTCGGCTGGCCAGCCGTTTGACCATCAACGCATCCTCCAGCCGGATGACATGAATGCCGTCGCGCAACGGCCCCGCCGCCGCGCGGTTGTCGACCATGATGTCATCGCCATGGTTCAACGTGGGCGACATCGAATCACCCTCTACCTGAATTAATGAAAGCTTTGCCGGATCCAGCCCCTGCTTACGCAACCATTTTTCGTGAAAACCGATTTTACCAGCGAGCGTTTCGCTACTCGCAATCGCACCAGCCCCGGCCGATGCACCGACCGCAAGCTTTGGGATAAGCCATATCCCGCCTCTGCGCGCGCTCGCATCCGGCCCACCCAGCACGCTTTCATCCACACCAAAATATCGGGCCAATATCCCGCGCTCCGTCTCTGGCAGTTTTTTGGGGGATCCGCGTTTGATAAATTGTTGAATATAAGTGGGATTACGGCCCACCAGTTTCGATAGCCCCGCAAAATCTTCAGCATTTTCTGCAATCAAGCGCGCCAAAGCAGCCCTTGGGTCTTCCCCCATTTTGATCCCTCCGGTTCGGTTGGAAATTTCCTAGACTTGTAGGATTTATCCTAACACCTTGTTCTATATTTGTTCTTACTGATTCGGGCAAGCCAATCCGGGTCGAACGTGGAGGAGACAACATGCACATCACGCGCCTTATTGAGAGGTTTCTTCGGGAACAAGACCTGCCGCCAACCAAATTTGGGCGCTTGGCGGCTGGGGATCCGCGGCTTGTGCTGGATATCCGCATGGGGCGGGAAATTAGACCCGAAATGGAGACAAAACTGCGGCAGTTCATGTCCAATTATGGCCAACACACCCACGGCAGGAAAGGCATATGAACATGCGGACACAAAAGGCGGCGCTTATACACGCCTTGCGCGCGCTCATTCCTGCGGCCGACATCAGCCTATTGCATGCACGGCCATGGCACAGCCTTACCTTTTCTGGCACGCAAATAGGCCTGTCGGTGCAGATGCAGGATGGCGCATGGCATGGCGACGTGGAGGCGTTATCGCAGCTTTTGGCGGAGCATGAATTTGATTTGCCCCGCCAGATCGTCGCCGACATTGCGGTAACAGGGGCGGTAACAGGGGCGGTAACAGGGCCGCTAACGCCGGCCGTAATGGCCAAAGGCACGCAATGTCTGATCATCGATGCTTTGTTGCTGGATGGCTGATGCACTGCAGAACTTGTGCACCGTCGCCAACGACCGTAAGCAAGGTGCATGACCACACAAACCGCATCGACCTTACCGCGCATCGCACCGGAAGCCATTGGCGCGCATCTGCAAAGCTATTGGCACGCCCTGACCATCTGGGTGCAGACCAATTATGTTGAACTGGGCATTGCCGTGGTGGCGGCACTCATCGTGTTTGTGGCGCTGAGCTGGCTGAAAAGAATTGCCGCAAATATCGCGCGCGCCAGCGAGCACCGGGCACATTTGAAATCGATCATCGCCCGCACCTTGGCACGGACGAGCAAATTTTTCCGCGTCATGGTGGCGATTGAATTGGTCAACCAGATGGCCAATGCGCCAGCGGCACTGACCCAGACCGTCGATATCTTGTTCACCATAGCTATTGTCATTCAAGTCGCCATCTGGCTGCGCGAAATCATCTTGGGCTTGATTGAGCGGCGCGCAGGCGAAGGCATTCATGAACATGATACCTTGCAAAGCGCGATGGTCCTCATTCGCCTGCTCGTCAGCTTCGTCTTATTTGCTGTCGCGGCCATTGTCGTGCTCGACAATCTGGGTGTTAATGTCACGGGTCTCGTGGCCGGTCTTGGCGTTGGCGGCATTGCGATTGGCTTGGCCGCGCAAGGTATTTTCTCCGACCTGTTTGCGGCCATCTCGATCATTTTCGACAAGCCGTTCCGGCGCGGCGACACAGTGTCCTATGACAATACGATAGCGCGGGTTGAAGTCATCGGCATGAAAAGCACGCGACTGCGCGCGTTGACGGGTGAAGAGAAGATTATTTCCAACAGCAAATTGCTGGAAAAGGAAATTACCAACAACACCCTGACCTTATATCGGCGGGTCACTTTTGTCCTGACGCTTGTCTATCAAACACCCCCTGCCCTTGCCCGGCGTGTGCCGGATGTTTTGCGCGCAGCGGTTGAGGCCAATGGCGCGCAATTCATCCGCGCCGGATTCAACAATTTTGCCCCAAGCTCGCTCGATTTCCATCTGGTGTTCGACATTGAAAGCGATGATGTCGAAGAGATGTTTCAGGCGCGCCACGATATTGGCATTGCGATTATCGATAGCTTCGCCCGCGAAGGCATAGCTTTTGCTTATCCCACGCAGACGACTTTCACCGCCGCACCCGATGGCACGATGGTGATGCCTTATGCCGCGCCGCCCAAAACAGCCAAGGCACGTTCAAAAAGCTGATTCGCAGTCTATGGGTCAAAGAGCCGCTAGCATGCCGTAACGGCAAATAAGCGGGGCTTGTATTGCGCGTTTGAAACCGCCACGATAGGCGCATATTAGGAAGCAGGAGACTCCATATGACCGCAATTACCCCCGCTGAATTCGCAACCAAAGTCGGCGAAAATATCGGCGTATCGGAATGGATTTTGGTGGATCAGGACATGATCAACAAATTTGCCGATGCAACAGGCGATCATCAATTCATTCACATCAACGAAGAATTGGCCAAGCAGACGCCGTTCGGCGGCACTATTGCCCATGGCTTTTTGACCTTGTCTTTGTTCCCGGTGATGAGCGCCAAGTCCGATTGCCCCAAGGTGGCGGGCGTCAAAATGGGCGTCAATTATGGCGGCAACAAAACCCGTTTTCTCGCCCCTGTCCGCTCGGGCAAGCGCGTGCGCGGACATTTCAAACTTCTTGAACTCGTTGAAAAGCGCCCTGGCCAATGGCAGCAGACGCTTGAGTTCACCGTCGAGATTGAGGGTGAAGACAAACCAGCACTTCAGGCTGAATGGATCAGCCAGTTTTTCGTATAATTTTCAATTCAAGGAACCATTACCATGCGTGACGCAGTAATCGTATCAACCGCCCGTACCGCCATTGGCAAAGCCTATCGCGGCGGATTTAACGCAACGCTTGG
>Ga0209550_10002782_pt1 | contig 16793 bp, 13 predicted proteins | sample LauGreSuBDMM15SN_2_FD_187567 | JGI IMG/M metagenome (GOLD analysis project Ga0209550, IMG submission 187567) | Freshwater lake microbial communities from Lake Michigan, USA - Su13.BD.MM15.SN (SPAdes) (version 5) | ecosystem: Environmental > Aquatic > Freshwater > Lake | place: Lake Michigan...
TATAAATTGTTACAAAATCCACTTAAAAAGAATGGCTGAAAAATACATAATGTCAAACATTTTAACTGCGTTCAACGAGCATTTCTTGGAATTCCTCAATGACATACAGAGTGTGTTTCCTGAAGATGCCGACATTTTAGCGGCCAAAAACGCCCTGATTGCCGTGCGCAAGGCGAATCCCAAGATGATTGTCAAAATTTGGAAGACCTTTATTGCGGACAAATACCGTACCCACATTGAGGCTGGCGACATTGGGTTTTTCATTGACAAGGACTATGCGTCGGACGTCTCGGGGGCAGAAAGCTCGGACAAAATCATGGGCTCTATCAACCGTCTTCGTGAGCCTATTCGCAACATGGGACCTGACAACCAAGCCAAAGTCATGAAATACATAAAGAACTTGACCAAGTTGTCAGACTTATGTGATTGAATGTAAAGATATAAAATAAAATATACCCATTATGTTATGCATATATAGCAGGCTATTTTTTTTCACTAGTTAGTTTTCTTTCTATTTTATATTTTAAGAAAAGTACGATTTAAACAAACTATACATATTATACATATAGAAGAGAATAGTAGCATGTCTGTTCCAGTGCCTGTGCCAGAAGAATTCATCAAGGTAATAAAAGATTTCGTAAGTGACTTGCAGGTTACCTTTCCGGAGTACGCACCGTTTATTGAAAAATGGTGGAAAGGCAAGGAACATTTTGCTTATATTGAAGAAGAGGAGGAGAGAAAAAAGGCACATGAATCCGCCGAATCACACTGCATCCAAGTGTTGTTCGAATTTTGCAAGAGGAAACTGCCACCACGTTTCTTTGACATTTTGTATCAGAATGAGGATATTTTCAAAGAGGAATCCGACGTGGATACCGAGTTCTTTCCGAAAATACATTTCAAAAACTTATGGCAATGTGACATTTCGACCAAAACACGTGAGACCATTTGGAAGTATTTGCAGTTAATGCTCTTTGCTGTGGTCGGCAGTTTAGAAAACAAGGAGGCCTTCGGTGATACGGCCAAGCTCTTTGAGGCCATCAACGAAGACGAATTCAAGAGCAAATTGCAGGAGACATTGGCCCAAATGCAAGGATTGTTTGACATGGGAGCGAAAATGGAAGGGGATGAGACAGGTGGATTGAACCCCGAAGACTTGCCCAATGCGGAGGAAATCAATGACCATATCACAGGCATGTTGGACGGTAAAATCGGCCAGTTAGCACGCGAAATCGCCGAGGAGACTGCCAACGAACTCAATATGGATATGAACGAGGCATCCGACATGAAAGATGTATTCAACAACATGATTAAGAACCCAACCAAGCTGATGGGATTGGTCAAGACTGTTGGCAACAAGTTGGATGCGAAAATCAAGTCTGGTGAACTGAAAGAATCCGAAATGATTCAAGAGGCCACAGAGATTATGAACAAGATGAAAAACATGCCGGGCATGGGAAACATTCAGGCCATGCTCAACAAGATGGGCATGGGTGGCATGGGCAAGATGAATACTGGAGCCATGGAAGCCCAGATGAACCGTAATTTAAAGACGGCACAAATGAAAGAGAGAATACGTGCCAAGGCGCAAGCGAATGCATTGAAGAAGCAAATGGAGCAACAAGCACAGGCCCAAGCACAAGCACAAGCACAATCATCTGCTGCCATGTCTTCCCCATCAGCCATTTCGGACGAAGACTTGGTGAAAATCTTCAGTGCCGAAGAAAAGGCAGAGAGAACACCGAGACAACAAGCTAAAAAGAAAAAGGGTAAAAAATAAAGAATAAAGAATAAACAATAAGGAATTTTCGCAATATTTAACATCAAATTTTACATATTTTTTTTAATATGAACTTTATAGAATTTCAGTTTCTCTCCTTCTTGTAAATGAGAAACTGAAGTAACTCAATATTTTCTTGTTTCATTCGTATCAAAGGCATGGTGCCAAATATGCGTTGGTATACATCCTCATCCACACCATAAGCATCTATTCTTTGTTCCACAAACATTTCGACAATGGGTCCCACTATGTGCAAGACTTCTTGGATTTGTGTGTCATACCGAGAGATGCGCTTCATTGTAGTAAGCATTTCTTCAAACATTTCTCTCCGTCTCACGACTTCTGCCTCATATGCAACTCTCATTTGCTCCTCAATGGCTTGTTGCTCGAGCTCGTATTCCAACATACTGGCTTCCAATGCTCGCTGCAGCTCTTTTTCATAGTTGTCGTCCTCGGTTGGCACAAAAGAAGATGACGGAACCAGCTGCTCACGGACAGGTTCATCGGGAGGACGAATATCCTCGTTCTCGTTCTCGTTCTCGTTTTCGTCGGCGTTACAATTATAGTCCTCTTCGCTCATAATAAGCTAGGTAATGTATTCGATGATATGAAATGATGTGTGTCTCTACCTATTCAATTTTTTTTTATTTGCACGCCTTTTCCTTGAATAATTGAGCTAAACCATAGTTTTTTATAAACAAATTATATATATATATAGTAAGCTATGACCATTCCATTCTGGACAAATGACCCCGCAGTGTTGTTCAATAAAGAATATATTTTTGAATTGTGGCCTACACCAGCCATGTGTTATGAACAAAAGTTGAATGCCATCTCACGCTTCATTCTTCTCTTGACAGTTTTAGGCTATATTTTGACCATGTCGAAGCGAATCATTGCGGTAGGAGCCATCACCTTGTTGGTGATATTCGTTTTGTACAGCTTGCGCAAGCAGCAAAAGGTGACCAAAGGCATGATGGAAGGATTTGATGAAATGTCCCCTGCTGTCGTCCAAGCATCCTCCTATGTCAACCCAGTGACATTGGATTCTGTGTTGCGCACCGAATTCAAGGAAGGCAACAAGAAGAATCCCTTTAGCAATGTTCTATTGACTCAGATTAATGATGAACCAGAGAGAAAAGCCGCCCCACCCTCTTTCAATGTAGATGTGGACCAAGACATCACCAAGAACATCAAACGTGCCGTGCAAATGATGAACCCGGGCATCAAGAATACCAGCAAGCAATTGTTCGGCGACCTGTGGCAACAGTTTGAGCTGGACCAATCGAGTCGCCAATTTTACAGCACCCCCAACACTCGCGTGACCAATGACCAAGGAGCATATGCGCAATACTTGTACAATGACCTCAAATACTCTTCCAAGGAATCGACTCCTGAAGGTGCTATCGCTCGTGTCAAGGATTCTTGGCAATGGATTAACCCTTAGATGGATTAATCCTTAGATATGTTATTCTCTCTTCCTCCTCTTCGGATTGAAGATGAAATAATTTTTCGCAAATTGGATACAACTTGGCCAATTCAGGGAAATGACGGTGACACCATGGACGGTGGCATGCCATAACAATGGGCGAAAATACCTCGTCCACACAAAACCGCGCAGCGTCATCGTAAGATGGTTTCTTTAGTGTAATACCCTCATATGACCGACAAAAGTACAAATCCTCTTGCCAACCATCCTCGTGTTCGTTCCATATTTGCGTTTGCATGATACGCAACATGGTACTCTTTTTGCGGAGACTGAATCCACCGTTGCCGATGAAGTCTCTCTCTCTTGTGGGTGGGTAATTGCATCGCAACCATGGGGCTCCTATATAGTCGACCCCTTGTGCAATGTAATAGTCCATGAGATGTATGTGCTCTTTGAACATGATGGTGTCCGTTTGGAAGATTAGGAAGTACTCCGTGTGGATATGCTCATAGATGCCCGCATTCGGATTGGTCAATAGCGCACTGTATGTCTTTTGATTTAGGTTATGAACGGGCAGTTGCACTAAGGAAACTCTTTTTCTCTCTTCCCCCTCAGAGAGAAGTTCCATAATATGGTTTACATATTCGCGATTGTTTTTTCCATGAAAGACCACGACTCTCCATTCATTCGACAAGCATTCCAAGGCATTCTGGAGTACCAAATGCAGTGCTTTGTGTCTTCTTGGTTCTATGATGATGGCTGTATATCTAAAATCGTTCATTTTTCTCTCTAGTGTACTCTGAGAAGACACTTAATTTCGGGTTGAATAACGAAATCTTGGTCTGTTGCCAAGAAAGCATTAGAGAGAAATCTGGCCAAAGAAACCCTGTATACTATGTCATGTAGGTGATTTTTGGGCATTTTCTACATGACTTAAGAAGTTTTCTATGCATGTAGTGGTTTTTTTCAATTTTGAATTTTGAAAAGTATTTTCACTTTTGAAAATTGGACATTTTTCAAGTTCAAAAATGTCCAATTTTCAAAAGCCAAAACATTTTATGGAAAAACAGTTGCATGAGACCATAATGAAAATTTATCGTCTGGTGATGAAAGAAACTTTTTTTATTTTGTGACGATAAAATTTTTTGTTTTTTTCGTTTGTACTGCGGATATTTTCTTTGTAGGATATATATAGGGAAAATCACCACATGAGCATAAAAAAATCTCCGACTTTCCAGTGTACATTTTGTCACTATTTATGCAGTAAACAAAGTGAGTTTAACAAACATTTAGCTACAAAAAAACACGCCATACTTTCCACTACACCCAAAATATCTCCTGACCATGATGAAGCAATTGTTGAGGAAGAAACACTGCAAACGTTTGAGTGCGCATCATGCGATAAGATATATCGGCATCGTGAAAGTTTATCTGCACACAAAAAGGTCTGCAAAGGTTCAAAACCACAACCCATTATGAAGGAGATTATTGAAGCTCCCTCGGAAGGCATGGTGCCGCTGGCGATGGTGGAACAAATGATGACTAAGCAACAAAGTTTATTCAAAGATATGGTCAAAGACATCATATGTGAGGTTCTCAAAACGTGTGGTCCTCATCAAACCACAAACAACAACACAAATAACAGTCACAACAATAACAAGACATTTAATCTGCAATTTTTCCTGAACGAAACATGCAAGAACGCAATGAATATGACGGATTTTATTGACTCTATCAAAATTCAGTTATCTGACTTGATTAAATTTGGTGAGGTCGGATACGTCGAAGGTATTTCGAACATTATCACGACGAATTTGAAATCCCTCGATGTCACGGAACGTCCAATTCAATGCACCGACAAGAAGAGAGAAGTGGTGTATATCAAAGACGACAACAAGTGGGAAAAAGAAGACGATAACAAGAACAAACTTCGACGCTTAATTAAGAAGGTGGCTTATAAAAACGAGAAACTGTTACCATTGTTCAAGGAAAAATACCCAGGATACAATAATAGTGAGTCCAACCACTCTGACCAATACAGTAAAATAGTTATCGAGGCCTTTGGTGGAACAGGAGGGAGCAATCCTGAAAAAGAAGACAAAATCATTCGAAATATCACAAAAGTGACATCCTTAGACAAAGTGGCACTCATTTAGTTAATTGTATTTCACCAAAAAAAAATGTATAATAATAGTATATATACAGAAGATGGCCACTTATTCCGGATATACCTTTGATAACATGAGTCGCATTGGTTTAGACAAGTGCTGCGTCGACCAAAGCACCATACAGGATATCGAGGCATGCAACTACATGACCCAAAACTTTTTCGCCTCTGACTGCTCCATGAAAAAGCCACGTGATTTGGCCGTGTCGCAGCCCGGCATCATGTACAATGGTGGCTACGGCTCAGGTGCAGGTGGATGCAACATCAATGATTCCTCTCAGCTGCTCATTGGCACCATCCAGACACACCCCAAATGCCATATCGACCTCTTCCACCGTCCGTTTGCCACGGTGCCTTATTTAGGCCGTGGTTCAGTGAATCCCGTGATTGAATCCCAAATCCAACAGGGTGAGCAAATCGTCAACAAAAAGTCGGTCAACACCTTGAGCGAGAAGAGCTACATCAAGTACCACCAAACTCCCTTGCTGCCTGCAGTGCAACAACGCATCAACAATCCCGCCAACCAGATAGAAAGTGTTGCGTCCGATGGGTGGATTCGAGGTGGGGTGCCATCACGGGAACTTACGCGTGATTCCGACTATTTCACCAAACACTCCACGTATCAATATGCATAAAGGAAAAGCAAAGGGTTGACAGTTTAAATATTTGTTCATCAAAATATATATTTAAACACAATTTAGAGAGAAAATGTATTAGTTATCGAACGTAGCATACGCATGTACAACAGTAAATACGAGTGTAGGTATCACAAGGACGACGTGTTCCTGGCCACGGATGAGGTGACAGAAGACGAGAAGGAGTACGTACGAAACATTCTTTATAGGGAGGATTTGCTCAATATCTTCTATTTTGAAGAGTCGGACCTCTTCAAAAAATTCGACGAAATCATTTACGAGCTCTACAACATAGTCTCTGGAGAAACTGGCTTGAGAGAATGCATGAAACAGGCATCTGCCAAACTCATCAGCGAGGACGAGGAATTGGGCTTATGCATTCTGTTCTCCTACAATTTGATGCACCATACGCATGCATGCATCTGTGAATATTTAGAGCATGGTTTCATCCAGGAGTCGACATTGCAAACGCTGCGCAATGAAATAAATCAGGCCAATTAAATTCTTTTGGTAATATATATATACCCTATATATAGAGAAAGATGGCCTCAACACGCAATCGAAACACCCCTGGAAATTACTGTTTAGAACAGAAGCAATATCAGCAATCCGAAGATTACAAATTATACCCAAATTCCCAGTATGGTGCTGCCTACAATACTCGCCTTCCTGGCAATGGATTGATGCCCGCACAAATTCCTTGGAACAAGCTCTCCTACAATGCGGCCGATACAGAGTCTTTTTTGTTCGGCATCAACTCGACGAATTTAGTCAACCCAGCACCCAGTTTTGTACCGGAGATTGTTCAACTGCAAGCAGCGAACGTTTACGAGAAAGGGCCAGTCTTCATGCCTGAGCCTTTCATCTTGGAAAAGAAACAGAGACCATTTCCGATACCCAATTGAAACCCGCCTTTAGTTTTACATTTAGTTTATGAATTTAAAATATGCGATGTTTAATATATCCTTTTATATTATATACATTAAACAAATGAGCAATATCAATGCTAACAACATCATAAGTCAAAACATCACTGTTACAAATCTAAATGTATCCTACATCAACGGGGCTCCCTACGTGCCAAATCAATGCACCAGCTCGTGTCAGTCTGGGTATTATGTTCCTTGCCCAGATTGCAATTATGTTGGACCGGACACATGTGACTGTGGTGGTGCCTGCGATTGGTGCGATGGTCCTGGACCTTTTGTGCCAGATGAATGTGACTGCTTTGTTCCTTGCGGTGGTGGAACGGGTTCGGAAGGACCCACCGGACCAACAGGCCCAGAAGGACCAGAAGGACCAACGGGAGACACCGGACCAACAGGAGACACCGGACCAACTGGAAATACAGGCCCCACAGGAGACACCGGACCAATTGGGCCTTCTTATGCATCGAGTCAGTTATCATACTATTTTGATTTAGAATCTGGAGGTGAGCTTGCGACAAGTGCAAACAACGGCCCTGGATACACAATTCAACCCATCACATTGGATGCTTCTGCAGGGACGGTGGTTGCATTTTTGTATCCATTTGTCAACTACTTCAGTGGAAATCCAAGTGGGACATTTCCTTGGACATATTCATCTGCCACGTTAAATAGTTATACAAGCAACAGTAACACCAACATTTTCTATATCATGCCCTTTGGCGGAATCATTACAAGCGTTTCCGTAAATACGCTCACATGGTTTGTGACAAATGGAATTGTAGACATCGTGGTCGCAAGTGGTAGCAGCGTGTACACGTCTGCAAGTCTAGGTTTACCAAATTTTAGTGCAGTGACGTTTCCTATATCAGGGTATTCGTCAACCATCACCAACGGGACTTTCGCAGCAGGGGACGGCATAGCTTGCGTAATAAGAGAGCTGCCTACAGGGACCCCTTGGACGATTCCTTTTGGTGCCACATCAGGTACATTAAGTATTAGTGTTTATGTAAAATTTACCAATTAAATATATAATATAATATTATAACTTATAACTTATAATGTCGTGGCCCAACCAAAAATTTGTGAAATTTGGCTACTTAAAAACAAACAACTTGAAGGGGTTGAACGGTCTAAACAACAATGGGATATCGGTGGGAACGGATGCAGGATTTACGGGAGCAAACGACAACTCTATCAGTGTCGGAAATTTAGCTGGGTATGCCAATCAGGGTTCAAATGCTATAGCGATAGGAACAAGTGCAGGTGGGTTGAACCAAGGACAAAATGCGATAGCGATAGGAAACCTTGCAGGTGACCTTAGTCAGGTTCCCGAGAGCATTATTTTAAACGCAAGTGGCGCATCTCTTGTTGCCACAACCCGGTCCCTCTATGTTGACCCTATTCGCAATGCATCCGGAAACACCTATGGGTTGTTCTATGACCCTATTACGAGGGAGGTTGTCTACGATTTGTCACCAACCGGACCCACTGGCAGCAGAGGATTTACCGGCGAAAGAGGTGATACTGGTCATACAGGTCCTACCGGCCCCACAGGTCACACAGGCCCAACTGGTGAAACAGGCCCAACAGGTTTCACAGGTCCAACTGGTTTTACAGGTCCAACTGGTCAAACAGGTCCAACTGGTCCAGTGGGACCACTTATTCCAGCGAATACACAAGGTCAATACTTAATATGGAATCCTACTGTGGGTGGAGATTGGGTGATTGGTTCGGACAGCGCATACATAGGCGAGTCCAATGTCAATTTAGGCTCACATGCCATGGAATTTTCCAGCTCCTCCGGACTCCAAAATACCGCCATTGGTAACTATACCCTTCAGAATAATACCACAGGTGCTAACAACACTGGTGTAGGTTATTATTCGCTCCAACAGAATGTAACAGGATATCAAAACGTTGCCATTGGTGCGAATTCCATACAACAGTCAACTGTTGGCAACAACAACACTGGAGTCGGCTACTTCACATTACAGAATACAACCACAGAACTCAACACAGCAGTTGGTTCATTTTCGCTTTACAACAACACTACTGGTGTCCAGAATACAGCCGTTGGTTCCGCATCCTTAAGTGCAAATCAATTTGGAAGCTACAATGTGGCTCTTGGATACAATACGCAAACCCTGACCATTGCAGACGACAACTCAGTCATTATCGGGACAAACGCAGTGGGTGCAGGGTCCTCTACGACAGTCATCAAAGAGCTGCGCGACGCCGACGCAACTAGTGGTCCCATTCCCGACGCACAGTATTCCAACTACGTACATTATAACCCCAATTCCAATGAGGTGACATATATCCCAGAGGTACTCTATCTCTATTCGTCACCATATACCCTGACTGCAGGCGCATCCAACCAGCAATTGACCATCATCCAGAATGTACCTTCAATACTCGCACAATTTCTGCAATTTGCTGAAGCGGCCGGCACAGTAAGTCAACTAGACACGTTTACCGTGAACGTTCTGGCGTATGACGGAGGAACCAACATTTTCGTGGGTGGTTCGTTTGCCACATTGGATGGATTTACTTGCAATTCGGTGGCCACGTTCTCTCTTACCGGTGTCTACCAAAACAATTTGAATGGAGGGTTTGACTATTACGCCGTCGATACACCGGCAACAGTGAACACATTATATTACAGCACGGTGGTTACTCCACGTCTCTATGCAGGAGGGCAAATGCTCACGGTAAACAGTGGCGCCACCCCCCTCAACTGCATTTCCTATTATGACTTCGGATTGGGTTCATGGCAACCCATGGGGGCTAGCGCGTATCCTGGATTTCCTGGGATTAATAACACATATTATGTCAACACTATTCATGCCGACCCGTTATCGTATTTCATTTACATCGGAGGTGACTTCCCTAACAACGCGAATGGTGCGCTCACATTCAACAACATTTGTTACTATGACCCAGGAACGGATACCCTCAATGCGTTACAAGGTATCACCTATGGTGTGTCGCAAGTGTCTGCTGGTCCCATTGTCTATGCACTGCTGGTGGTGGGCGACTACATATATGTGGGTGGTGTTTTTAACAGTGCAGGCGGAGTGCAAGCAAACAATGTTGCTAGGTATTACGTCCCTACTGGAAAGTGGGAAGCGTTGTGGGATGTCACCACCAATCGCAACGGTGTGAATGGTTATGTGTCAGCGATGACGTATGCATCAAATAGTGGAACGGTGTATGTGGGAGGTTTCCTCTCTTCGGCTGGTGGCAAAGTATGTTACAACGTGGCATATTGGAATCCCTCAACGTACACGTGGTCTAATACCAGTGGCATTGGACCAAATAGCAATGTCTTCACACTAACCTATGGCGACCTTGGTGGAGGCAACTTTGCAGTGTTTATGGGTGGTTTCTTTACTTTTCCTGGCAATCATGTCTGTTATTACAACGGAACCTCTTATGGTCAGCTGACTGGGGCTACCTCTCAGGGTGTAGACGACATTGTATTCGCGATGATCTATGTGAGCTTGCCCTCTGGCACCCCGGATGGATATGGCACCCAAAAAGTCTATGTGGGAGGTATTTTCTCGACAGTGGATGGTGGTTCTATTATCAGCAACAATGTAGCGGTATGGAACGTAAGCTTCAATACTTGGTCAAGTGGTACCCAATTCAACAATGGAACGAACAACGAGGTCAGAGCATTGGCCTATTGTTATGGACCATTGGAGTCGCCAGCGATTGCACCTACCTTGTATGTTGGTGGTAACTTTACTGTGGTCAATTACTTGGATGCAGGAAACTTTGCATCACGGTATATTGCCCAATACGACATTTTAGGAGACCAATGGCAAGGACTTTATAACAACACGAACAACGACCTCAACGCCCCCGTGAATGCACTTGGTATTAACCGAGACGGTGGCACTGGTGCGAAGTTGATGATCGGTGGTGAGTTTACCTTATGCAGTAACAACACCATCTCTGCCAATTATGTTGTACATTTCAAACTATATTCTCCGGACGGATTTGAAGTACTAACCGGCGGTATAGGTGGCAACGGAGTGGATACCACAGTCAATGCAGTGGCATATATGTATATTAACCCCTCCGGGGCCCAAACCACCTTCATGGGAGGCAGGTTTACCTTGATGGACTACAATGGGTACAATTACGGTGCAAACTACATTTGCTACTACAACTCAAATGGGTTCAACAATCTCACGTATAGTGGTGCCAACGTCGGCATGGGTCCAGTAGGTTCCTCTTACATTAACGCAATCAAAATGTTCAATCAGAATGTCTATGTGGGTGGTTCTTTTGATGCCGCAGGTCCAAACTTAGTATCGGACCCAAATACGAATCCATCTATGTATTCACTTGCCAGATGGGACACAACCGACCGTGTCTGGTTCCCCTTGGTGACATCAAATATTGTCACTCCCGGTGTGGGTGTAAATGCTGTGGTCCTGGCTTTGGAGACCGATGGCAGCAACCTATTTGTAGGTGGATCTTTCAGCGACACAGGCAAAAACAGCACCTTGAACTTAAGTTATATTGGTATCTGGAACCCGGCTGCCGAAACGTGGAACCAATTCGTGTACCCCAATATCATGTCTCCCACTGATTTCGGTTTCAACAACAATGTAACGGGGCTTTACTACAATTCCAATACACTGTATGTGACTGGTCTGTTTACAGTGACAGGTGCAGGTAGTCTACAATGCAATCAGATAGCGACTGCCAGCACCACCAGCTATGAAATGGCGGCAATCGTGAACACGTCGCCACCATTGACCTTCCAAAATGGCTTTTGTTTGAACACTGTGGGCACTGGAAACGGTAATGCGATTTTGTCGGTGGGCTCGAATATCTATTTTGGAGGCTTGTTTAATCGGTCCGCACCCACGACGACGGATACATTTACACGTACGGCGTATTATGTCCCTAATGTCTTGCTCACTGCTTCCCCAGTGGTAGTCAACACAAGTGGGTGCTCGTTTATTGATACACGAACTGGTGTGACCACCACATCTTATACACTGGAAAACCAGTACGACAACGTTCATCTCATCTTTGACACCGCAGCGAATGCATGGCTCATTGTTTACAGTTCCGAATGCGGATGCACGGGTCCCTACGGACCCACCGGAGCAACTGGAGAAACGGGTCCCACTGGTCAAACGGGTCCAACAGGCCCGACTGGTTTCACTGGTCCTACTGGTTTCACTGGACCCACCGGTTTCACTGGACCCACTGGTTTCACTGGCCCTATAGGGTTCACCGGTCCAACAGGGTTCACAGGTCCAACAGGGTTCACTGGTCCAACAGGGTTCACTGGTCCAACAGGTTTTACAGGTCCTACCGGTTTCACTGGACCCACCGGCTGCACCGGAGACACAGGACCAATCGGTGTACCAGGGTCAAGTACAGGTCTATTGCTGTATCTGAACTACGGTGAAACTCCTAGTCCGCCCATTAGCACTTACAAGCTGTTGTCATTAACCGAAAACGCGTTACCTCAAGCAACTGTAGTCACGGCACTTGCTGGCACAAGTACAAACACCAGTGTAACACAATTTGCAAACTATGTCATTAACTTAAACAATCCCTCGTTTATTCCTCCTGGGGTTTGGGATCTAAACATCTTTGCTTCCGTTGGTGCGCTAAATGGAGTAACACTGAAATACCAGCTGTATGGTAGAAACGGTGGTGGAATCGAAACATTGCTTGGTACTTCGTCTTCTTCCTCTACAATTACCACAAGTGTTAATCAATACACCTGTTCACTTGCGTTGCTATATATAGATCTGTCGCCGTATTCGTCTTTGGTGGTGAAAGTGCTTGCGGACAATAGTGGAGCTGCTGCATCCACCTTGACCACGTACTACCAAAGTCCGGCCACATATTCTCACATTCACACATCCTTCGGAGTCCTAGGTAACACTGGGCCCACCGGTAACACCGGTCCAACGGGTCCAACGGGATTTACCGGAGTGCAGGGCCCTACGGGCACAGGAGGTGCGCTGGGAATATATGGGTCGTTTTACTCGGATGTAACGCAAACCAACCCCGTCGCATCGACTGTGAACTATATGTCCTATAATCAAACGGCAGAGGCGAACGGAGTGAATATCTTGACAGATGGATCAGGAAATCCCACCAAAATAACAGTGAGTGCAACCGGAGTGTACAATGTACAGTTTTCGGCACAACTGGAAAAGAGTTCGGGTGGCGGGTCCAGCGTAGTCAATATCTGGCTGGTGAAAAACGGTATAAACGTACCGTATACAGACACGGAAGTGGCAGTCAGTGGGTCATCGAGTTCTAGTTTAGAAGTGCCCGCATGGAACTTTGTGCTAACCTTGACTCCAAGCGATTTCCTTCAATTAATATGGCTTTCGAGTGATACCAACGTTGTGTTACTTAGTCAAGGCCCTCTAGTAGGTCCACCTGCCACTCCAGGCATTCCTTCAGTGATTCTAACAGTCACACAAGTGATGTATACCCAGATAGGCCCTACAGGTCCTACAGGGTTGACAGGACCCACTGGTCCCACAGGTTTTACTGGACCATTAGGTTTCACTGGTCCTACCGGTTTCACTGGACCCACCGGTTTCACTGGCCCCACAGGGTTCACCGGGCCATTCGGGTTTACTGGTCCCACTGGATTCACTGGTCCAACAGGGTTCACTGGTCCAACAGGTTTTACTGGACCCATAGGCTTCACTGGTCCCACAGGGTTCACCGGACCGTTAGGACCAACTGGAACACGAGGTCCCACAGGAACAGGGGCAAATGCCAACAGTATGATAGGAGGTTATGCAAGAGATATCAAGAGAGGAAACACGACATATTTTGGAGTTTACTGGGCATCATTTAACGATACCGCAACAACAATTGAATCAGAAACGATACTCAGTATTCCTTTGAATTGCACAATCAGTAATCTATACGTATATTTAAGTGCTAACGCAGGTGGAGCTGGAACAAGTTATACATTCGTAATAAGAAAAAACAATGTAAACACAGCGGTGGCAACTACTATTACAGGTGCATCATCAAGTGGAAGTGATACTGTGAACACAGCAACCTTTGCTTCAGGAGATATCTTTTCAATTGCAGCAGTTCCGTCCGCCACTCAACCCGCAGATAATTTAGAAGTTAGATGGTCTTGTAGAATAACCTCATCATAATGACTCCACACCATAAGTATTCGGTTTCGATGGTTTTATATTAAATGATGACAACCATTGTCATAATAGCAAAATTTAATATAAGACAAAAAATGTTTATCTAAGTTACTCATTAAAATCAGAAATATTATGCACATTTTATACGAATGTTCAATTAATATTCAGGGGTGTGCTTCTTGAACAAACAGCCTTGAGCTTGGAGACCTTTGACTGGCGCCACAACGTTCGGGTTCTGATGGTCGCAATTGCCGAGCCACACCTTGATAATGCAGAAATTTTTCTTGGGAGAGATAGTTATTCCGGTCACACTGTTCACAAAGGGCGCAGCACTGCATATCGAGTTGCCGACGACACGGTAAGTCAATTCGGACCACGCCTTGGCCACATTCTTATTCAACACCTTGTACGAGAAACACCCACCGTCTCTGTTTCGAGGGTCCTCCCATGTCGGACTCACACCCTTTCGCATCATGAACAACATGCAATTCTCCACCAGTGAAGGAGGCAACGATTCAGTAATGGCAATCGTTTCCTCCAATGTCGTAAAGGTGAAAATCGGGATGTAACTCTTTAAGCTCCAATCCGTGTTGTGAGGCAAATGTGCCCACAGTGTCCATCTATCGGACAGCGCATGAACAGGGTCTGCAGATGTTGTTTCCATTGTGTGTGTTTGCGCGGATAACATCTTAATATACTTTAAGTCAATTTTTTTTTAAATAGTTTTAGATAAATATTATAGTAAATTTTTTTTTTATTGGACCAAAACACGGTAACCAGTTTTGTCCAAGACGATTCTCTCCCCTTTCTCTGTGAATTCGAATTCCACCGTGTCTACTTCGTGGTCAATCAGCCGGATTTTGGAACATTCTGTTTCGGTGGGGAAGAGTGAAAGATGGTATTCGAGAAAATAGAGAAAAAACTCTTTGCTAAATTGATTGCCCACCACGTAATAGTTGTATGTATCTGAGGTTGATTTCAAGTCAATTTTGTATGTTGCCGATCCGGTAATGAACTCCATGAGCATAAACTTGATATCCGACTCTTCGCATACCTCGTCCGACTGGCTGGTTGAATAAGAAACTCTCTTGAACGCTGTCACCCCATCGTCCTTCAAATGAGTAAAGATTGTCAGCTGAATCACACCGTGGCGGACATATTGATACGGCTTGGCAGCCTCTCTCTTGAAAACAATTTTCCACTTGTTGCGAAGCTGTTGCAGGTCTGGGTTGCTTTCAACGAACGCGTCCATCTGTTTGCGCGCTTTGGACACCAAGATTTGTGCTTTGCTAAAGACATAAATGGCTTTTAAGGTACACTCCGTAAGAAACTGGCGCAATTCAGCCGGATACCTTCTCTCTATGGTGTCCAAAAATATGGCACTAATCATCATGAGCTGGAAAATGTGTGGCAACATTTGCTGTTTTATTATTGATATAATATTTTATTAATAATAATTCATGTGTTTAATATGATTTCTGTTTTTACATATTTTTTTTTTGGACAAGGGTGTGTGGGTGGGTGGATGCTCAACTTTGGTACGCAAATCCAGTTCGACCCATGGGCACGTTGGTCACAACTACATCGTTTGCATGCGGGTTTGGTACAACGATATTGGGTGCTTGGTAGTAGACAGGGTGTTTTGTGGAATCGTATTCTGGGTCGTAAATAACGATGTTGCCCATAGCATCAATCGAAATGCCATCCCCACACTTGCTTTGCTGGTTGGCATTGTCTGTGCAGGTGTAGTTGATTTTTCCAGTTGCTGCATCAAGACCAAATACGTAGAGCAGGAGACTTACGATGACGGTCATCATAATGAACGGAATGAATACGATGATCCAAGAAACGACTCCTAAACCTTGTTGGCACAAGATGTTCAATAAAAGAGTCACCGCAATCGTGACTATCACTTTCATGAAGGCGGTGTTGTAGAGTCCCTTTAACGTGTCAATAAGTATTTGAGTTATGGAGAATATCAAATAAATCAATGCCGGAGGGCACAAATCCAATATTTGCATGCTATTTTTGTTATACTATATTTATATTTTTTTAATTTTTGTTGGTTACATGGAATTCATTCGTCTTCGTAGAAGAACGCGTCGCCATCTTTGAGATAGCCAATCTTTTCGCCTTGCTCGCCATCGTGTGTAAGCTCCCATATAAACCCATTCTGGTCGTCGTTGGTACAGTAGGTCTTGTCGTCGATTTCGATTTCAAACAGTTCCTCTTCCTCTTCATCAGGTTCTTCTTGTTGGTCTGGTACTTCTTGTTTCACTTCTTGTTTCACTTCTTGTTGGTCTGGTACTTCTTGTTGGTCAGGTTCTTCCTCTTGTTCTGACTCTTCTTCTTCAGACTTTGTCTCTGTTTCTATACTTGCTTCATCAGCTTGTTCTTGGTTTGGTTCTTCCTCTTGTTCTGACTCTTCTTCTTCAGACTTTGTCTCTGTTTCTATACTTGCTTCATCAGCTTGTTCTTGGTTTGGTTCTTGTTCTTGTTCTTGGTTTGGTTCTTGTTCTTCTACTTCTTCTTGTTCTTGGTTTGGTTCTTGTTCTTCTACTTCTTCTTCTTCTTCATGGATGGGGTCTTCATGGATGGGTTCTTCTTCTTCATGGATGGGTTCTTCTTCTTCATGGATGGGTTCTTCTTCTTCTTGAACGGGTTCTTCTTGAACGGGTTCTTCT
>Ga0209550_10002783_pt1 | contig 16788 bp, 16 predicted proteins | sample LauGreSuBDMM15SN_2_FD_187567 | JGI IMG/M metagenome (GOLD analysis project Ga0209550, IMG submission 187567) | Freshwater lake microbial communities from Lake Michigan, USA - Su13.BD.MM15.SN (SPAdes) (version 5) | ecosystem: Environmental > Aquatic > Freshwater > Lake | place: Lake Michigan...
TTCCCGAACGCCGCGTTATCGCCCGAAGGAACAATCGCTATGCCACCCGCCGGAACCTGTCTGGCCGAAGGCACCGCATCCGTCGTCACGCAGGGCAACCCGCTCGCCACAGCCTCCATCAGCGCCATCCCATAGCCCTCATAATGGCTCGGCATGACAAAGAGATCGGCCCCCATTAGCAAAGTCTCGATCGCGTCATCCGGCAAAGCACCCGTAAATTGAATACGATCACCCCAATCATTCGCCGAAGTTCGCTCCACAAGCGATTCCATGAGGCCCTCGTCCTCGACACGTCCTGCAATCGTCAAACGCCATGAAAGATCAGCGATTTGCCGGAGTGCTTCCAATAATCCATCATAATTCTTTCGCTTTGAGACGGAGCCGATGGCAACAAGACAAGGGATATCTCCGCCGCCGCGCGCGCGTTGCATCTTCCGTGTGCCGGGCAGGGCAATCACGATGTTGCGCTCCGGAACGCCGAAGTCCCGCGCAAGCAGTCCGGCTGTCGCGTCACTCGTGACGATCACTGATCGGACATAAGCGAGCGCGGCTTTCTCGCTTATGTGCAGTTCATTCCGCCTGCTCTCGTCCAATCCGGTCTCGTAGGCGAGGGGGTGATGACACAGCGCAATGAGCGGGCCCTTTGCCTGTTTCAGCAGCGTTTCCGGCATTGCCCCGAACGCCAACCCGTCAATCAAAAGCGCGGTTTTCTCAGAAAATGAGTGAAAGAGGCTCTCGCAAATGGCGATATCTTTTGCTGTTGGAGACGGCCACTCACCACCCAGGTCAACCGGCACCATCGGGAAGGCGCGCTGCTGCAGATGGTGTAAAATCTGTCTGTCATAGGCATACCCCCCGGTCGGCGTGTCGAGAGCGCCGGGGATGAGAAACCTCGCATCAATCACGGGTGATCGGTCCCTCGAACCACGCCCGTGCGATGTGCGATTCGTGCAACGTCACGCGGATGGCCGTAATGCCTTCCGATCCCGGACCGAATGCACCCGCCCTTGCGGCATCCGCCATCTTGCCGAAAATGTGATGGGTTAGAAATTCGGTCGTTGTCTGGCGCCCCTTGAATTCTGGCACCTCGTCGAGATTCCGGTAATTCAGCGGCTTGAGAACAGCTTTCAACGCGTCATGGGCCCGCCCGATATCGACGACAACCTCGTCCTTTGTGAGATCGGGCCGGAAAAACGCGACATCAACGATAAAGGTCGCTCCGTGCAGGGCCTGCGCCGGGCCAAACAATTCGCCCTTGAAAGAATGCGCAATCATGATGTGCTCGCGAACTTCGACTGCATACATAGTTATGTCCTTTCGTAATTGATTGTAATTCCAAGGGCATCAGTCGATCTGTTGAACAATCCCGGCAACACCTCAACCACCGAGCTGAAGGGAACGTCATGTGTCAGGAGTGTGTCATATCGATGATCATCAAGGAGTGTGAGCGCTTTTGCCAGACGTCTTTGGTGGCTCCAACGCACACGCCTTGTTGGTGATACGCTTCCTACCTGTGATGAGATCAGTCTCAGCCGCTTGCTGTGAAATGCTCCCCCAAGCGGCACACTAGTCTGGGCCGAACCGTACCAACTCATTTCCACAATGCTTGCCTCTAAACCCGCCGATGTGAGCGCAGTCGCCAATCCTTCTGATGTGGCACTGGTATGGAATACAATATCCGCCTCACGAGGCGATGTTTCTGGCCCGGAGAAATTCACCCCCAAATTAGACGCAATTTTTTTGCGCGAGGAGAGGGGATCAACCAGCGTGACCTCTGCTCCCGGCATGCGTCCGCAAATTCCGGCAATCAGGCAGCCGACCACCCCTGCACCAATGATCACAATATTGTCGCCCGGAGCAGCACCCGAATCCCAAACCCCGTTAAGTGCCGTTTCCATATTCGCCGCTAATGTCGCTCGGCGTGGGGGCAAGCTTTCGGGCACTGGGACAAGTGTTGTCTCGTCGGCGTAGAACCAATCCTGATGCGGGTGCAGCACAAATACTGTCTGGCCATTCAAGTGGGACGATCCGTCCTCGACGCGGCCAATGGTTGAGTAGCCATATTTGACCGGGAAGGGAAAGTTCCCTGCCTGCAGTGGAGCGCGCATGCGCTGCCATTCGCTTTCCGGCACAAGCCCCTCGAACACGAGACGTTCGGTGCCACGGCTGACGCCACTGAACAAATTTCGAACCAGAACCGAACCGGCCGGCTTTTTTCCCAATTCTTCCGTCTCGATCGCAAGTTTTCCACGCGATACTGTCCAGATGGCTCGCGATATCTTTCCCTGAGGATCAGGATCGGTTAGTTCGGACATTGTTGAACCTCGTCAGATGGGATAAACGAAACTGATGTCTCAAAACGATCTTTCCGAGCCGTCAGATGCCGCATTTGATAATCGTGCCATGACGCCCGCTGGACTGCAAACGACCGCTTCGCTCGCCAATCGCCGTCGCTTTGTTTTTGCTCTCAATATCCTCTCATATATGGCGATTTTGGGTGCGTTGGCGAATGTTCTCGGCGTGGGCGGTTGGTCGGTAATTGACATCCTCTTGATGGTCTCGTTTGCAGTCGTCCTCCCATGGAGTGTCCTCGGTTTCTGGAACTCCCTGATTGGTTTTTTGCTTCTCCGTTTCGTCAAAAATCCGCTCGATAACGTCGCACCCTTCGCCCGTGCAGGTGACCGTGCGACAGCGATAACACTCCGGACGGCGATCGTTTTGACCCTTCGAAACGAGGATCCGTTTCGGGCGATTGCGCGGCTCAAAACAATCAAAACAAGCCTTGACCGGACAGGCCTCGGTGATCATTTCAGTTATTTCATATTAAGCGATACATCCGACCCTCTGATTGCCCGCGACGAACAGCTTCAACTGAGCCAGTGGCAGGCAATGCTGTCTGATCCCGGGCGGGTGATTTATCGTCGAAGACAAATCAATACCGGTTTCAAGGCCGGAAATATTCGTGATTTTTGTGCCGAATGGGGCAACAAGTTTGATCTGATGCTACCTCTTGACGCGGATAGCCTGATGGCGGGTGAGACGATCGTCAAACTTGTCCGGATCATGCAGGCCTACCCGAAAATTGGGATTTTGCAGAGCCTCGTTGTTGGAATGCCTGCCGAAAGTGCCTTTGGTCGCCTTTTCCAGTTCGGAATGCGACATGGCATGCGCCCTTACACTATGGGAAGCGCCTGGTGGCTTGCTGATTGCGGCCCCTATTGGGGGCATAACGCGGTCGTGCGCATCGAACCGTTCCGACTCCACTGCCGGCTGCCGCTCTTGTCCGGGACATCGGCGCTCTCCGGCCACATACTCTCGCATGATCAGGTTGAGGCCTGTTTCATGCGGCGTGCCGGCTTCGAGGTGCGTGTTCTGCCGGAGGAGGGGGGAAGCTGGGAGGATAATCCCCCGTCTGTGATCGATTTTGTGCGACGTGATCTCCGGTGGTGTCAGGGGAACCTGCAATATCTCAAGCTTCAGTCATTGCGGGCCCTGCAACCCACCAGTCGCTTCCAGCTGTTCTGGGCGATCAGCATGTTCGTCGGCATTCCGTTTTGGACGTTGATCATTCTTTTATGTGCGCTGAAGCCTTTTGACACTGACGACCTGATCGCGGGCTTCCCGGCATCTGATGCTCTTTGGATTTATATCGGTTTTCTCGGGCTATTTTTGTCGCCGAAATTATTTGGTTTCCTTGATGTCATATTGTCGCGCCGCGAGCGTGATCGTTATGGCGGATTGAAGCAGTTTTCCCTCGGAGCATTATTCGAAGTCGCTTTCTCCTTCCTGCTCGGCGCCATCACGACCTTACATGTGACGATTTTTATGGTGGCACTGTCCTTGGGCCACTCCATTGGTTGGACCGCCCAGACACGCGACATCAAAGTCCTGCCTGCGCGCGAAGCATTTAAAAATCTCTGGCCCCATCTCGTCGTCGGAGGTGTGGTCATGGCGTTGATGGCATCGTCGTCATGGCACTTGCTCCTTGCGTCGCTCCCTTTGACGCTCGGATACATTGTTGCGGTTCCGTTTGCCGTTCTCACCTCATCGGCATGGTTCGGTCGCTATCTCGCCAAACGCGGCATTGCGAGCATTCCCGAGGAACTCGACGTGCCGGCAGAGATTGCGATGCTGAAAACGGGCGGTCCCGACGCATCGCGCTTGAACCGCTAGGCGGCGTTGAGGAAAAGCTTGATATCCTCGAAAACCTTCTCGAACATCACCTTCGTCAGAACGCCGGTGTTCGTATTGTATCTCGAACAATGATAGCTGCTGAACAGTGCGACCTTACCGAGATGATGTCTCCCGCCATGTCTGAACGGGTGTTCGGACAAGCGTCCGCCAAGGGTGCGCACTGTCGTGTCATGTGCGATCTTTCCGAGCGCGAGTATTGCCTTCAGCTTCGGCATTTCGTCAATCGTGGAGGCGAGGAATGACCGGCATGTCCGAATTTCCTCCGGCGTCGGCTTGTTCTCGGGCGGCACACACCGCACCGCGTTGGTCACACGGCAATTCACCAACTCAAGACCGTCATCCGGACGCGCCGCGAAAATCCCGCGCGTGAACCCATAGGCCGAAAGCGTCGAGTAGAGGAGGTCGCCAGCGTAATCGCCGGTAAATGGTCGCCCCGTCCTGTTGGCTCCCTGAAGTCCGGGCGCAAGACCCACAATCAGAAGCGCGCCATTTGCCTCGCCAAAGCTCGGAACGGGCGCATTGTGCCAGTGCGGATGACGAGATCTTGCCTGCTCACGGAAAGTAACAAGCCGTTCGCAGAGCGCGCAGTCACGGGACGGTTCGCTCTGTCCATTATCACTTGCTGCCGAACGACCAGAATTTGCCATTGATCTTCAGTGGCTCAGGCCTCTCCAGTATCGTCATCATGCTGCTCATTGCGCTCCGCACTGCGCGGCGCGCGTTCTGCCGACTCACGCCCGATTCTGGGCAGGAGCTGAATAATATCGACGAATTCGTCCGCCTGGCGGCGGAGTTCGTCGGCGACCATTGGCGGCTGCGACGTGATCGTCGAGACAACCGACACCTTGACACCCCGACGCTGTAACGCCTCAACAAGCGACCTGAAATCGCCATCGCCCGAGAAAATTACCGCATGATTGATATAGGGCGCGAGTTCGAGCGCATCAATGGCGAGCTCGATATCCATATTGCCCTTCACCTTGCGGCGCCCGGTCGAGTCAACGAATTCCTTTGTCGGCTTCGTGACCACGCGATACCCATTGTAATCGAGCCAGTCGATCAGTGGGCGGATCGATGAATATTCCTGATCTTCGATCAGCGCCGTGTAATAGAATGCCCGAACGAGATAGCCCTTGTTCTGATATTCTTTCAGCAAGCGCTTGTAATCAATATCAAATCCGAGTGATTTGGCAGTTGCATAGAGATTTGCGCCGTCAATAAATAAAGCAATCCGTTCCATATTCCGTATGTCTCTTCTCAATGTTGTGCGATGCACTTCAACAATTTTTAAGCAATTAATTGCGCGAACTCATTTCACCGCAATCCGTCAATTCCGATCAAAATACGCCACAAGCTCAACGCCCGCTGGACAAATATCGCATTTGCGCGAATGGTTAATGATTTTCAACTCTTAGTTGCAGTTAAATTTTTGTCTCCGGCATTGTCAAGTAGCTGTTACTCGTAGCCGACTTTACGCCCCCCATTTCCACTAAAATGAAATAGGCTGACTGAAAGGCTTGCCACGAACGGGAGGCAAGTGTATCACCTCGGCTCATACCTTCCACTAACAATTAGGATACGGAGCACCCATGGCTCGCGTCACCGTTGAAGATTGCATCGAAAAAGTCGATAATCGGTTCGAGCTCGTCTTGCTCGCGGGTCACCGCGCGCGGATGATTTCATCCGGATCGCCACTGACTATTGACCGCGACCGGGACAAAAATCCGGTCGTCGCATTGCGCGAAATTGCGGATGGTCGCATCTCCCCTGAAGACCTCAAGGAAGACCTGATCCACTCGCTCCAAAAGCACGTTGATGTTGATGAACCCGAGGCAGAATCGGTTCCTCTGATCGGTTCCAGCGTTGAATCGACCGGAGATGACACGGCCGTGGAGTTTGACCGCATGACGGAAGAAGACCTTTTGCGCGGTCTGGATGGCCTTGTGCCACCAGCTGAATCAGATGATGATTCCGACTGAGCAGACTGGCTTCAATGAGCGTTTGAAGGCCCGGCCTCGCGGTCGGGCTTTTTTCGTAGTGCGACGTTTTGCCACAATTTTTTTGTTGAATTATGCTAAGGTTTCGTCGGTGAGTGGCGTTCAGAAGGCGGCGTCGACGATTGGAACGGGAGTATTCCGCACATGATGCGGCAATATGAGCTAGTTGAGCGGGTAAAGGCCTATAACCCCAAAGCCGATGAAGGCTTGCTCAACCGCGCCTATGTCTACGCAATGAAGGCGCATGGTACGCAAAAGCGGGCCTCCGGCGTGCCTTTCATCTCCCATCCCCTCGAAGTCGCCGCCATTCTCACCGAATTGCGCCTCGATGACTCGACCATTGCTGCCGCCCTTCTCCACGACACGATTGAAGACACAACGGCAACGCGCGCCGAAATCGACACGATTTTCGGCCCCGATATCGGCCACCTCGTCGAAGGCCTCACCAAGATCCTGAAACTTGATCTCGTCTCCAAGAAGGCGGCTCAGGCCGAAAACTTGCGAAAATTGCTGCTCGCAATCGCCGATGATGTCCGGGTCTTGCTCATCAAACTGGCGGATCGTCTTCACAATATGCGCACACTCGATTTTGTGCCTGAAGCAAAGCGCGCGCGGATTGCAGAAGAAACACTCGATATATACGCCCCGCTCGCCGGCCGTATGGGGATGCAGGATCTGCGCGAAGAGCTCGAGGATCTCGCCTTTCGTCACTTCATGCCTGATGCATTCGCCGCTGTATCGAAGCGTCTTGAGGAACTGAAACTGAATAGCGGTCCCGTCATCGGGGTGATCGAATCCGAGTTGACCCAGAAAATCGAGGCGGCAGGCCTCAAAGCGGAAGTTTCGGGGCGCTTGAAAAAGCCTTATTCCGTCTGGAAAAAAATGGAGCGCAAATCCGTCTCCTTCGAGCAATTATCAGATATTCTCGGCTTCCGCGTCCTCGTTGACAAAGTGTCGGATTGCTACGCCGTTCTCGGCCTCATTCATACGACATGGTCGACGGTACCGGGACGGTTCAAGGATTACATCTCGACCCCGAAACAGAATGATTATCGCTCGATCCACACGACCGTCATTGGTCCCCGCCGCCAGCGTGTCGAATTGCAGATTCGTACTTTCTCGATGAATGACATCGCCGAATTCGGCATTGCAGCGCACACGCTCTACAAGGATGGCGATGGCGCTCCAAACTCGGTTCGCGCGCAGGAAAGCCGGGCCTATGCCGGTCTCCGGAAAATGGTCGAAAGCCTAGCCGATGGCGACAGTGCCGAGGAATTTCTCGAGCACACAAAGCTCGAACTCTTTCACGATCAGGTGTTCTGCTTTACCCCGAAAGGTCGGCTCATTGCTCTGCCGCGCCGCGCGACCCCGATTGATTTTGCCTATGCGGTTCACACCGATGTCGGCGATGGAGCCGTCGGCTGCAAGGTGAATGGCCGCCTCGTCCCGCTCGTCTCGGAACTGAATAATGGCGATGAGGTCGAAATCATCCGTGCCGAGGGCCAAACGCCGCCCGCCGCTTGGGAAAGCATGGTCATTACGGGCAAGGCGCGCGCAGCCATCCGTCGTGCAACACGAACAGCCGTCCGAAGACAATATGCGGGGCTTGGCAAGACAATTCTTGAACGTGCATTTGCCCGTGCTGAAAAGCCTTATGACGAAGAACGCTTGAAAGTTGCGTTGCCCCGCTTGGGCCGTGTTTCATTCGAGGATGTTCTCGCAGGGGTCGGGCGCGGCGAGATATTTTCAGGCGATGTTGTAAAATCGGTTTATCCTGATTTCAAACATGAGCAGGCGGCAGGCGTCGAGGCCAATCTTGCCGAAGGAGGCTGGTTTGCGATGCGGAAAGCGCAAGGCCTCGTTTTCAAGGTGCCCGACTCTGGTGATGGTGTGGTGGACGAAGCCGACAATACGTCGATCCCGATCCGTGGCATTGGAGGTGACCTTCCGGTCAAGTTTGCGCCGAATGGCGGAGCCGTTCCGGGCGATCGGATCGTCGGCATCCTCACACCGGGCGAGGGGATCACGATTTATCCCATCCAGTCCTCGGCCCTAACGGACTTTGATGACCAGCCCGAGCGCTGGCTTGATGTCCGTTGGGATATTGAGGACAGTGTTCCGCAACGGTTTCCTGCACAATTGGCCGTCACCGCGATCAATGAGCCGGGCTCTTTGGCAACCGTTGCCGCCATTATTGGGGAAAGCGATGGCAATATTGACTCGATCTCGATGACAGGAAAGACCGCAGATTTTCGGGAAATGCTCATCAGTGTCGAGGTTTGGGATCTCAAACATCTCAGCGCGATTATCGCGCAATTGCGGACCAAGCCTGTGATCAGCGCCGTATCCCGCGTTAACGGGTGAGTTTGATCACAATAACGCGCTGAAAAGTGAAAGCGCCGCATGGCAAGATTTTGAAACCTTATGCTATAGCGGTGTCGCGAATGAATCGGAGTGATGATGGACACCAATGACGTTCTCGCGGAGTTTCGCGCTGCCGGAGCCCTTCTTGAAGGGCATTTCGTCTTGTCCTCCGGTTTGCATAGCCCGGTTTTTCTTCAAAAAATGTTTGTCTTTCAGGATCCGGTCCGCACGGAGCGTCTCTGCCGGGCCTTGGCGAAAAAGGCGACTGACGCATTCGGCAAAGTCGATATTGTCCTGTCACCTGCCGTTGGCGGGATCGTGCCGGGCTATGAAACTGCCCGTCATCTCGGCGCTAAGGCGATTTTCGTCGAGCGCGAGGAGGGACGTTTCAAACTACGGCGCGGATTTGAGATACCGCCCAGCGCCCGCGTGTTGATTGTCGAGGATATTGTCACAACCGGCCTGTCATCCCGCGAATGTATCGAGGCCGTGCGCGAGCATCCCGGCCTCATTTTGGGCGAAGCCTGCCTGATTGATCGCTCCGGCGGCCGTGCCGATCTCGGCATTCCGTTGATCGCTCTTGCAACGCTCGATATTCCGACTTATCCCGCTGATGCCTTACCTCCCGAACTGGCTGCCCTTCCGGCGACAAAGCCGGGCAGTCGCGCACTGAAAGTCTGATAAATGCCTCCCATTCCTCCCCTTCGTCTTGGCCTGAATATTGATCACGTCGCGACAATCCGCAATGCTCGGGGCGGCGATGCCCCCGATCCCGTGCGCGCCGCTCTGATGGCGATTGAATGCGGTGCCGACGGCATTACCGCCCATTTGCGGGAAGATCGCCGTCACATCCGCGACGAGGATATGGCGCGCTTGAAACTTGAAATCGCAAAGCCTCTGAATTTCGAAATGGCCGCAACGACCGAGATGCTCGGCATTGCCCTGCGCGTCAAACCCTATGCCGTCTGCCTCGTGCCCGAAAAGCGGGCCGAGCGAACGACAGAGGGCGGCCTCGATGTCATTGGCGGCCATAATCATCTCAAGCCCTTTATCGAGGAGCTGAAACACGCCGGTATCCGCGTGTCGCTCTTTATCGAGGCGGATGCTGCACCCATCGAGATGGCAGCGCGCCTTGGCGCCCCGGTCATTGAAATGCACACGGGCAGTTACTGCGAAGCCGTTCAGCATGGCAACCATGCGCTCGCAGAGCGCGAACTCCTCCGCCTGAAACAAGGTGCGCGTCGCGCGGCCGAGTTGGGCATCGAGGTGCATGCCGGCCACGGTCTCGATTTTTACACCGCTGAACAGGTCTCCGCCATTCCCGAAATTATGGAATTGAACATCGGACATTTTCTGGTCGGCGAGGCGATTTATGTCGGGTTGCCAGTGGCAGTCCGCCAGATGCGTGCCGCTATGGTCGCGGGGCGTGCAAAGGCGGTCTCCTGACATGATCATCGGCCTCGGCTCCGATCTGTGCGACATCACCCGGGTTGAAAAGACACTGGAGCGGTTTGGCGAACGCTTTGTCACCCGTGTCTTCACCGATTTGGAGCGCCGGAAGGCGGAGGGGCGCGCCAAGCCCGCCGCAACCTATGCCAAACGCTTCGCTGCCAAAGAGGCCTGTGCCAAAGCCTTGGGAACAGGCTTTTCCCGCGGCGTCTTCATGAAAGATATGGGTGTGGTCAATCTGCCGTCGGGCGCACCGACGCTGGCTCTTTCAGGTGGTGCGAAAGCCCGGCTTGACGCGATCACACCTCAAGGGCACCGCGCTGTCATCCATCTGACGTTGACGGATGATCACCCGATGGCCATGGCGGTTGTGATGATCGAGGCACTCCCCGACGTCTGACGGGTTTACATTGCGCCCCTTCAGTCTGACCGCTATATCAATGCGATCATATGGTTTTAGACGGATTAGAGGATTGTTGAATGGCTGAGAAAAATGCGGGCGCGTCGAACCCGAAACCGGAAGGTAGTCTCTACGAGACTGCCAAGGTCATCATTCAGGCAGTTCTGATCGCGCTAGTGGTCCGCACCTTCTTCTTCCAGCCCTTCAATATTCCCTCAAGCTCGCTCGTGCCGACGCTGCTCGTCGGTGACTATCTGTTCGTCTCGAAGTTTTCCTATGGCTATTCAAGCCATTCTTTCCCGTTCAGTTTTGTGCCGATCTCCGAGCGGGTTTTTGGGGCGGAGCCCGAGCGCGGTGACATCGCCGTCTTCAAGCTGCCGCGTGACAATTCAACCGATTACATCAAGCGCGTCATCGGCCTCCCGAATGATCGGATCCAGATGATCAACGGAATTCTGCATATCAATGACGTAGCCATTAAAAAAGCACCCGTCGGCAAGGATCAGATCGGCGTGGGAGCCGGTTTGACGGACGAGGCAACCTATTTTCAGGAAACGCTTCCGAATGGGGTCACCTACACAATTCAGGAATTGGAAAAATTCGGCAATAAACTGGGCCGCAATACGGACGTCTATGTCGTCCCGCCGGGGCATTTCTTCATGATGGGCGATAATCGCGACAATTCGCTGGATTCGCGCGATATGTCCTCGCAAGGCGTCGGCTATGTTCCCTATGAAAATTTCGTCGGTCGCGCGGAAATCATCTTCTTTTCCATCAACAGCGATGGCGCTGCATGGAAGATTTGGGAATGGCCGACCTCCGTTCGGTGGTCGCGCATCTTTAGTTCGATCAACTGACCCCATGGCGCGCCGCCTTCCGTCCAACCTCGCTGATCTTGAAACCACACTCGGTCATACCTTCGCCGACAAAACGCTGATCGAGCGGGCCTTGACCCATATCAGTTTTCTGCCGGGAACTCCGGCAATCGGGCCGCATTATCAAAGGCTGGAGTTTTTGGGGGATCGCGTTCTCGGCCTGTGTGTCGCAGATCTCTTGTGCCGCACCTATCCGGATGCCACGGAAGGCGAATTATCCCGTCGCCTTGCCCATCTGGTCCGGCGCGAGACGTGTCTGGAAGTGGCGCTCGAATGGAATGTCGAGCCTCATTTGCGACTTGGGAAGGCTGAACGTCAGGCGGGTCTTGGCCAGAAGGAAGCCCTTTTGGCCGATGTCTGCGAGGCCATCATCGCCTCTGTCTATCTCGATGCCGGATTTGCCGCATCCGTTGAACTGGTTGAGCATTTTTTTGGCTCGAAAATGGCCGAGCCGGGGAGGGCCAAGCGCGATGCCAAATCCGAGTTGCAGGAATGGGCGTTAGGCCGCGCTTTGCCGGTGCCGATCTATCGCGAGACAGGCCGTTCCGGCCCCGACCACGCGCCAGTCTTTGAGATTGCCGCCATCGTCGAAGGCTTTGCAGATACGCAAGGCTCGGGCCCCTCGAAGCGCGTCGCCGAACAGGCTGCCGCGTCCGCTTTTTTGAAATTGATCAGACCGGAAGGCCAAAAGTAAATGACGAATGAGATGAGCCCTCCGCTCGCAGATACACGTTGCGGCTTTGTTGCCCTGATCGGGGCACCGAATGCCGGTAAATCAACGCTGATCAACCGCCTTGTCGGCTCGAAAGTCTCGATTGTCTCCCGAAAAGTGCAAACCACACGCACGCTCGTCCGCGGGATCGCAATTGAAGGCAATTCGCAGATCATTTTCGTCGATACACCGGGCATTTTCGCACCAAAACGCCGCCTTGATCGCGCCATGGTGACATCGGCATGGAGCGGGGCAGGGGACGCGGAATTTGTCGCCCTTCTGATCGATGTCCGCCGTGGCATTGACGACGAAGTCGATGCGATTTTGCAAAAATTGCCCAGCATCAGCCAACCTGTTGCACTCATTATGAACAAGATTGATCTCGTCGAACGCGAGCGCTTGTTGTCGCTCGCCCAAGAGTTGAACGGTCGCTTCAAATTCATTGAAACCTTTATGGTTTCTGCCGAAAACGGCGACGGTGTTCCGCATATTCGTGAAGTCTTGGCGCGGCTCATGCCGCCGGGCCCGTGGCTCTATCCCGAGGATCAGGTATCGGACGCACCGCTTCGCATGCTCGCAGCCGAGATCACGCGCGAAAAACTGTTCGAGCGGCTACATGACGAATTGCCCTATCAACTCACGGTCGAAACCGAGAGCTGGCAGGAGCGCAAGGACGGCTCCGTCCGGATCGAGCAGACCATCTATGTCGCCCGTGAAACCCACCGCAAAATCATCCTCGGCAAAGGCGGCCAGTCGATCAAGGCAATTGGCGAACAGGCACGCCGTGAAATCGCAGTCGAGATCGAAGCGCCGGTGCATCTCTTTCTCTTCGTCAAAGTGCGCGAGAACTGGGTGAACGATCCGGCGCGTTATCGTGAAATGGGCTTGGAATTCCCGAAAGAGTGATCAGGAACGGGGCCGATGGAATGGCGTGACGAAGCCTTGGTGATTGGTGTTCGCCGTTTGGGCGAGGGCGATGTCATTCTTGAAGTCCTGACCCGCGACCATGGCCGCCATCTCGGTGTCGTCAAAGGCGGGCGGTCAAAACGCCTCCAGCCCGCGCTTCAGGCGGGCAATTCCTGCTCGCTCGTTTGGCGCGCCCGCATCGAGGACCAGCTAGGCGCGTTCGTTGTTGAACCCACCACATTGCGCGTGGCCCGTCTCATGAACGCATCCGCAGCACTTTACGGCCTTTCCCTGCTTGTCGGCCTGATCAGGCTCCTTCCCGAACGCGAATCCCATGGCGCCGTCTATGACACGGCGCTGATGATTGCAGACCTGCTCGACGACCCTGACATGGCCGCCCCGCTCCTCGTCCGGTTTGAGCTCGCCATTCTCGGTGAACTTGGATTCGGGCTCGATCTCGGCATGTGCGCCGCCACCGGCTCGACGCAGTCCCTCGTCTATGTCTCGCCCAAGAGCGGCCGCGCCGTCTCGGCATCCGCTGGCGAGCCATGGCGTGACCGGTTACTGCCCTTGCCCGCCTTCCTCCGCGACACGGAAAGCCCCGGAATGCCCTCAACCTCTGATATCTTGGATGCCTTCACCTTGACGGGCTATTTCCTCAACCGCCACGTCTACGAGCCGCGCGGATTGGTGGCGCCCGACGCGCGCGGCGCTTATCTCGCTTTGATCGCGAAAAATCCGGTATCGAAGGCCTAAATAGATTACAAAATCCGGCAGGATCATTGCTCCGAATCGGCAGTCGCGCCTAGTGATTGCGTTGGTTTCGTTGAAGGATAATACGCATGGGCAAGTCTATTATGCCCCCCGGTGACGGGGTCGAAGTGATTGAACTCAAGGCGGCGCTCGAAGAGCGCTATCTCGCCTATGCGCTCTCGACCATTATGCACCGCGCCTTGCCCGATGCGCGCGACGGCTTGAAGCCAGTCCACCGCCGTCTCCTGTTTGCGATGCGTCTTCTGAAGCTCGATCCCGGCCAAGCCTTCAAAAAATGTGCCCGCGTGGTCGGCGACGTCATCGGTAAATACCATCCGCACGGCGACCAGTCCGTCTATGACGCACTCGTCCGGCTCGCTCAGGATTTTGCCCAGCGCTATCCCTTGGTCGACGGGCAGGGCAATTTCGGCAATATTGACGGCGATAACCCCGCCGCCATGCGGTACACCGAGGCCCGTCTCACGGAAGTCGCACGCCTCATCCTCGACGGGCTCGACGAAGACTCGGTCGATTTCCGCGAAACCTATGACGGCTCTGAAGAGGAGCCCATCGTTCTCCCCGCCGCCTTCCCGAACCTGCTGGCCAATGGCTCGCAAGGCATCGCGGTTGGCATGGCGACGTCCATACCACCCCACAACGCCGCCGAACTCTGCGACGCCGCCCTCTATCTCATCTCCCACCCACAGGCGACCTCCGAACAGCTGACAACTTTTGTTCCCGGCCCCGATTTCCCGACAGGCGGCATCATCGTCGAGAACAAGGACTCGATCACGGAAACCTACCGCACCGGTCGCGGCTCGTTCCGTGTGCGCGCCCGCTGGACGAAAGAGGAAACCGGACGCGGGACTTGGGTCATCGTCGTCACGGAAATTCCCTATCTCGTCCAAAAATCCCGCCTGATCGAGAAAATCGCCGAACTTCTGAACGAGCGCAAACTCCCGCTAATCGTCGATGTGCGCGATGAATCGGCGGAAGATGTCCGGATTGTAATCGAGCCTAAAAGCCGGACTGTCGACCCCGAACTTCTCATGGAAACGCTCTTTAAGCTGACCGAGCTCGAAAACCGCATCCCGATGAATATGAATGTGCTGAGCAATGGCGTCACGCCGCGCGTCCTCGGCCTGGCCGATGTGCTCCGCGAATGGCTGGCGCACCGCCGCATTGTCCTGCAACGCCGCTCCCGCTTCCGCCTCGGCCAGATCGACAAACGCCTCGAAATTCTCTCGGGCCTTCTCATCGTCTATCTCGATCTCGACCGGGTGATCAAAATCATCCGCGAGGAGGACGAGCCCAAACTGGAATTGATGCGCGTTTTCGCAATCAACGAGGTGCAGACCGACGCCATTCTCAACACACGCCTGCGTTCCTTGCGCAAACTCGAAGAGATGGAACTCAAGCGCGAATTCGAGAAACTGAGCAAAGAGAAGGCAGACATCGAGGCATTGCTCGGTTCTGATACGGAACAGTGGAAAACGATTACCGCTCAAATTCGTGAAGTCAAAAAGGCCTTTTCGCTCGAAACCGCACTCGGAAAGCGCCGCTCCTCCTTTGCAATTGCCCCGGTCATGGGCGATATCGACCTCACCGAAGGCATGGTCGAGCGCGAACCACTTACCGTTGTCGTCACCGAGATGGGCTGGATCCGCGCACTTAAAGGCCATGTCACGGATCTCACCACCTTGCAATTCAAGGGCGATGACGCGCTCAAAATCTCGTTCCACACGGAAACAACTGCAAAGATTCTGGTGCTGACGACGGACGGAAAAATCTACACGCTGGAAGCCTCCAAATTGCCCGGCGGTCGCGGTTTCGGCGATCCGATCCGGCTCATGGCGGATATTGATGAAGGCGCTGCCATCGTCGATGTTTTGCCCTACCGGCCAAATACAAAACTCTTGATTGCATCGTCGATCGGGCGCGGCTTTGTCTCGTCGGCAGAGGATGTTGTCGCGAATACGCGCAAGGGCAGGCAAGTTCTAAACGTCGACGCCAAGGAGACGGCGCGTCTGATCGTAACAGTTGAAGGTGATCACGTCGCTGTCATCGGGGAAAACAGAAAATTGCTCTGCTTCCCGCTCGTCCAAATGGCCGAAATGGCGCGTGGCAAGGGTGTACGCATCCAAAAATACAAGGATGGCGGTATTTCTGATCTGAAAACCTTCACGCTTGCGGATGGTTTGACCTGGCGGGATACGTCGGGGCGGACATGGACGGTTTCGTCTGTTGATCTCGCTGAATGGATGGGTAATCGCGCCGAAGCCGGACGTTTGCCGCCAAAAGGCTTCCCGAAGTCGAACCGGTTTTCCGGTTAGCTTTCCGCCCGATGCCAGCCATCAATTGACAATCTCTCCTGCGGCAGAAAGCGGGCCTTATAGGCCATTTTCGGCGATTCTTCGATAAAATAGCCCAGATAGAGATAGGGCAAGCCCCGTTTTCGCGTGCGTTCAATCTGATCGAGGATCATGAAGGTGCCGAGGCTCCGCTCGTCCTCCTCCGACGCATAAAATGAATACACCATCGAGACGCCATCCGAGAGAACATCAATCAGGGCGGCGGCGAGCATCGGTCCAGCACCTCTGCCGTTGATGAAACTGTCTGGTCCCCGACGGCGATAATCCACAATCTCCGTGGTTACGTGGCTGTCTTCGACCATGAGCGTGAAATCCATCACGCTCATATCCGCCATCCCGCCTTCCGGATGCCGTGTGCGAAGGTAATCTCTGAAGAGCGCATAATATTCCGACGTCGCCCGGTTTGGCAGAACCTGCCCGATAAGGTCCTGGTTCGTCGCCATCACCCGACGCATGGACCGGCTTGGCTTGAAGTCGTCAACCGGGATACGGATCGAAATACAGGCCGAGCACCCTTCGCACGCAGGGCGATAGGCAATGGTTTGCGAGCGTCTGAAACCGGCAAGGGTGAGCGTATCGTTGAGATCAGGTGCGCGCCGTCCGACAAGATGCGTAAACACTTTGCGCTCTTCGCGGCCCTCAAGATAGGCGCACGGACTTGGCGACGTCATGTAAAACTGGGCTTGGTCACGCGGTTCACGAGTCACGGAGTTTCGCCTCGAAAAATAACATGAAAAACCTGCACTCTGAACTCAATAGAACCTGA
>Ga0209550_10002784_pt1 | contig 16787 bp, 9 predicted proteins | sample LauGreSuBDMM15SN_2_FD_187567 | JGI IMG/M metagenome (GOLD analysis project Ga0209550, IMG submission 187567) | Freshwater lake microbial communities from Lake Michigan, USA - Su13.BD.MM15.SN (SPAdes) (version 5) | ecosystem: Environmental > Aquatic > Freshwater > Lake | place: Lake Michigan, USA...
TCCCCACAGCGTGTGTCTTCTGTTTACTTGTGTGTGGTGTGTGAACGTTAACACGACAGACGCGACAACCGGTGCGACGGCACTGTTCTTGAGGGAATGCCCCCCATCTGCTATTTGTTTCTTGCGTGTTGAGGAACACAAAGATTGTATGTGGGTCCAGAATGAATGGATTTGCAGATTTGGCAACGGATGCCCGCTCATGTCGCATCTTAGTTCGTCTACTCATCAGACATAGGCGCAACCATGCCGGTCATCTGGGAGGAGGACTCCGCGCTGGCCATGGCGCAGGCGGGGGGCCGTGGCGGCGAGCGGGCTCGTGTACGAAGACTTTATGGACTGATCAAAGGGAGGGGAAGAACCGCCCGCGCCATGTCAGACGCCGAAACGGCGCGCGCGTGCACATCCCTAAAAAGGTTTGTCAGGAGTCGTACCAAATCGGGCCATGGCGGCGACAGGGACGGCGCGCTCCTTCACCCTTCGCGTCGGCCACGGGCTCGCCGAGCTCAAAAAGGGCGCTTTGGGCGTGGGTGAGGCCACCTCGCTTCTCGGGCCCAAGGGATCGTCCAAGGGCTCACTGACGGGCACGAAAGGCAATGAGGCCGAGATGAAAGGGTGGTCCGGGTGCCAGACGCTTTTCTTTTACTTTTTGCTGCTGCTGCCCCTGCTCGTCGTCGGCTTATTCGTGCTCCTCGGCGTGGCACTGCAGAGTCCCGAGGCTCTCTCGTTGACAGGAACTCCCAAGCCGGGGCTAGCACACGCGCCGGCACCAGCACCGGCACCGGTGAAAGCGCCGGGGACGGCACCAACACCAAGCTCAGACCCCGCAGCTGCACCGTCGTCGCCAAAGCCCGTGCATGCTCCATCTATTGGTCCATTGCCAGTTACGCCCATCACCAGTAAGGCGGTCCGCGCGCAGGTGCTTGTCATCGTCTCTGACCACGGAAGTGGCACGACGGACTTAGGGGATGCGCTCAACGCCCACCCGTGCATGTTCGACGTCGGGGAGCCGTTCGCGAACCCCAGTGGGCTGTGGTCGTCGAGCAGGGTCGACGGGTGCGCGTTTCCTGAATCAGTCTTCAGCGCTGACACTGGCGCCCTCCAGAAGAGAGACAACAAACAGCTGTCGCTCAAAATGCATCAGCTCCAGTCTACAAAACCAAAAGGCATGAAGCCGGCCGCGACGCTCATCAGCGAATCTCCCTCGTTGTACGACGGGCTGCCGTACGACATGGCCGAGTACTTCATCCGCATCCGCGACTATCTTTGCGCGAGCGTGCCAGAGGACGTCTGCCCCGCCGCGCTGTGCACGATCACTCTCAAGCTCTTCCCCCAGTGGGTCAACGCCAATACGGGCCCTCAGAACCTTGCGAACCAGGCTCCGTCGAGGTGCACGATCGCGCGTAACGTTGCGGCGATGGCGGCGTGGAAAAAGGAGCTCGCGTCGATGAAGGCGAACCCCAAGGTTGCAGCGTTCACAGTCACCCGAGACGAGCGTAACCGGCAGTTTTCCATCTTCCGACGGTTCACTGCTCCCGGCACAGAGTTTGACTGCAGTTTCCCTCGCCCGCCCTACACGTTCGCCGACGTGTCGAAAAGCTACACTGACGGAAACATGCAGATCGAGAACTGCTGGAAGGATAACGAGGGTGCCAACAAGTGCCTCGCCGACGCCCTCCGGCTAGTCGGCCTGTCCACGGAACCGTTGGCGTCCAAAGAGATCAACATCTTAGAAGCCGAGGTGACCCAGCTGTACAACACGACAAGCAGGAGTTGCGCCACAGACCCCGATGCGACCTTCATTCGCACGGAGAGTGACGTCGTGCCTGAGGTGACGCATAGCGACAGCAAGAGGGTGGTAAGGCTAAGCAGCAGCTACACCCTACCTATCCCAGAGAGACACTGGGGTAGCGAGCCGCCCTCTCGTGGCGTGGAGCGAAACACACTCACGAGCATTAGTAGAGAGAGAGAGATGCAATAGAAATACCATGTACGACTGCTGGCTGTATTCTGTCCCCTGTTTTTGGTACGTGTGTAGCGTCTACGTATGTTTGTGCTGCGTCCTATGTAAACGTGGGACCGACGATGGCGTCGTCCTGAGCTTGCATTTTCACGCTGCGCTCGAGCACGTCGCTCGGCCTTGCCTCACATGTGGCTCGACGATGACGAGCTCAATCCAGACAGCGAAACAGACCGCGCACTGATGATGCGTGCGCTCCTCGAGGCCGAGACTGGCCGCGCCTCTCCATCATCGGAGAAAATTGCGACTCACGAGGCCAAGGAGCCAGCGTCCGCCATCGCATTCGGGCATAGCGTCCACTTTGGTCCGCCTGTGCTATCGTGCTCGGTGCCCTGGGGACTCATGCTGCTGAGACAGGTCGACCCGTTGCACCCCGTGCTGACGAGTGGTGCGGTTCCAGCGTCACTCGAAGCCCTCGATGTTCACAATGAGCTCGCCGTGCACGTCGACTGGCGACAGCTCAGTACGGTTGAGGCAGTGGGCGGCGGCCCGGTGCGCCTTACGGTTAGCCACCATGGCGCCATCGTTGCTGCGGCGGAGGGTCGCGGGCCTCCCGATCCTCTAAGCGTCCGTTTCGCTGTTGCCGACGCTCAGCCGGGCACGGTCTTCATCGCGCGCCTGAGCTGGCCCGGCGGCTCGCGCCATCTGCACTGCCTGGCACCCCTACGCGCGCCTGTGCGCCTCGAAGGCCTCACCGCGCCGCCTGCCGCCATGCCACCGAGCCCCTCGTCCGCCGCCACGCTGCCGAACGTGCCGAGCGCGTCTAGCCTGCTCTCTCCTGATCGGCTGGCTAGCAGCCTACCGCTGCGCTACTTGTCGAGCCGCGGGGTGGGGATCGAGATGGAACTCCTCACCTTCGCACCGCAGCCGGAGGTGAGTGGCGCATTCACGAAGCAGGAGGAGGTCCACGCCATGCTCCATCGCATCGGAGCGACGGCTGAGGCCGCAGAGCTCGCAGCGGCGACGGCTGAGGTGTCAGAGACGGCGGAGCTCATTCGCCGATTGCTCGCACGTTGCGCACTGTGGACTCACGAGGTCGATGATCACGTGATGGTGGCCTCGCGGCGAGTCGCGGCACGGGTGGCCGAGGAGGTCGTGGCCGCAGAGGCCGCGGCCGCAGAGGCGGCGGCTGCAGAGGCGGCGACCAGGGTGCGGGATGCCAGCGATGAGCGATCCGGAGCTCGGGACGCCGGTGCGGACGCAGCCACGGCGCGTCGAGCGCTCATCGCTAGGCTGCACCATGGAGGACCTGGCACAATGAAGTCTGAGTTCAAGTCACCCGCCCCCGCCGCTGGCGGCGCCCTGCGCTTCAGTGATTGCGGCGCGGCCGAGCTCTCGTGCTTCGTTCGCGTCCTTCGCCACCTCGGCGCCGGTGCGCCTGCGCTGTCCGACACCGCCAATGGTGGCTGCTCATTACACGTGCACGTCAACGTGGCGAACGGATCTGCCACAGCGGGCGGCGACACGCTCAGCCACCTCGAGGTGCTCAACGTGTACCTCGCTTGGACCCGCTTCGACGGTGTCACCGCCCGATTCGCACGCCCTTGGATGTGGCGCGAGCCGTCCATGGCGCCGATGTATGCGACCGGCGCCGAGTTTGCGTGGCATGAGAAGGCATGGGAACAGGGGTCGTCCGCCGCCCCCGACCCCGCCACGTACGATATCCCAACCTTTGTGCGCGCCGTGCACGCCGTTGGGCGCTCCGATGGCTTTAGCGCGCTCGACGAGCCCGCCAAGCGCGAGAGACTCTTCGGGCGCGCTGTTGGCACGCCCGCGACGGCCATTGGGCGCCATTGTTCCCTCAATCTGCGCCGGCTTACCACTTACGGCACGCTCGAGTTTCGGCGCTTCCATGGCACGCTGGACGATGCTCTCATCGTGCGATGGGCGCACTTCTGTGTCGCTTTCGTCGAATGCTTCCGCGGAGGCACGTCAGCTCAACGGCTGCTCGACGCCTCCAACGAAGACCTCGATGCTATCGTGGCCACCCTGGCCGACGAGCAAGCGACGGCGACAGCCGAGGCGCTCATGCGGGAGATGGACGGTTTCGTCGACCCGCGCACGGCCGACACGTTCATGCGAGACAGCGGCGCTCTCCCTTGAAAGGGTCCCTGGGCTGAGCTTCGACTGATGTGGCGCTGGTTGGGTGGCGTCACATGCGGCCCAAGCCCCCCCCCGCCCCGCGGATGCAAGAAATGACCGACACGACACTCGAACATTGTCAAACACATGTAACGGCGGAGCCGAGAGAAGACGGTTCTTACGACATAAATCCATGCCCCATGCCATGCCCTAACCCTAACCGGTAAGGCCATCGTGGTGCCGCGTTGCGATCGTGCATCTTCTGCAGCACGTGGCGGCCTCACGGGTGCGTTGAAAACTTGTAATGGGGTTGAAGACGGTCTTGCCCCTGGCCCGTAGGAAGACCGTCTTCTGCTCGCGTCTTCAGTTCAAATCTGCTGGTTGCACGACATGGATGCACAACACCTGCTTTGGGTCATACACGACGTACTCCTGGCCGCTCGAAACGGGCCGGGCGATGCAGACGGAATCAAAGTCGCCCAAGGACTTGAGCTTCTGCAACGTCATGTTGGGGTCCCCGTTGGCATCAAGGGTATGGATACCACCTAGGTCAACCTTTGCCTCCAGGATCACGCCGTGCCTGCGCGCCTTGTGGCCTGTGAGCTCAGGAGTCGTCGCAAAGTAGATTCCTGCCCCAGCAAGCCCTCCAGATCCTGGCTTCATCTGCTGCGTCTTCAGGATGATGTCTGCCGTTTTCTTATCAGTTTGGTGGTAGAGCTTCGTCCCTCCCTCGCGCCGCTGCACCTCGTGCCTGTGGAAGCGCGAGGGCACGGGGGTACGCACAACTTGGCGCTTGAGAAAGGTCGACCTCAAAATGGCAAGGCAGTAGGATACTCAGTGGAGATCACGTGATCTCATCATGGCGCGTCATCGCAATTGATTGAAGCGCGAGGGCACACACAGAGCTTGGGAAGGGTGGTCGTGAAGATTGCGAGACAGTCAGAGGCAGAGGCAGCGGCGCCCTCTCCGGTGACGACGGCGTGGGGCGACTGGGTGGGGCGACTGATTGCTGATGATTGCTGATGATTGCTGAAGAGTCCCTCGGGCAGAATCAGGCGCACTCAGGCGCACTCAGACGCTCTCAGACTCACTCGGGAGCACTCAGGAGCACTCAGGAGCACTAAGAAGCACTCAGCAGCCATCATCAGCACAAGCGCACGGGCTCTCGTACATTTGGATGCCGGTGGTATCGACGACAGTCACTTGGGGCCAGCGCTGCTTATACCAGCGCAAAAAGACCACAGCGAACCAGCGCATGAAGACCATAGCGAGGACAAGAGCGATGGCCACGCAGGCGATGATGCCAATGATGGGCATGCCCGTCTCGACTGTCGGGGTGCACGGTATATACGCCAAACCATCGATCCAATTCGATATGGTGGCCGATGGGCAACCAACGCGGCCTCCATACACGTAGCAGGACCATCCTTGCCCATTGTCAACATTGAAGCAGCCACAACGCGGATTCACATCGATTCCGACGGCAGAGGCGCATCCCATCGAGCTGGTTATACAAGCACAGCCATCCGGCGAGAGCGGTGTATCGGTACAGATCTGAAAGCCGGTACCCGTGACCGAGCCATCGCTGTTCCAGGTCACAGTTGATCCGGCGGCCACTTGCACATTCATCGGCCCAGTAGAGCCGGAGTAACGTGTGCCCCCAATCGTGATAAAATCGCAGCAGCTCTCGGTGCCAAACACGGTGGTGGTAACAGTCATCGACACTTCAGCTCGAAACGTGCAATACTCGTAGTTGCCATAGTTGCCAATGCCATCGGTGATGCACCGCCCATCCGAGGTGACCTCGCAATGCGATCCACCCGAAAGAACTGTCCACCTCGTGAGCGAGGACGTTTGGGTTGAGGGCGAGGGCGGCGGATGGTGGCTATGAGGAGAGTGGCTGTGCGGAGAGTGGCTGTGCGGAGAGTGGCTGTGCGGATTGTGGCTGTGCGACGACGACCGAGGGCCGCAGTCCACGCAGTCGGTGCCGAGGCTGCAGAAAGCCCACTGAGCTCCGGGCCCGCCATCGTCGCATTCACCATCAGAGGCGTAGTTGCAGGTGTTTGAGCATCCCACTATGGGAGAGTGCGGATGGTGGCTGTGGGGAGAGTGCGGATGGTGGCCATGCGGAGAGTGCGGATGGTGGCCATGGAAGATGAAAGCACGGCGGCCGCGTTCACTCAAGCCGTTCGCGGCGCTGGCGGCGCGTTCGGCATCGGCGTCGGTGGCAGCAGTGGCGGTCGCCTCTATGAGTAGAATTGTGCAGAGTTGTCCAACCGCGCCGCTCAGCTGGAGGAGGAGCAGCATACATGTGAGCATCGAGTGGCGAGGTGCACCGACTCGAATCGCACATAACCGATTGCGCGCGCGGCCCGAGGCCGGCGTGTGCAGAACCAAGGAGCGAGTTTCCAGCATCATTCCGTGAACGTTATATACCGGTAACCGGTAAACCGGTACAGTACCGGTACAGTACAAGGCGCAATTACATCCCTCATCAAGGGGCGCCTCCCAGGCAGCGCAGCGCGGCAGGCCCCCCGCTCTGTGGGGAAACGCAAAGGCCTGGTACAGTACAGAAGCACCGGTTTTGCGTCTGTCGACGTGTTAACGTTCACGCACCGGTTGTCGCGTCTGTCGTGTTAACGTTCACACACACAGTACAGTACAACTTAACGAGGTACTGCATAATCAACTTCCCTCTTCCGACCGGACTCTAGCCAAATATTGAGTCATCAGTCTCCGTGTTGTAGACGACCGGGCCTGACAAGGTTTCGACCTTGTTGTCGGTCCTATTAGCGTTGCCTCCACGGGCATGCCGTCGAGCATCACCGTCGGAGAAGTCGTCATCGACCGCGTGGAGCCCGTAGGCCTCCAGGTCGACCGTGCAGCACGGGCATGCCCTACTTGTCCAGTAGAGTACCTCGGGGATCATCTTCTGATTCACGTAGGACAACGCCATCGTCAGCCGACTGTACACGACCATTCGGAGCAAGATGGTGAAGAAGAAGCTGTACACGAGGACAAGCACAAAAGTCACGTACCAGACGAGCGGAAGCCAGGTGTAGTAGTGGTCGTATCGGGTGCTTTCGAGCGTGTACGTCAAGTTGTACGCGGCGAACTGCGCGATGCTAGTGTAGGTCACATTGTATGTGTTTTCTAGCTCGCGTCTGGCGTCGTTGAACTTGAACCGCGCCATGTTCTGCACGCTCTCCTGAGCGTAGTCGATCGAGTAGTGCGCGATGGTGAAGCCCACGATCGATGCGTACGGCAACACGCCAATGAAGAGGTAGAAAAGCAAGCGCAGGCGTGGCGGACTGGGCGCATATCTCCAGAGCGGCAGGATGTCAGACTGTAGGCAAGACTTGAGGAAGAAGGCACCAATGATGAGCTTGACAATTAGAATGAGACCGTTAATGTTGAAGATGATGTCCGCGGACCACATGAAGAGAAAGGCGAGGGCGCCATCCAAGATCGCACTGACCAGGTAGCCAAAGACGACGATGAAGAAGACGCCGAATTTCGAGGTGAGCGCCTCCGCGTCTCTCATGCCGTATTGGTCGATTGGCGTCTGCCGCATCTTGTACCATCCGTAATTACACGCGACGAAGAGGAAGGCGGTCTGCAAGTAGCCCTGCTCGAGCATGTGGGACATGGAGAGGCGTTGCGCCTGGACCATCATGAGTGAGCCGCGCTGGTCGACCCACTCGAAGAGATTGGGCCCGTACCAAAACGTGCTCCAGTTCTTGACGCGCACGGCGGCCTCGGACAGGTTCTCGTACAGCTGGAGCAGGCCGAAGATGGGGGGTATCGACTCCGCGTTGTTCATTAAGATGACAGAGGCGAGGCGAAACGGCGCGTAGATGACGCACGAGAGCACGACGTAAAGATTTGCCAGCTGCATCGCCCACGCATTGGGCCCCGAGGCCTGAACCGTGATCTTCGCCTGCGTGTCCTCCATGTCGAGCATCAGAAAGAGAGTGTTGAGGCTGAGCCCCCACGTCAAGATCCCACCCGTCAAAAAGTCGAGCCGATTGATCTCGTACTTGCCTATCTCTAGCATGCATAGGTTCGAGATGCCCCACACCGAGGGGTTTGCCGGGCCGTGGCCCATGTCGACGGCGCCGCAGATTTCGCTGCCCGGCGTGTTGGGCACGACGCGGCCCAAGTTGTCGTATAGCGTCACCTGCGGCGCGAAAGAATCGAAAAAGGGCGCGATACCAACGCCCATGATCGCGCCAAGCACCGCACTAATGAGCATGAATGCGAGGAAGCCGGCTCCTTTGAGCTTGAAGCTGCGCGCCCACAAAATACCGAGGATGAGTGCCACGCTTCCGCCGATTGCGATGTTAACAATGATGGACTGGACTGGATCTGTGCCGCCCGATGGGTCGAGAAAGTTCTCCCGGCCGACGGCATGGAACTGAGGAATGAATGTTGGGTCGCCCGGCTGGAACGTGTCTGCGCTGCCGAGCGGGATGGACAGGTCACTCGACGGGATCTTGCACTGGCCGCATGCGGCGCCGGCAGCCTCATCTTCGACAGAGCGCACGATGCACTCCGTCCACTGTGCGCAGGTTTTCTGTTGGATCGACATGCGGTTGGGTCCCGTGGCCTCGGGTAGCGTGAGCCGCCCCACTATCCGGCTTAACGGGCTGATGCACTGGTAATCAGAAGGAAGCATGCCAGGTCCACAGACGGGTATGACGGCGTGGATCACGTACATGAAGAGTGCGTTCGAGAGGAAGTTGCGGTCGATGGTGTTGATGACGAGCTGCGCGATGACGAGCGCGATCAGGAAGAACATGAACATGTTCGACGCCTTCACCCATAGGTCGAGGACCTGCTTCAGCTCATACACGTCCGAAGAGACTTGGAGCCTGCGCAGCTCGGCCTGCTCCTTGAGCTTCGGCAGCTCTTCCTTGGCGACATCGGGGCCCAGCTGAAATTCCTCGAGCGTGATGGTCTCGAAGGCGCCTTCGACACTCACGGGCACGAGTGCCTGGCCCTCGCCGGTCTGCTTGCAGTCCACAAGGTCGGCGAGGATCGTCACGCGCTGCCCGTTGTACTTTGGCTTGAGGAAGCTGTTGACGACGAGTGCCTTGTTACCCTTGTAGATGGGGACGCGCATCGTGCCCATGATCTCCTCGATGATCTTCTTCATGTCCTCGAAGGCGGCGTCGTATTTCGCGTTGAGGCGGATCACCATGAAGTTGATGAAGACTAGTATGAAGTTGCACACGCCCTGGAGGACGGAGAGCAAGTTCCGGTATTGAATCACGAGGAGGTCGTAAAAGGGCACCGCGGAATGAAAGCTCAGCCACTCCGTCTGCATCGACGCGATGAGCCATACGAAGAGGCCGCTGATGACGAAGGCGAGCACGACATTGTTATACCATTGAGTCTTCAGGACCGCCTGGACGGCCTTAGCGCGCCCGAACATCATCGGGAACGCCGTGTGCGTTAGGTACTTGCTGTCGAGGAGGACGAGCAAGATGAGCGCCGGGAGGAGGAAATGGACAATGAGCATGACTATGCGGTATGCCTCCACGATCGAGTCAGTCTGGGACACGAGGTGTGCGAGGACATCCGTGTAGTCGCCGATGAGCAGCTGCACGTGCGCGAACCACGAGAAGACTTGCATCGTGAAGGACATGTACATGCAGTTGATGGTGAAGGTCATTGCACGCAGCTCAATGTGCGGCGTCTCCATGTAGGGGTTGACCGTGCGGAAGCCGCAGCAGGTGGAGAGGTATTGCATGTATTGGACGTACTGGACCGCCACGCCGAGCACGCCCGAGACAGCGCCGACCATCTGCACGAGGTAGACAGACGACATCCAATCTTCAAACGAGTCGAAGGGGGTTTGGAAACCATCGGTGGCGTTCGCCCTCATGGGCAGCGACTTGCTCAGTTGCAGCTGATAATGAGTTATGGAGATAGCCGCGACGGCGATATTCGACAGCATGTATCGCATCCCGCGGAAGGCGAACAGTTTCGCGCCCTCGCGCTGTTCAGACACAAGGAGCTCCTTCGCTTTCGCCTTCTCCATGCGTTCAAAGTCCGCGGCATCCGCTTGACTCGTGCCGGCCTCGAGGTACACTTTGCGCGCGGCGGCCATCGCCTCGCGCTTCATCATGCTCTTCATGCGCTTGTCGTTCTCATCTTGCATCCTCTTCTCGAGAGCCAGGCGGCTCGTCCGAGCGTCTTGCCCCTCCTTCGGTCCCGTCTTGACGCTCGCACTGCGGAGGCTCTCGTACGCATCGTCCGTGCGCTCCTTGAACGTGTGCATTTCGAACGTGCGTGCACGCCGCGGGTTGCCGCCCCGCATCGCATGTGGGCCGCGCCTGCTGCCCGCCATCGCATCTCTGCTGCTCAAGGAGGCGATCAGCTCCGAGTGCGCTCGTTCCGCATCGTACTCGGCTGTGGTGCCCGTCTCCTCGAACTCGAGCATGAGCGCCCGCGAGTCGCTCACGCCCTCGATGGCACGTGCGCTCTCGCCCGCATCCGTGGGATCCCAAGGGAACGCAGCCTTCGGATCATACGCGGCCTTGGGATCGAACGTGACGTGCATGCCGCGCAGCGTGATGTTCGGATCTCTGAGGGCCATCTCGGCAGTTATCTCGGCAGCTCTGGTCGCCGCCTTGGCCTCGGGCCGTACCGCCTGCAGCGAGCGGGTAGGCTCGAGGGATTGCAGCACCTGTTGCTCCTTGGCCTGGCGCAGCGTCGATGCGATGATGGCCTCCACCATCTTGCTATTCTTCGTACGCACCTCTGAGCCGTCGGGGCCACGCGGCAGCTGCTTGCCGTACTTGATCGGCGTAGGCGCCTCGTGCAAGTAATTCAGCTCCTCGTTCCGGGGTTCTCCTTGAGCGCGCCTGAGAGTGTCCTTGCTCTCGTCGTAGACGGTGAGCTCGACCTCCGCTCGCCGCTCCTTCTCGAAAGCCTCCCGATCTTGCTTCGCGAGGAGAAGCGCTTGCTTTCGGTCTCGCTTCATTTGCTCGCGCCATGCCTCGGGGTCATGATCGCCCTCCTCGGCGCCCTCCTCGGCAACGACGACGTCGCGGCTCATGGGGCTTGGCGCGAGCACACTGGTACGTTTGGTGCTGAAATCGTATGAGGGCGAAGGGGCGGCCGAGGGCGCGGGGGCAGGCGAGGGCGCGGAGTGCTCGGCACCCGAGGCAAGGCTGCGGCCCCTGGTGCTGAAATCGTAAGGGGGGGAGGAGCTTTTGGTGCTGAAATCGTATGAGGGCGAAGGGGCGGGCGAGGACCCGGATTGCTCGGCACCCGAGGCAAGGCTAGGCCCTCTGGTGCTGAAATCATATGAGGACGATGAGGGCTTGGAGCCCTCAGAGTGCAGAGACACGCCTTCGGGCAGGGTGACACTCGACGCATCATCACCATTGCTTGCTCGCGTGCTGAAATCGTACATGGCGAGCCGCTTCTCCTGCATCGCCCACGCCTTATGCTCGTCGCCTGGATTCCGTGGCGAGTTCATTCGGATCCTCGCAGCCCTATCGTACGCTAAAGGATCCGCGAGCCCTTGCTGCTGGAGGAATAGGTCTATCGTCTCTTCGTAGCCGAGGCGGCGGCTCGAGTATCCCGCCGCCTCCGACTCGAAGTTTCGAGCATCCCGGGATCTCCGTTCGGCCCGCCGGCTCATTTGCGATGTGCGGCTGAAGCGAGCGCGACCCGGAGCTGAGTAGGAAAGCACACGGGAGGCTCCTCAGCGACACCAAGTCGACCAAAAATGGACCCATCAGTGTTCGGTTTTTGGCATGCAGCAGTCCCAATGAATTCTCTCCTCAGCTACTTGTAAATGACACGGCCGGACCCAGAACGAGAATCCCCCCCCCCGGCCTGGTCATCTCTTGAAACACACGCGCATCTGTGAATCCCAGGTCGAATCAAAACAGCAGAGCGCGGACGAACCCGAATGCGTTGCGGCGCCACGACACTCCGCGTTCGTCCGCTTCGCCCTACGGTGGTGCCGCTTCCAAACTGAGCCGGATGGCTTCCCTCATCAGAGCCTCGTCTTCATCGTCATCGCCCCCCGGCACAGCGGCAGCGAGCGGCTCGAGCGGCGGGGCCGTCGGCGGTCTGGGCATCCCTTGCGCTTCGCTTTGAGGTTTGGCGTCGTCCTGAGCAGCTGCTGGCGGCGGGTCGCTGACGGGCTCGCGAGCGCCGATGTGAGCACCGTCGCGGGGGCCACCGCCGGAGCGTCCATCCTCAAGGCTCGCCGCGATAGCCTGCATGAGCATAGCGTCCTCTTGCTCGCGCATCATCGCCAGCCGCTGCGCCATGACGAGACGCTGCGCCTCAAGCTGATGCGCCCGCCCCATGCCGCCATTGTACCGAGTGCTCCCCCCGCCGTTGGCCGCGGCGTGAAAGGCATACCCTATGTGCATCGGCCGGTTGTCGCGGTCGACGGGCACGCCGTGGAGGGCGAGCTCTTCCGGGATCAAGAGTACCTGCTTCAAGAAGATGCATGCGGAGTCGTTGAAGAAGCCCGGACGCACGTCGTTGTGGTCGCCCGAGAACTTGACCAGATTCTTATCGCCTGCGTACGCGTCATAGATGAGCTGCGAGTGGTGAGGGCGCACCTGCGAAGGAGGGGAGGGCGCCATGGTGAGCACTTGCATGCAACGCAGGGGGGTTGAGGCGAGTGGGGAGGGCGCACGAGGACGTCAGCGTCCCCACAGCCGAAGAGGGCGGGCACGAAGCACGTCTTGGCCGCGTCGACGGGCCGCAGCTTGTACAAGTCAAAGTTGGCGCGCCGCTTGACGGAGCCGGCCACAAAGGTGAGCGCCGTCTTCACGAGAAACGGTGGCACGTGCGGGGCGCCCGGTACAGTCTCAGGTGCGCTGGTGACAAGCTCGAGTGCGACCTGCTCGAGCGAGGCGAAGGGCGAGTCCAGGACGAGCCCGGCGATCGAAGCGTCACGGCTGGCCTGCAAGACTGCGCTCACAGAGCCCATCGAGCGTCCCCACAGCGCTATCGACGTCACGAGCCCCGTCCTGCGCAGGTGCTCGATCACCGCGGCGACGTCATCTTTCTCGTGCCATCCAAGCGAGATGAACTCGCCAGTTGACAAGCCGCAGCCGGCAAAGTCAAAGGAGAAAACGTTGGCGCCCGTTGCAAATACGGCTGCCATGATCTGGAGCGCCTCGGCGCGGCAGGAGGCGTTGCCATGCATGTAAATCACGCAGGGCGCACCAACCTCGGGAAGCTCACGCCGCCGCCAAAAGCTGCCCTCGAGTTTGAGCCCGCGCGCATTCTCCACCTGGCAGTCCTCCCGCATGAATGCCTTCCCGCCGTACTCGAACTCTGAGGGACCCAGGTCCGCCAGTGTGTAAGGCGCACGAGGCGGTCGAATGATAGCCTTCACAATATCCTCGTAGCCTTCCTTAGCCATCGAGAACCAGCCGCGTGAGCGAGGAGTTGAAGAGCTGCCATCGGGAGCCTCGGGCGGGTCGCCTTCGGGAGGGCCGCTGGCTGAGGCACGCTGAGGCGGCATGATGATTTTGCGAGCGGAGAGCCGCCTCTCTCGCGGCTTTTGCGGCGGCGTTCAGTTGGGCGTTCGCTTCGGAAATGACGCAACTTACAGATGCGCGCTCGGCGCGGCGCGGTGAAAGGTCTAGGACTCCCCTCTTGTCAAACAAGTAACACCCACAGACTCACGAGTAAATCTGTTGGTTCCTGTGGAGAGCTACAGCGTTCCTCTGACGCCGCTCTCGCTCAGCGCGCAAAGGTAAAGAGGTGGCCCTGCACTGGCACGCCGTTCTCCATGCGGGGCGTGATCTCCTCGTATGCGATGAGCTCAAAATTGCCAGTGGCCGCTGCAGTCGCGACCACGTACGCCTTGGTGTGAGCGAACCGTCCGCTGGTGCGCAGCCGCCAGCCCGCGGGAGCCTCCTCCTCGTCCGCGCGCTCGCACGAGAAGACAAGCGCGACGCCCGAAACGGCGCTTAATCGTGAGAAGGCCGCAAGGACGTCGGACAGGTCGCCAAAGTAGACAAGCACGTCTGCAGCGGCCAGGAGCTCGACACCACTCTGCTCGTCCACCGCGCGCGCCGCCGCCTGCTGGCGCCGCATCGAGGCCCTGTGGTTGCCCTGCATGCGGCGCTCGAGCACGTCCGCACGCTGCAGCGTCACCAAGTCGGCCGCGAGCACCTTGTCATACACGGGGCTACCGTCCTCGGTCATGAGGGCCTCAGCCTTGGTAAGCATCTTGGGCGACAGGTCGACGCCTGTGAGGTACCCCGAGACGAGGGTGCGCAAGTACGGCCCTGCAAGCCCGGTGCCGCAGCCCGCGTCGAGGGCCGTTGCAAAGGGTGCGCCGCCGCGCACAGAGCGCACGTGCGCCGCCACTGCCTCACCAAGCAACCGAGGCACAACATATCCAAGCGTAGCGAGCTTCTCGTTGAAGGAGTCCGAAAAGTCGTCAAAGAGCGATTTGACGAATTGCGGCGATGCCTTCTTGACGCCGCCGCCGCCCGCGCCGCCACTGCTGCTGTCGGCGAGCATCGCAGCGAGCATGTGCTCCGCTTGGGCATGCTCCGGGGCGAGCTGCAACGCGTTGCGCAAGGCGTTCTGCGCATTCTCGAGACAGACGCTGCTGCTGACGGCGGAGCTCGCGTCGCCCGGCTCGACGCCCATGAGTAAGCTCGTTGGTTCGGCCGCGTACGTCGCACACTGCTCGTCGCTCAGCCCCGAGAGCTGGATCCCGAAGTTGTAGTACAGCTCCGCGAGATACGTTGCATCGTCGGACTCTTCAGCCGGTTCGCCCTCGCTCGCCTCGTGCATCCGCTCGAGCTCGAGAATGGCGCGCTGGAAGGCGCGCGTCGCCTGCAATGGCCGATCGCGCACCTCCGCGAGCGCCGTGCCCAGGTTGGCCCACGCATCCCAGCGTTTTGGATCCGCCGCAACCACCTCGAGGTAGAGCGTCGCCGCCTCACGCAGCGCGTCGTTCGTCTTTCGGTCCTGCAGCTGCAGCGCGAGATTGAAGGCCGCATCCGAGTGGGCTGGTTCGATTGCGAGCACCATGCGGTACAGCTCCTCCGCGCGCGCGTCGTTGTCCTCGCCGCCGAGATCAATGAGCACCGAGCCGAGATTGGTCATACAATCGGTGCGAGTGCGGTCAAGGCGGATGCACGATTCGAAGGCAACCCTCGCGGCCTCAAACGAGCCGTCCCGGTACAAGTCGAGACCACGCATAAATTGCCAGTTCGCATCCGGATTCGAAGGGAGCGCGGCGTCCGCCCAGCAGAGAAGCACGAGCCATCCTCTCCTCATCTTCGACGCTCGCGATCTCCGAACGAGGTCCGAGAACGAAGCGCTATCCGGACAGAAAGCTCCCTGAGCCTCAGCCAGCGTCACCGAGTCCCAAGCGGCGTCGATATCGGTAAAGTACCGGAACTGTGTCCCGTGTGTGTCCCGGCCCCCCGCGCCCCCGGTGTCTTTTCATTCATGGAACTGAGTCGGCCGCCGTGAGCTCCGGGGGATTGGCCCGTGGACCCCTTGCGTGGACCGTGGTCGCGCGCGCGATTCACCCATTCAGGAGAGGTCTCGTGGTATGTTGGAAAGAAAAAAGCGAGCGACATGGAGCCCCGCGCTCGTTTTTCCGAAGATGGAGTGGCGAGTCTATAGCAAAGACTTTGCTGACATGTGCCCAGGCGAGGCGCCGCTTGAGTGCCGGCAACGCAGGTGCACACCATATTCCGACTGTCAACGTCAAAGCAGTTGCCGCATCAGTACTGACAGGTCGTCGGCGATGATGCGAGTCCACAGCATGGCCTTCTGTGGAAAAGATGACTCATACGTCGCTGTAGACTTTGATAAGGAGTCGTGGCAGCCGAGGCAGAGCCGCGCCGTGCACTGGCGATCAGGCTCGCTACTGGCGCACTTGCTCCCTTCCTTGGAACTTGGTCTTCAGGACTCGCAGACAGAGGGGCCTGAGATCGGAGTTTGCCCTGGCGGCCACTTCGAAATCATGAAAGGGTGTAAGCCATGGGGACGAACCTTGTGCTGGGTCCATGCAACCGAGACCGACTCAGTGGAGCAGCCGCACGTCGAGCCTCTCGTTGCCTTAGGAGAGTACGGTAATGACGACAGAAGGTGGCTCGAAGATTGGTGCTTCTCGTCCGATGGCACGTTGCTTGCAGCCGTCATGAATTGGGAAGATGGAGACCAAAGAGAGGATCCAGACTTGGTGGTGTACAATTTACGCCCTTTCCTTACGGAGCTCGAGGCCCGGCGTGCGGCCCGGCGTGCGCGTGCACTGCTTCCGCTCCGCACCTTTGTGATGTCTCTGAGCCTCCGTGAGCGGCAAGTGGCGGAGATTCCCTCGTTGATTCAGGAGCTTCGCTTGGAGGAGGGGCGGCCGGGTACAGGTACGACCATGGAGAGCCAACCCGGCGTCATCTCCGATGCACTCGCAGCCGTATTTGGAAACGCGTCTTTGGTCGAGCTGATCGAGTCATGGCTGCTACAATGGGAGACTTCCGAGGCTAGCGCGAACGATCCTTACGGCTGGTTCTCTGGCTCGGACGATCCATGCACGACCAAAACCGTCAAGCTGGGCTCGCGCCTGACATGGCGCGAGCAGCACGACTGGCGATCCAAGCACGGACAGCTGGCTCCCAGACAATCAGAGAGCCAAAGTGTTCACGAAGCTCGAGGGGCGCCTTCACAG
>Ga0209550_10002785_pt1 | contig 16782 bp, 8 predicted proteins | sample LauGreSuBDMM15SN_2_FD_187567 | JGI IMG/M metagenome (GOLD analysis project Ga0209550, IMG submission 187567) | Freshwater lake microbial communities from Lake Michigan, USA - Su13.BD.MM15.SN (SPAdes) (version 5) | ecosystem: Environmental > Aquatic > Freshwater > Lake | place: Lake Michigan, USA...
CTTTGACCAGCTTTTTCCCGCGAATGAGCGTTTCGGCCAACTCTTGCGACATGTTTTCAGGACACTCGTGTTTTTCGACGAGCACGTGTCGCAGGAATTCCACAAACGATTCCGGGAGTAATTCCTTTTTCTTGTCCTTATATTTCTTTATAATGTCGTATGGCGTATCATCGTATTCTTTATCGTAGAAAACCTCGTCGTTGTTATTGTCCTTGCGGAGAGCATCGATGGACGTGTATTTCTTGACAATATATCGTCGGAAACAGTCCGTTGCGCGAATCTTTTCCATATTTGTCATGTCGTCGAGTTTGGCGACTTCCACCGAGTTCAGTATTTTATCGGGAGTAATGAGTGAAAGCATGAGTTTATTCACCAGCGCCAAAAACAAATGCGCCCCGTCGACGGAATAAATCGAGTACAAGGATTCGGACGAGGTTCGATGATTTTTTGAACTATGCATAATGCCGTAGCATTCACGGAATGTATTCTCAATCAGTTTTTGGGTGTAGAACATGGTGTCGATTTCGTCCGTCGATGCGTAGGCTTGGGTTACTCGGAAACGTTCATAATCGAGTTGTTTCTTGCGGAATTCGGCCTTGTGTTGTTTGACGCCTTCCTTGACGAAATACCGCATGTTGTTGTATTGCGAAAATGTAATATCGGTCGCGTAAATGGAGAAGGGTTCCATATATCGAATCATATCGTAAATACTGAGTGTTCCAGTGATGCGTTTCTTCGCGAAATCCACCATCAGTTGTTTTTCCGGTATGATGGCCGTCAAGAATTGGTGAAAGGTGGTATCGTTCACCGCCAACGAAGGATTTAGCAAATATTCTTTTATTTTCAGACGACTCCCGAAAAAGGCCGAACCGGAATCATCGTCCGACGCCGACAACGCGCCATACGTGGATTTCTGGGATAAATTGTCTATGTAGTTTGGCTCAATACGCGTCTTTGAACGGAATATACGATACATCATGGGCGTCTCTTGACTTAGCCAAGCTCGGTCGATGATGCGCGTTCCCGGAAGATTGACTCTCGAATATTGTATAAATTGTTCCGGTAAAACCACCAACGACGCGACATCGATACGGTCGTTCGGCACAATATTCTCGCGGACAAACACGTGTTTTCCGGATCGCATCTCCTGCGACACCGATTTCACTGCCCCGCGTTCAAAACGTTGTGTCGTATATTTTCTGCGAACATTGCCCTCCTTTTTCATACTCGTGCTGGCGTACCCTTCGAAGTTGTTGACGATGCCCTCTATCGGTCCTTTGACGTTGGTATGGTAAATCGTATTGCGTGGGACAATCGGAGGGCGATATGCCGCGAGTTTCGCCTCCAGCTCAGACATATAGGTGGAATAATTGGCCCCGTTGACCTCGTTCGAGAATTTATCCTGGATTTCCTGTAGTTCAACCATGAAATCGTATATGGAGGCGTTTTCCACGTCGGCTTCTTCGATGGGCGGCTCGTCGCTCGTCGTATACAGACGTCGGTCGAGACGGACAGTGGGAACAATCCAGTGAATCCGCGGTGCATCCATGTTTTCCAGGCGTTTTGCCAGTGGTTTGTCGAGAGCGCTTGTGCGCTTGGGGTTTACCACCGTTTCCGTATCGTCGATAACGGAAAATTGTTGGCGCAATTGGCGGAATTTGTGGACGAGATTGTGAATTAAACCAAACACTCTCGGATTTCGTTTCAATACGGGATACGTCGATACCAATTCGTCCGTTAAATCAATCAGTTGTGCTTCGAGAGTATACCGCCGTTCACTTTCCGGTACCTCCACCTCGTTGTACTCTGTTCCCAGACTCTCTTCATACATGCCGCGGGCTTGTAAATAGTATTTACGCAATTCTTCGTCGATGGTGAGTTCGGGTTCGGCATTTTCCGGGATACGAATGAGTAGTTCGCCTTCGTCGGTATATTCGGCAAATGCTTCTTCTTCGATTTCACCCGGCTCGAGTTCCAAATCATCGGGTTTCGCAATAGTGTGTTCTATTCCGGATGGACGGTCGCGCAATACAATGCGTTCAATCGGTACCGATTCGGGCATGCCCTTGTACTCGAAATCGATGTAGAGGACTTTTCGGTTGGGGTATGTGGTGATTTCAATCATATCTTCTTCTAAATTCGTGATTTCTCCCGAAATGACGGTGGGGATTTCTCCTCCGAAATGAATATCTATCCATGTGTTGGTAACCAGTTCGTTTTGTCGTGCGAATCCCTTCTCGTCGCAACGACACAGAATGGCGATTTCTTGGATCGATTCGTCGGTTAGCTCGCCGTTATCATCAATGTCGAGAGTATGCTCATGGTAATCTCCCGTATGAATGATTCGGATTTTCGTTTCGTCCAAATAACTGACTGCCCACGCTTGTCCATCTAATTCCGTATTGGAGGGAGATACAATTTGGATAATGTCGCCCAACTCGATTGCTTTTTGTGTTGGCCGGATTGGAGCAGCTTTTGCAACTGTTTCAGTGTCTGCTTTATTTATATTTGGTGTGGTTTGTGTATCATCCATATTGTATATATTAGACATATAATTTACTCGTCATATATACGTGTTGTATAGACCATCTCATGTAAAAGAATATAGAAACGTCTGGCTACTATTCTTAATCTCATATTACACATTTTGAACCATGCCGCTTTATTATCCATATGTTTTTGATATTAGAAATATAGAGTTTGGCGATATCGTTGTGAAAGTATTCGAAACAGAAACGGACTCATACAAGATTCTAAACTATTCGTCGAACGCCGGTCCTCCTGGGGGTATATACCGGTCTGTTATCGTGGATGGAAAGACGGACAAACTACTGTCCGTCTCTCCCGTACGAACCATTCCCTTTTCCGATTTTGTCGCCAAGCATCCAGTTGCAACGGAGGATATTCAATGTAATGAGATGGTGGAGGGAACATTGATTCATCTTTTTTGTAAAGACGGATTGTGGGAAATCGCTACCAAAGGAACCATTGGCGGAAACTACTGGTTTTACCGAACGCAGTATACCGACGACGGGGAAGAAGACGCTAAACCCCAGCGAACTTTCCGCAACATGTTCTATGACGCGTTGCGCATCGAGTACGACACGCCATTACAGGACATTCCCTTCATTTCTGAATTGTCGCCGGAGTATTGTTACAGTTTCGTTCTTCAGCATCCCGACAACCATATTGTATATCGTATTCCCAGTGCCTCACTGACATTGGTTTCGGCCTTTCATATTATGGAGGTAGGTCAATCGAATTATGTCGTATCGCCCATTCCGCAAAAATCATACCGCGAATTATTTCCATGGCTGAACACATTCGAGGGGATGGTCAACACGCCCACGATGTTTGATGTGGATGGGTTAGAGACTCGCGAGGACATTGTATCGTTCCCACTCGAGCGCATGGGTGTGGTCTATACCAATACCCGCACAGGTGAACGGACCAAAATCGAAAACACACAATACCAGCTATTGCGCGAATTGCGTGGAAACAACCCCAACTTACAGTACCAATATTTCGTCTTGGCGAAATTGGGACGCGTGGCGGAATTCTTGGATTGTTTTCCGCAGTACAGAGAACAATTTCGTCGGTTCCATAGACAATACAATGCGTTTATTACACAGATGCATAATCTGTATGTATTGTACTTTATTCAGCACGTTCGTACGCCTATTCCGAAGAAATGGTTTGTTCATATTTCGCGCATCCATCACACAATCTATTTGCCTTCGTTGTCGCAGGAACGAATCATTATTAAGCGCCCTGTCGTAAAACAATACTTTGATTCTCTTGAGCCTCGAGCATTGCTGTATGCCCAGTAGGGTAGGGAAACCTACGGTGTAGGGAAACCTACGGTTTCCCCTACGACCCCTTCCCTTTTGGGATACCCGGGCAAAGCCCGGGTATCAATAGGATGGACTTGTATGAGAATCTATATGACTCTCATACATATATTGGCGTGTAGTACGCAGAGACCTCGGCAAAGACCTCGGGCAATACCTCGGTCGGAGACAAATATCGTGCCCAAGATTGTTGCCGAGGTTTCTGCCGAGGTCTCTTCCAAGGTCTCTTCCGAGGTTTCCGCCGAGAGTAATAAAATAAAACACATAATAACAGTATTGTATGAGATGTATGATTTTCATACAATCGCATGGCTTATTTGCTTTTCGTTCCACGGCGTTAGCCGTGGAACAAGAAGCGCACATAAGGGAAGGGGTCGTAGGGGAAGCGGCCGGGGCCCAAAGCCCCGGACGCGCTTTTCGGTTCACGGGCCAGAGCCCGTGAACCTCGAAACCGTAGGTTTCCCTACCTACACGTAGAGAGTACTGAGCATGCGGTTATATCCAGTATCTTCTTTTTTCCCGTTTTCCACAAACGTGTCCAGCCCCTTCTGGATATCGTCTTTGGTCAGCATGCGCTTACAATCGTCGGATTTTCCAAACACGCGTCGAGAGTGTGCGATCTTCGTATAAAAAAACAACTGTTCCATATCGCGCCCAAAATGAACAAACTTGGACTTGTGTTTCTCCATCCATTTGACATCCACCACATCGTCCGTTTCCGTATTCCATCCCGACTCTCGAATCTTCTTCCGGAAAATCTGAACCAGTTCGGCGGAACTATACGTATCGATCTTGAATCGCCAAATAAAGCGAGAGTCCAAACCGCGATTCGCCGGAAAGAAGTTCCGCTCCAGTTCTTCTTCGTACCCCGCAATAATAACCATCAAGTTATCCTTATGGTTGCTCAGCGCCTCGCAGAGAGTATCGATACATTCTTTCGAAAAACTGTCCAAGTCGTTGGAATTCGAGAGAGAATAAGCCTCATCGATAAACAACACACCGCCTAAACAATCCTGAATGACGTTTTTGGTTTTAATCGCGGTTTGGCCTAAATATCCCGCTACCAAATCATGTCGGGTTACTTTGCGGAAAACGTTGTTCTTTAGGATTCCAATGCGCGAATACATACGCCCGATGATTTTCGCCACCTCGGTCTTGCCCGTTCCAGGTGGACCATAAATAACCGTATGTTTGAAATCTCCCGTTTGGGTCGCATCTCCTCCGGGCTGTACACCGACATGGAGTCCCTGAATAAAATAAATCAATTGGTTTAGTATGGACTGTTTGAGCTGTGTCATCCCGATCATCTCGTTCAATTCCACCAATTCCGCGCGAATATTCGAGAGTGAGCGAATGTCGATTGTATAATTACCCGAAACGTCATATTTGTCGATAATATGAATCAAATCGCTGATGGTCGTTATCGGGTCATCGATGACCTGTTTCTCTCGAACTTCCGGTAGTTTTACTTCGACAAGAGGAGGAAGGGTCGGCGGCAATACCGTATCGGCGAACAAATCGGGCATATCTCGCAAATAGCTAAATCCTGAGGCCGCCGCTTCGTTCTTTTTGGTCGTGTCCAGCAAAATATCTGCCCACCAATTCCATCCATCCTGATTTTCGGTATGTATTTTCAATGGCGGTTCCTTTTTATACTCGGAATGGCGGCGAATTGTGGGCGGCGGAATAGACGAATTATATTGTCCCGAGAACGCCGTTTCGAAATAATAGTTATATGCGTAATCGCGATTCGCCGTGTCGATAATATGATAGAATTCGTTTGGATGTAGAGGACGTTTGGGGTATTGATCCAATATCCAAATAAACGATGAACGCGGATTACGTTTTCTCATTCCCATTTGTATTCTTGTTTTGTATATTCTTTCTATCTCGGTTTGCACAAAATTGATTGAAACGAACCAAAGACTTTATCAAAACAGCTTAAACATTGCGCCATATTATTATAATAAATCATTTCGTAATACCACTATTTCAAACGTTCTCTAAAATGATGTACGCTACGAATGACGAATCTTCGATGGAAGTTATCCCTAAACTAATTAAACGTGAAGGAAAAACGTTCATTCGTATTCCGAAAAAAGACTCGGAGATAACCCAGACAATCAAAGCAATCGTAGCGGAAGAAGTCGATACAGCAGAACGAAAAGAGCGTTTTATTCATGATATCTTACAAAAAAACATTCGCGAAAGTGGCCTGGGGCATACTCTCGACGAATTCCGCAAAAAAATCGAGGACGAGATCCAGCGTATTCAGCACGATGATGGGAGACAGGTGGTGGACCACTTGGGTGATTACATCGAAGAACCATACACCATTCTCGAGTCGTATTTTGAAGCGCAGCACTTGGAGCGTCTGGTGCGTCATCAGATTGAATCCTACAACAACTTTATCAACTACCAGATTCAGCGCACGATTCACATGTTTAATGACGTCCACATCCATTCTGAAAACGATTTCGTGGAGAGTGAGGGGATGTACATGTTGGAGATCGTCGTGTCGTTTGACAATTTCAAGCTATATCCTCCGCAAATCCATGAAAACAACGGCGCTACCAAGATCATGCTTCCGCAAGAAGCCAAGCTGCGCAATTTCACGTACTCGTCCGGTATGACCGTCGACGTTCATGTGAAATACATTATCCGCAACTTGGAGAACATGCAGCAGCCGCGCATCATCGAGAAGGTCTTACCCAAAATCAATATCGGGAAAATGCCGATTATGTTGAAATCCTCCGTTTGTGTATTGACACAAAACAAACACATCCATTCCACCTTTACGGGAGAATGCCCGATGGATTGTGGCGGGTATTTCATCATCAAGGGCTCGGAAAAAACCGTGCTGGGACAAGAACGTGCGGCGGAGAATCGCATCTACTGTTTCGACGGCCGAAACACCACGAAATGGAACTGGTTTGCCGAAATCAAATCGGTGCCCGATTTCAAGTGTATTTCGCCTAAACAAATCGATATGATGATCGCCAGCAAAAACAACGGATTCGGCCACGGCATTTACGTCAACATTCCGCGCATCAAACAACCCATTGAGCTGTTCGTGGTGTTTCGCGCGCTGGGCGTAGTCAGCGACCAGGAGATTTGCGAGCACATACTCTTGGATTTGGGCGATACCAAGTATTCCGAACTGCTCGATTGCCTACAGGCATCCGTTATCGACGCAAACAAGTACCCCACGCAAGAAGACGCGCTAAAACACATTATTGCCTCGGTTGTCTTCACGCCGATTAATATGGACCGCGAAACGGGTGCGCGCAAGAAACGCGAGTTTACGCTCGAAGTGCTAAACACCGATTTGTTCCCGCATTGTAAGACGATGCCTCAGAAAATCTACTTGCTCGGCGTTATGGCGAAGAAATTGCTGGAGACGAGCTTGGGATGGCTGCCACCGGACGACCGTGATTCGTATTTGAACAAGCGCATCGAGTTGACGGGAACTCTGCTAAACAACCTATTCCGGAACTACTTCAACAAGTTGGTCAAGGAAATGCAGAAACAGGTCGTGCGCGAAATCAATACGGGTTCATGGAAGTCGATGGAGAACTACGAAGATATCATCAATATGACCAACATCTACAAGATTATGAAATCCACCACGATCGAGAACGGCATTAACCGCGCCTTGTCGACTGGCGATTTCAGTATCAAGCAATCCAACAGCAGTAAAGTGGGTGTGGCTCAAGTGCTTAACCGATTGACGTATGTGTCCAGTTTGAGCCACTTGCGTCGTATCAATACTCCGCTGGAAAAGAGCGGTGAGTTGATTGCTCCGCGCAAACTACACAACACTACGTGGGGATTCCTGTGTCCCGCCGAAACGCCAGAAGGTCAATCGATTGGTGTCGTCAAAAACATCAGTTATATGACCCATATAACGATTCCGACCAACAGCGCGTCGTTGTATGAATACGTTGCGCCCTTTGTGTTTGCGGTGGAAACGGCGGAACATCCCGCGGAATTACACAACCGGGTAAAGGTGTTTGTCAATGGATGCTGGGTGGGCGTCTCCGATACGCCGATGGAATTATACAACGATATGAAGGACAAGAAATATCGCGGTATTATCAACATCTATACGTCGATTGTGTTTGACTACGGCCGAATGGAAATTCGCATCTGTAATGACGGTGGACGTTTGGCCCGTCCAGTCCTGCGCGTCCGCGACAACCGCGCGTTGTTGACGCAAGACATTGTGGCAAGGGTTGCGAGCAAGGAGTTGTCGTGGAATGACCTGCTCACCAGCTGTAAGTTGGACGAATCCGTCATCGAGTATATCGACCCAGAAGAGCAGAACTTCTCGATGATTGCGATGAAATCCAAGAACCAGTATTTGGCCGACCCCGCGCTGCGCATCAAATACACTCATTGCGAAATCCACCCGAGCACGATTTTCGGCGTCTTGGCCTCCTGTATTCCCTTCCCGGAACACAATCAGGCACCGAGAAACACATACCAGTGCTTAGACCCAAATACAACTGTATGGATGGGAGATTTGACTGAAAAGGCAATAAAGGATGTTTGTGTTGGAGAGACAATACTGACATTCCATCCCGATACGTTTGAGATTACAACGACAAAGGTAGTTGACCAGTTTGTCCGTCCAAACACGTTTCCAATCTATCGCCTTACCACGACGAGCGGAAAAGAAATTGTCGCAACGGAAGACCATCAGTTTATGACGCAGGTCGGGTGGAGAACAGTGAAAGATATGATGAATGATGCGTCTATTAAGATTGGAATGCGTAATACGGACCATTCTGGTTTAGAAGAAAAGAATGGATTTGCGTTTGAGACGGTCCACTCAATTACGCCGGAACCAAACGGGCTTGTTTCGTGCGTTGAGACGGAAAGCGAAAATCACAGCTTTATCGTATCTAAATGGGGGTTTATGAGCCATAATTGCGCTATGTCAAAGCAGTCCATTGGGATTTATTCGACCAACTTTGACCAGCGTATGGACAAGACCGCCTATATCTTGTCCTATCCTTCCCGCCCCTTGGTCGATACCCGCCTGATGAACTTCATCGAGCTAAACCGCGTTCCATCCGGCCAAATGATTCACGTCGCGATTATGACCCATACCGGCTATAATCAGGAGGATAGTGTCTTGGTGAACAAGGGTTCCATTGACCGCGGAATGTTTATGTCGACTATTTATCATACCGAGAAGGACGAAGACAAGAACATTATCCGCGACGAGATTATCCGCTGTAAACCCAACAAACAGAAAACCAAGGGTATCAAGTTTGGCAACTACGACAAGCTCAACGCCCAGGGGTTTATTCCCGAGAATTCGTTGGTGGAGAACCGCGATGTAATTATCGCGAAGATTGTGCCCATCAAAGAAAACCGCAATGACCCGACCAAGACGATAAAGTATGAAGACCAGAGCAAGACGTTCCGCACCACGGAAGAAACGTATATTGACAAGAACTACACTGGTCGTAATGGAGACGGATACAACTTTGCGAAAGTCCGCGTACGTACGCTGCGTAAGCCCGTTTTGGGGGATAAGTTCTGTGCGTTGCCAACCCAACAAGTATTAACCGACAAGGGCTGGGTCGAGATTCAATACGTCGACCCTGCGGTTCATCGCGTTTGTACACTGGACGCGAATGGCAAAATGTGCTACGAGTATCCCTCGGCCAAGTTCGAGTACGACCACGACTCCATCAATGGAACCGATGAGCCGCTCTACTCGGTCAAGAACCAGCAGGTCGAGATCGTGTGTACCATGAACCACAAACTGTATGTTCAAAAACGGTCGGCTGCTAAAGTCCAACCAGGATATCAGCTAATTGAAGCCCGTGATGTGATGGGCAAAATGGTGCGATTCCAGAAGACGATGGAAAACGTCTACCCCGATGTCGATACCATTCGAATTGGCGAAACCGATTACGACATGGATGCGTGGCTCCAATTGCTGGGTATGTTTATCAGCGATGGGTGTGCGGATAACCACAATCGTAGTTTGTTTATAACGGCACTGAAAGACCGCAAGGTGGAGTTTCTAAACCAGATTATGACGACACTCGATATTCACTACACACGCCATAATGATGGAAACTTCTGTATTTCCGGTGCAAAAACGCCGGCTGTGTATCACCATTTTGCGGAATTGTCCAGAGGCGCATTGAACAAGTACCTTCCGGAATACGTGTGGAGTCTTTCCCGCCGTCAATCGAATATCTTATTGGATGCGCTATTACAAGGAGACGGACATACCATGACATACAACGGTGAAGATGGGTTTAGTCGATATGGGACCATCAGCAAACGATTGGCCGACGATATTACCCGACTTGCCCTCCATTGCGGATTTTCCGGTATTGTCAAACTTGCGGAAGAACCAACCGGGGTTGCTCGTGTAGGCAAACGCAATCTGGGTTCTCGTGCCGGACAAGAAGTATCCATTACACAAGTTCACGATTATTACAAGGTCAGTATCATCCGCAAACAAAACCAACCCTGGATAAACAAGAAAACAAACGAAGTCAATCTCGAAACTACCGTGGACTATGCTGGTAAAGTCTACTGTATTGAAATGCCGAGTTCGCACGTCTACTACATGCGCGAATCACAAACCAGTCCATGTCTCATCATCGGCAATTCAAGTCGGCATGGGCAGAAAGGGACTTGCGGGAACATCATTCCGGAGTGCGACATGCCGTTTACGCGCGAGGGATTGCGTCCGGACATTATTATCAATCCGCATGCGATTCCTTCTCGTATGACGATAGCCCAGTTGAAGGAGACGTTGTTGGGTAAAGTGTTGTTGGAGTTGGGTGTATTCGGCGACGGAACGAGTTTCGGGAACTTGGACATTAAGACAATCACGGAACAACTACAGAAACTCGGATATGAGAGTTATGGCAATGAGATTATGTATAACGGTCTGACGGGCGAACAGTTGGAGACGAGTATCTTCATGGGTCCGGTGTTTTATCAGCGACTCAAACACATGGTCAATGACAAACAGCACAGCCGCTCGATTGGTCCGATGGTCAACCTGACTCGCCAACCAGCGGAAGGCAGGTCGCGCGATGGTGGGTTCCGTATTGGAGAAATGGAACGTGATGTTATGATTGCCCATGGCATGGCCTCGTTTTGTAAAGAACGGTTGTATGATGTATCGGACAAATACAGTACACATGTGTGTAAGAAATGCGGCATGATTGCGCCCTACAATGATGGCCAACCTGGCGCGGACTTCTCGATCCATCGGTGTAATACGTGTAATAATATGACGGACTTTTCGAGAGTCAATATTCCGTATTCGTATAAACTGTTGTCGCAGGAACTTCAGACAATCAATGTGGTGCCCCGTATCATTACCGAATAAACCCTGCGCAAATCCATAAAACATAAAAACAATAAAAACAAACTAACCGAATAAAAACAAAACAAAACCGACGTTTGGTCGATGCCCTCAGGCATATACCAAACAACAAGCATTACACGAATTACATGATTTTTTTATTCTGCACGAGCCGTTCCATGAATCCGGCGGGATCGGTTCGAAATGTGGTATATACATTGACGATTTCAGCCGGAGAGTAGAACAGCGGGATAATCCGTTTTAGGATGGACTCATCCACCACCTCACCATAAAAGTGGAAAAACATATCGCGAATCATATTGTGTGTCGAATTGCCCATTTCGAGAGTAATATCGATACGACCGGGACGACGAATAGCAGCATCCAATTGGTCATACCGGTTTGACGAAATCACCAAAATGCGACCGGGCGTTTCGATAATACCATCCCATAGATTCAATATATCGTCGAGAGTAATGGGGTCGTCTTTTTGGGTAGTGGTATGGATAATCTTCTGGATTTCGCTCCGCATATCGTCCGTTATAGTGGTTTTTTCACCAACCGACAATTTATTGATTATTTCCGTATATTCCACTCCGGTACTGTCCTCTTTCAATTTCGCGGCGGGACTACGTTCAAGAACAATATCGCCAGCGCAATCAATGTCTTCTATAACGATAATCTTCTTGTCGAACCCGATAGAATTCACCTTATTGTTATCATTGAATTGCGACTCATAATAAAAATCAATCAGCTGCTTCTTCGTCCGTATTACCGCCATCGGCATACTACACAAATGCCGATCGCCGACGTAATTCATTAACGCCTTCACGAATGAGGTTTTACCTGTGCCGGGGGGTCCGTATAGACCTATTCCGAGAGTATAGGGGATACCGAACTTGTTATACCACTCGCGATTATTGATGAAAAAATCGATCTTGTCCAGAACCGCCGTTTTGTTTTCGAAGAAAATATTATCGAAGCGTTTTGAACTGCTAAACTCGGATTCCCGCCAGCATTCCAGTGCGTTATTCTCGTATTTATTGCTGGTAAGTGAATACATGAACCGTTTGTTTTCACGAGAGTGTTCGATTTCCGCCAAGTACGACGCGGTGATTTTTTTGATATATTCGTCAATTTGGGCGGTATTCGATTTATACGAATAAATATACAGCTCGTATTTGTATGTTCGCCGTCCGGCCTTTTCGTCGTGGTCGGAACTACTATCCGTTGCGTAGGCGTATAATTCGAGAGTCGAATCTAATAGGAAATGTTCTTTCTGCGAAACCACAAACAATCCAGTGTATTTATCACATATCATATCGTCGTGCTTGATACGAATAGTGTTCGGAATCTCGCGAATTTCCCGGACGGATTGGTTCGTATTTAACATTTTATTGATGAACGACCACATCGCCTTGAAATTGTCCGAATACATACAGGTCATACTGGTCTTATAGAAACTGGACGAGATGGTAGTAGAGCCTTCCAGTCTGACGGCGCATTTTTTGTATAATAACGATTTATATGTTTCGATACAATCGATGAATGAGAACGAAAATCGCTGCGTTTTTGATAAATACACAAACAATGAAATAACCGCGGACAACAGCAGCGTTTCGATAATACCGCCACCGCTGCCATTGCGCGAATTCGAGAGTATTGACATCCGTATGGAATCCAGCACGGTAGATTGTATAATGCCAGTTACGTCAGAGGTATGCATCGGCGAGAAAGATACATACAGATGGGCATTCTTTTTTATATCGGTTGGACTCTACGTTTTATAATTCGAAAACAACTCTCGCGTTTGTATATCCAAATGCCTGACGTAGATATAAACGATATCCGCCTTCCCGGCCAATTCAAAGGCGAAACGTTTTCCGGATTCAAAAAAACCGAAGTGCGCAACCAATTGGTCGAAAACCTGAAAAAGGGGAAGGTCGAACCCGCGTGTTATTGGTGCGCGGAGCTGGTCTGTGCCGGACAATACATCGACGTCTGGGAAATCATTTTGTATTTTCTGGGAAAACACATTCATTTAGGAAATCCCAAGATGGCGATTTATATTCAAATGCGATACCAGATTTTCCGCAATATTATCGAACAAGGATTTTATACCAGCGACTTACAGCTCCGAAACAACCCCAATATCCGCAAACTATTCGCGGAAATCATCTGTAATATTGCCATGTCGAACCGCAAGCCCAGTTTCGAGACCATCAAGATAAACCGAAGCGAAGAATTCGACATTACGCACATTCACGAACGGCTGAAGGCGTCGTCAATCGAGTTCATACAACCTATATTCAAACCCAAAGACCCGCAAGAATTGCTCATCGCGCTAAACGAATTCGCCTATAATGTGTCATCGGAGGTGAAAAACATGAACAACGCATGTTATTGGATCGAATGGCTGATCGAGTTTGACCATGTTTGTAAGGGGAATCGGGAGCCCACACGTTGCCAAGCCCGCAATTATCCGGTCGAGAACAAGTTTAGACGAGATATTATTTGGTTGGTATGGGACGTCATTTTCCACGAGAGTGGCCAGCGAAACAACGATTTTTTGGCCAAAGTACATTCGGCATTGTTGGAATTGTTTTGTATTAAATATACGACCGCCGCGAGCAAGAAACGTAGATATTTGCTGTATTTTGCCGTGGAGATTTTGACGGAGCCGATAATGGCAGCGGGAGATATTGTGGCGGATAAGGCTGTGTTGGAAACCGTGATAACGCACATTGACCAGGTATACAAACAAATCAAGCAGAACGAACACAGCCCAAACACGGAATATTTATTCTCGAATATCGAAAAAGAACGGACGTTCGAACAGACGATTCGCAAGATGGAGATGATGAACTCGATGGATATGTTTGCATAATGCGGTTATCCGGTCGTTATAATGTGTATTTGTAAAATAATCAAAACGCCACCCAAAAATGAAAATCGCGATTGTATCGTTAGCCGGACATTTAGAATGTTTGGGGTTTCTCTTCGAAATGCTCCGAGAGTATGCTGATATTACGGTGTTTTTGGATATACGTACCGACAAGTATAAGTGGATCGATTACTACAAGACTCTCTATTCCTTCGTGGTAATATATGGCAGAGGGGCGATTGACCGCCAAACGTATGACCATATTATCAAGTTGACCAGCAACGACCCATGTTTCGAGCATGACCCATCGGTAATATCGTTATTACATGTCAAAGAGGTACAAAGCCAAAACAATTCAAGCCGTAAATGTATCTCGCTAACGCCCTATATTCACGGCGAGTATATAAACTATATTTTTCCGGCCTTTTCCCCGCAAACTACATATTCTCCTAATGCTCGAGTGATAACGCTGATAGGGTACTCCGAATCGGCCCATTTCGACGACGATACATTATTTTTTATTCAAATGAACCCCGAATACACCTTCGTATTTGTGGTATGGGGAGACAATAACTACGAGTCGGTTTTAGCAAAAGCCACGCCGAATATGCGTATACTCCGTTCAGTCAATACTCTCGAATTATCACAATTGATTCAGCAATCCAAATACATCCTTTCTAAAAAATATATAAGGTACGACCGTTTCAGTGGCCAATTGAGTTTGGCCATTTCATTTGAAAAACCGCTGATTATCGATAAGAAAACGGCCGAAGCATACCGTCTTCCGGGAATCGTGTTCGAAAAAGACTATTCGGAGTTCGGACGCATTGACCAATACGTATCGATGCAAAAATACGCCGACGTGGTGGAGAATACGCGGGTTTTCAAAGAACGCGCAATTTCGATCGGAACCGAAACGTTGGTATGTCGTCTTCTGACTAAAAATACGGTATTGTTAGTCGAGCCACGCATACTCCCGAAGATTCCGAGTTTATTGGAGAGATATCGCATGGTATTGCCTAACTGGCATTTCGTCTTTTATTGCGGAAAAGGCGACCAAAAGTATTGGGAAGAACGCCTTCCGAATGAATGGGACATTGAAATCCGAGAGTTGGATGTCAATAATTACGACACCGAACCCAAATACAGTGCATTTATGAAACGCCGAGAGTTATGGGATTCGTTATACGGTGAGTATGTGTTATCAATACAAACCGATTCGTTTGTGGTGAGCATTGAGCCATACAATATCGACTTTTTCCTGAGATTAAACAAAAGTTATATTGGTGGAAACATGGTTACGCGATGGAACGAACTTGTGCGCGAAAATATTAATTCCCCCTATATCAACTTCAACGGCGGGTTATCGCTGCGTAAACGGAAAGACATGATTCGGGTGATTGAGGCATTTCCGCCACTCTTGTCTACTGGTATATCGACTTGTATGGAAACTGACCCCGAAGATGTGTATTTCACGGTCGGATGTATACGTCTCGGCCTTCCAATCGGCGACGACGAGGCGAGTTCACACTTTGCAATCCATAAAATACCCAAGGATGCGTTTTTCGGAATTCACCATCCGGCGTTTGATTTGATATTGAATACAGCCAATAACTCCAGTCGAATCTGTATCAAGGAGAATAGTTGCGATGTACAAGAACTTCCACAACCGTAAAATGTCTATCTATCTGTATATGCTCTGATTATCCCCTCGGCTAACAATTGTGATGCATATAACATCCGGCATTATCGCTAAACCCTGCTATTTGTTTCCCGACCCGTTTGGAGAAACAATACCACGTATCGCTTGCCTGTAAATCTTTCCATACGACGTCGTTTGCGTATATCCAGTGTTGTCCGGTTTGTTCTAATCGCGGGATAGCCCATTCGTATAATTCAATGAGCGAATCATAGTATCGAGAGTGGACAATATACGCACTGGCGGTTTGGGCGTATCGCACACGATGAACCCACGGCGTCTCGGGGCATTCGGACATTTCGTGTAGATTATAACCGAGCATACAGACATCGTAGTTTTTCCCGGCAGGACTCTCGAAAAACAGCTGGAGTTGGCAGATAAATTCTTCTGGTGAAACCATGAACTCGAAGTCGTCTTCCATGATGAGGATATTCGGGTATTTTCGTTCTCGCGCCAGTCTCAATACTTCTAAATGCGAGTATCCGCATCCGACAATTCCTTGGCCAGGTGGGCGTTCTATGGCGGAAAATCTCTCGTAATTCGAGATGTTGGATTGGCGAAACTGACTCTCGATATGTTCCCGACGGTCGGTGCGTCGATCCAGATTAATATAGATGATTTTTGTGATATAGTCGTCGATAGTGGAGGCAGGTTCGAGAGTAGTATAGTCGAAGGACATGGTAATAGACGAAATACAAAAAATGTGTTTATATAACTCATATACGATATATTCAATGTTTAGACGAGTGGATTGATGCTAATGCGAAGCATATGCATCAATCTTCTCGTCTTGCCATATATGCTGGTCATGTGGATTTTAATCCACACGGCCAGACATCAAAGACCTTGGCAACAATCTTGGGCAAGATATAAGTCTCCGACCGAGGTCATGCCCGAGGTCTTTGCCGAGGTCCTTGCAGACAATATACATATAACAGTAGTTACACGTGTATTATGGGCATAACTGCTTCGCTTAAAATGCCATCTTTACGGTGCG
>Ga0209550_10002788_pt1 | contig 16773 bp, 18 predicted proteins | sample LauGreSuBDMM15SN_2_FD_187567 | JGI IMG/M metagenome (GOLD analysis project Ga0209550, IMG submission 187567) | Freshwater lake microbial communities from Lake Michigan, USA - Su13.BD.MM15.SN (SPAdes) (version 5) | ecosystem: Environmental > Aquatic > Freshwater > Lake | place: Lake Michigan...
CGTCCATCATCACAGCGCCAAACTGGCGGGCGTAGTCGCGCCACACCCCGGCCACAAAAAAGCGCGGTGCAGGCCCCTCTTTGTGCAGGTGCGCCAGGGCCGCGCCCAAGCGCGCAAATTCTTGGCCAGGCCTCGCGCCGTACAAATCGAGCATGGCCTCGCTCACGTACACCGGCGTGAAACCGGCGGGCACGGCCAGGGGCTCGCCCACCAGCGGCAGGCTTTGCCGCACGTCGCTGAGCTCGCGCGCAATCAGCGAGACCGCTGGCTGCGCGGGGTCCATCTGCAAGGCCGTGATGCGCAAGGTGCCTACACGTTCTACGCCAGGGAGTTGGCGCAGCTTGGCAATGGCCTGCGGGCTGAAGTACACCGTGTCGGCCGCGGCCGTGCTGGTGGCGCTGCGCGCATAGAGGTCGGCGGGCAGCAGCACATTGAGCCAGTCGGTGACCGACTGCCTAAAGCTTGCCACCATCACGGTGAGTGCCACCGCCAAACTGAGCGAGGCCACCACGCCGCTCACAGCCACGCTGGCGCTGTGGCGCACGCGGCCTGCGCGTTCAATGGCCAGCAAGGGCAGCAAACGGTGGCGTGCAGCGCGCTGCAGCGGCGCGTGCAGCGCTTGTATCAAGATTGGCAAGGCGGTGATGCCGCCCAGCAGCAGCAGCGCCACCGCCACATACGCGCCCAGTGCCATGCCCGCCACGGGCGGGGCCAAGGTGAGCAAGCCACTGGCCGCCAGCAGGGCCAAGCTCCAGGCCGGGTGCGACTGGCGGCGGTTGTCCGAACCCAGGCCCTTGAGGGTTTGCGCCAGCGGCATGCGCTGCGCCGCGCGCGCAGGCCACCAGCCGCCCACCACGGCCGCAACCACACCCAGCGTGCCATAAATGGCCGCAGCCCCCGCACTCCAGTGCAGGCGCGGCGCCACACCGGCAAAGTAGCCCCCGCCCAAATCGCCGCCGGCAAAGCGCAAGGCCAGCGCCGCCAAACCCGTGCCCAGGGCCAGCCCCAAGGCGCTGCCGATCAGGCCCAGGGCCAGGCTTTCATACAGCACCAGCTGCAAGCGCTCGCGCCCCGTGAGCCCCAGCACACCCAGCAAGGCCAGCTGCTGGGCGCGTTTGGCCACGCTGAGCGAGAGCACAGAAAACACCAAAAACGCGCCTGTGAACAGCGCCACCAGGGCCAGCACCGTGAGGTTGACGCGGTAGGCCTTGGACAGCTGGCTCACGCGCGAGGCCGCGTCCTGCGGCTCTGACATTTGCAGCCCTGGCTCGTTGAGCTGCGCGCTCAGGGCCTGGCGGTCGGCGCCGGGCTGCAGCCGCACGTCTATGCGCGAGAGTTGGCCGCCGCGCTCAAACAGGTCTTGCGCGGCGCCCAAATCCATCACGGCCAGGGGCGCGCCGCCGGCGGCCACGCTGCCCGCTACTTTGACGCTCACCAGCCGGCTGCCGCTTTGCAGCTGCAGCTCATCGCCTGGCAAGCGCTGGCGCGCAGCGGCATTCAAAAACACCGTGGCCGGTGCAAACAAGGCAAAGCGGGGGGCTTGCGCGTCTGGCCTGGGCATGAGCGCAGGCGCGACTCCGGCCACGCGCAGCGCATCCAGGCCCAGCACCTGCAAGTTGATTTTTTGCCCGCCTTCTAAGGCGTGGGTGCTGAGCTCCAGCACCGGGCTGGCCAATGCCACGGCCGGGGCTTGGGCCACGCGGGTGTAGAGCGCTTCGTCCAGCGCACCTTGAGGCGCCCTCAGCACCAGATCGGCCTGGCCGTTGACGGTGCGCACCGCTTGTGAAAACTCGCTCAGCGCCGAGGCGTTGATGAGCTGCACCGCAAAGGCCAGCGCCACGCCCAGCATGACGGCGACCACCGCGGCGGCATGGCGCCAGGGGTGTTGCCTGAGTTCTTGCCAGGAGTAGCTGCGCAGCAAGGTCAGCATGTTCATGTTTTACGGTGCCTGCATGCCGGTGGCCGTCAGGCGCAGCACGCGGTCGGCGCGGGCGGCGGCAGCTTCTGAGTGGGTGACCAGCACCAAGGCCGAGCCTTGCTGCCGGCATTGCGCGGTGAGCGCGTCCATCACGCGGCTGGCGGTGCTGGGGTCTAAGTTGCCGGTGGGCTCGTCGGCCAGCAGCACGCCGGGGCGGTGCACCAGCGCGCGGGCAATGGCCACGCGCTGCAGTTGTCCGCCCGAGAGCTGCTGCGGCAGGCGCGACTGCAGGCCGTCCAGACCCACGGCGGCCAGCATGTGCGTGACGCGCTCGTCGTCGGGCGTGCCCAGCAGCAAGAGCGGCAGGCCCACGTTTTGCGCCACGTCCAGGTGCGGCAGCACATGAAAGGCCTGGAACACAAAGCCCACATGGCGGCGCCTGAGCAGGGCGCGCTGCTCATCATTCAAGGCGCTGAGGTCTTGGCCTTGCAGCCGCACCTGGCCCGCGTCCCAGTGGTCCAGCCCGGCCATGCAGTTGAGCAGCGTGGACTTGCCCACGCCCGAGTCACCCACAACGGCCACAAACTCTCCAGGCGCCACGCTGAGCGAGACGTTCTCAAAGACGGTGCTGTCGCCATAGCGCTTGGCCAGGCCGTCTATCTCTAAAGCAAGCAAGGTGTCTTTCGGGTGGTTCATGGTGCGCCCCAGTGCTGGGTGACCAGGTTTAAAAGTTGCGCCAAGGCTTGGCTGTCGTCGGCCTGCACCACTTGCCGCTGGGGCATGCTGCGCAGCCAGGTGAGTTGGCGCTTGGCCAATTGGCGGGTGGCGGCAATGCCGGTGTCCCGCAGCTCTTGTGTTTGCAAGGCGGTCAAAGGGGTGCCAAGGGCCTGCTGTTCCAGCAGCTGCCAGGCTTGGCGGTAACCCACGCAGCGCATGGCGGGCAGCTCGGCGTGCAGGTCGCCGCGCGCCATCAGGGCGCGCACCTCGTCCAAAAAGCCCAAGGCCAGCATGTGTTCAAAGCGCTCGGCAATGCGCTGGTGCAGCCAAGCGCGGTCGCTGGGCTCCAAGCTCAGCAGCACATGGTTTGTGTCAGTGACCGGGCGCGAGGCGCGGGTTTGAAAGGCCGACAAAGGCTGGCCCGAGACGCGCCACACCTCCAGCGCCCGCGAGATGCGCTGCGAGTCTTGCGGCTCTAGGCGGGTGGCGGTGGCAGGGTCTACCTCAGCCAGTTGGGCATGCAGGGCGGGCCAGCCCTGGCTGGCCGCTTCTTGTGCAATGGCGGCGCGCACCTGAGGGTCGGCGGCGGGCATGTCGTCCAGGCCCTCAAAAAAGGCCTTGAAGTACAGCATGGTGCCGCCCACCAGCAGGGGCAGGCGCCCGCGTGCACGGATTTGCGCCACCAGCTCGGCCGCGTCGCGGCAAAACTCGGCCGCGCTGTAGGCCTGGCGGGGGTCGCGAATGTCAATGAGGTGGTGGGGCGCGGCGGCCAGCTCTTGGCCGCTGGGCTTGGCCGTGCCTATGTCCATGTGGGTGTAGACCAGGGCTGAGTCCACGCTGATGATTTCTACCGGCCAGCGCTCGGCCACCGCCAAGGCCGCGGCGGTTTTGCCCGAGGCCGTGGGTCCGGCCAAGGCGATCAGTGGCAAAGGGGTGCGCATGGTCGGGGTCTGGGCCTTATTTGGGGGCAGGTTCTGCGGGCGGCATCCCCAGCCGGCGCACCAGCACCCAGGCGCCCACGGCCAGGCACATGCCCCAAAAAAGCATGCCTTGCACCAGCGGCAGGGCACTGCCGTCCGCCTGCTGGCCCAGCCACAGACCCATGAGGAAGGCGCTCAAGGTCATGCAAAAACCATTGAGGGCTGCGGCCGTGCCCGCCGCCTCAGGAAAGGGCGCAATGGCGCCCATTTGGCTGCAGGGCTGGTGTATGCCATGGGAAAACATGAACAAATTCAGCGGCAACACCACGGCCCAAATGCTTTGCACTTCGGCGAAGTACAGGCCCGCCAACAGCACACTGGCGCCCAAGCTGATGGCGCCGCCCACATCGAGCGTGCGCTGCAGACCCACGCGCTTGAGCCATTGCCGGCAGAACACCGTGCCCAGCACATAGCACAAGCTCATGGAGGACATGCAAAACCCATAAGCCAACTGGCTCATGTCATAAAGGCGCATGAGCACAAACGAGGAGGTGGCCAGGTAGGTGAACAAGCCCGCATTGCTGGCCGAGGCCACCGCCGAAAATGCCAAAAACCGGGGGTGCAGGCCTATGCGCAGCCAGGTGCGCACCATTTCGCGGGGCTCCAACGCGTTCAGTCTGCGGCTGGCCAAGGTTTCTTCAAAGCGCCACAACACCACGCCCAGCGTGAGCGCGCTGAACACCGCCAATGTCGCCAGCGCGGCACGCCAGTCCAGCAGGTGCGACAGCAAGCCGCCCACGGGGGCGCTCATGCACGCAATCAAGCCCAGGCCGGTGAGCACCTGCGACATGACGCGCGCGCCCTCGGCCGGGCTGTGGCGGTCGCGCACCACGGCGCGTGCGGTCATCACGGCCGCCCCCAGGGCCGCGCCTTGGCACATGCGGGCCAACACCAGCCAGCCCAGGCTGCTGGCCCAGGTGCAGCCCACAGACGCCAGCACATACGCGCCCAGGCCCCACAGCAGCACAGGCCGGCGGCCAAAGCGGTCAGAAAGCGGCCCCCACAGCAGCTGCGAGACGCCGTAAGCCAGCAACATGGCGCTCAGCGTGTACTGAGCCTGCGACACAGGCACGCCAAACTCGTCGCTCAGGGCGGGCATGGCCGGCAGGTAAAGGTCTGTCGTCAAAGGCTGCAAGCCCATGAGCAGCGACAGCATGAAGATCATCACGCGCGGCGAGTTGCGGCCTTGGGTGAGGGGCGCGGGAATGGATGAAGAAGGCAAGACGCAGGCAGTAGGAGGGCAGGGCGGCCAGACCGCAGTGTGGCCACAGGCATGTGGCGGGGGAAAGCGTAGCAGATGCGGGTTTAAAACCTCTGTGGTGTGGCCTCTTACACTGATGCCATGAGCGCTTTGAACTCCCCCAACATGCCAGCTTCGCTGACTGCGCCCGGACTTGTACCCGCCGCCGGCGCCCCCTCACGCCTGGCTTGGGCCTTGGGCATCGCGGGCCTGTTTCCCTTTGTGGCGGGCGCGGCCTTGCAGTGGTTCAGCCCGCCGGGCTGGCGCATGCTGGCAGCCTCTGCCCTCTTGACCTATGGCGCTGTGATTGTGAGTTTTTTGGGCGGCATCCATTGGGGCTTGGCCATGCGCACGGCCACGCCCGCCAACGCCCGCCTGGTGTGGGGCGTGATTCCCAGCCTGCTGGGCTGGCTGGCCATCTTGCTAGACGCCCCCTGGGGCCACGCCGTGCTGACGCTCAGTCTGCTGGCTTGCTTGGCGGTGGACAGTGTGGTTTACCGCAGCATGGGCCTGGCAGCTTGGTTGCCGCTGCGGGCCGTGCTCACGGTGGTGGCTGGGCTGAGTGTGGCGGTGGGGGGCTGGGCTTATTGGGTGGGGTAGGTTTGCCGCTGCGGTTTTGACTGCTGCTCAGCAGGTGTGCCAAAAATGCACATCAGTGCACAATAAATTCTTATTTCAACCCGTTTCGAATTGATTCAAGACATGTCGATGGCGCTTTCCCTGGACTCGCAAGCGGTCAAGCAATTTTGTGTCTCTCACAAAATTCGCAGCTTGGCCCTGTTTGGTTCTCAAGCCAAGGGCACAGCGCGTCCCGACAGCGATATAGATCTGTTGGTGGAGTTTGAGCCAGACGGTGTCCCAGGGCTGTTGGCCATGGCTGCGATGGAAGAGGAACTGTCAGCCTTGATGGACGGACGCAAAGTTGATTTGCGCACACCTCGTGATCTTTCGCGTCACTTCAGGGACGAAGTCGTGCGCACTGCTCATGTGCAATATGCGCGCTGAAGACCATATACGCCTGCTTCACATGGTGGAGGCAGCTCAAGCTGCATTGAAATTCGTCCAAGGCAGGCAAGCGTCAGACCTGGAAACCGATCAGATGCTGTTGTTTGCAGTAGTTCGGGCCATAGAGATTTTTGGTGAGGCAGCCAGCAAAGTTTCTGCGGACCTACAACTCGCCAACCCGTCCATTCCTTGGCGCGCCATCACTGGCATGCGCAATCGTTTGGTGCATGCTTACTTTGACGTGGATACCCAAACGGTGTGGAAGACTCTTCAAAACGAGATTCCTGACGTACTCAAGGAACTCAGTGCACTGCTTTTGAAAGACCCGACATAAAAAGGCAGGCTTCAAGCGTCGGGCCAATGCCGATGGGTGTGCAGCTTGGACAAGTTCGCCATTCCAAGCTTCCAGTGCCCTTACCCCGCTCAACGTCCCCGCAAAAACAGCGCATCCAACTCCCGCATGCCCAGCTGCCGCCAAGTAGGGCGGCCGTGGTTGCATTGGTCAGAGCGCTCGGTGGCCTCCATTTGGCGCAGCAGGGCGTTCATTTCTTCCAGCGTGAGCCGGCGGTTGGCGCGCACGGCGCCGTGGCAGGCCATGGTGGCCAGCAGCTCGTTGCGGGCGCGGGTGAGCACTTCGCTGGCGTCGTGCTGGGCCAACTCGGCCAACACGCTGCGGGCCAGTTCTACCGCGTCGCCTTGGGCCAAGCTGGCGGGCACGGCGCGCACGGCCAGGGTTTTGGGAGACAGGGGGGCGATTTCAAGGCCCAAGGCTTGCAGCGCCTCAGCGGCCACTTGGGCAGTCGCCATTTCTTGAGGCGTGGCGGCAAAGCTGGCGGGAATGAGCAGGGGCTGGCTGGCCAAGCTGGCTTCGTCCAGTTGGGTTTTCAGGCGCTCGTAGACGATGCGCTCGTGAGCGGCGTGCATGTCCACCACCACCAGGCCCTGGGTGTTCTCGGCCAAGATGTACACGCCTTGCAGCTGCGCCATGGCGCGGCCCAGTGGCCAGTCGCCAGGGGGTAATTCGGCGGCGTCGCTGCGGGGGGAGGGGGGGGCTGAGCTCGGGGCAGTTGCAAAAATCGCAGGCAAGCCAGAGGCCGGCGCCCAGGCAGGCGGCGGCTCTTGCGCCGTCAAGGGCGCAGAAGGCGCCGCGGCAGGCCACATGGCGGCAAAGTCGTTGACGCGGCTGTCTTGGCGCGAGGGCAGGTTCATGCCCGCTTGCTGCCAGGGGCGGGGCGCGGTAAAGCGCTCGCTTGGCGTGGCATTGGTGGCCTCGCCCTCCAAAACTGAGGGTGCAGCTTGGGCCAAGAGCCCGGCGCGCGGCGCGGCCAAGGCGTCTTCCAGGGCGTGGCGCACGGCTTGGTGCACCTCGCGGCTGTCTCTGAAGCGCACCTCAATTTTGGTAGGGTGCACGTTCACGTCTACCCGCGTGGGGTCTATCTCCACATAGAGGGCGTAGAGCGGCTGGCGCTGGCCGTGCAGCACGTCTTCGTAGGCGGCGCGGGCAGCGTGGGTGAGCACTTTGTCGCGCACAAAGCGGCCATTCACATAGGCAAACTGCAGGTCAGGCCTGGCTCTGGCGATGTCGGGCAGGCCCGCGCGGCCCCACACGCGCACGGGGGTGCCCGGGCCGTCGCTGCGAAAGTCAATGGCCACCGACTGCTGGGCAAAGGTCTCGCCCATCACATCGCTCAGGCGCTGCGTGAGGGACTCCATGGCCTCCCGGCGCGGGGCGCGCCACTGCTCAACGAGCTTGCCTTCGTGCCAAATGGCAAAGCCCACATCGGGCCTGGCCAGCGCGTGGCGGCGCACGGCTTCAATGCAGTGAGCCAATTCGGTGGCGTCGGTCTTGAGGAATTTGCGCCTGGCGGGCGTGGCGTAAAACAGTTCGCGCACCTCCACCGTGGTGCCCACGGCGCGGGCGCTGGGCTTGAGCTCGCCGGTGCGGCCGTCGAGCTGCCAGCCATGCTCGGCATCATCTGTGCGCGAGAGCAAGCTCATGTCGGCAATGGAGTTGATAGCAGCCAGCGCCTCCCCCCTGAAACCCATGGTGCTGACGTTTTGCAAGTCGTCGAGCGAGGCAATTTTGCTGGTGGCGTGGCGCTTGAGCGCCACGGGCAGCTCTTGGCGGCGAATGCCCATGCCATCGTCTTCAATGCGGATGAGCCGCACACCACCGGCCGACAAGCGCACCACCACCTCGGTGGCCCCCGCGTCCAGCGCGTTGTCCACCAACTCACGCACCACCGAGGCGGGCCGCTCGACCACCTCGCCCGCGGCAATTTGGCTGATGAGCTCGTCAGGGAGTTCTTGAATGGCGCGGCGGGGGGTGGGGGTGTTTGTCACCTAGAGGATTTTAGGTGGGGAGCAAAGGTGGGGCTCCAGATGGAAGGCCACAGGCTTGACCGGTGGCAGCTTGAAGGCTACCATTCCTTACCATTTCGTAAGGAATAAACATGATCAGCACCTTGACCAGCAAAGCGCAAATCACGCTGCCTAAAGATGTTCGCCTGATGCTTCAGTTGGAGCCCGGCGACAAGGTGGCGTTCGTGCCTCAGGCCAATGGACAAATCGTGGTGAGCAAAGCTTCCAAAGCTTCCTTTGCCAGCTTGCGTGGCCTGCTGCCCGCGCCAGCCATGGCCCGCACCATCGATGAAATGAACCAAGCCATCGAAGAACAAGCCAGCAAGATTTGACATGCTGGCCGTCGACACCAACGTCCTGGTTCGCCTGATCACCAATGACGACCCCAAGCAGGCTCTGCGCGCACAACAGGCGCTGGACGCCGAACTGGAGGCCGGTCGAGAGTGCATGGTCGGGCACATTGTGGTGTGCGAACTGATGTGGGTTTTAAAGGGGCTTTACGCTTATTCACTGGCGCAATGCCAAACCACTTTGGCCGCACTGCTCGCTTTCCCCGGCCTGAGGTTCGAGGCCATGCCGGTCTTGCTGACGGCTGCCAAAGCCTGGCAAAGCCTGGGTGGCGACTTTGCAGACCACCTGATAGGCGCTCAAATGCAGTCCTTGGGATGCGAGGCTGTGCTGACTTTCGACAAGCGGGCCAGCAAGGCGGGCACACATCGGGCTGTGTAGGTCAGCGGCTGGGTAGCTTGCACTGCATTTAGCTGCAGTTTTGCCGCCGCACCTGCCGCAAGTGCAAACGCGCCTGGCGTGCCGTGTGCTGCGACTACAAAGCCACGTCCACCCTGGCTCCGGGCAACAGCGCTTGCCGCCTCAGTCGCGCGGCCAAGTGCAGCTCGGGCTCGTTCCAGCCCCAACCGTTGCGCGCACATTCAAAGCAGCCCTCGCCCCCATGCCAGAATCCTGCCCTATGGAACTGGTGACTTTTTTAATCGACTTCATCTTGCACGTTGACCGCTATCTGGAGGCCTTCACGCGAGACCATGGCATGTGGGTGTATGCCCTGCTGTTCGCCATTATTTTTGTAGAAACAGGCGTGGTGGTCATGCCCTTTTTGCCTGGGGATTCGCTGCTGTTCATCACCGGGGCGCTGGCGGGGGCGGGCTTGCTGAGCTTGCCTTGGGTCATGGCGCTGTTGCTGGTGGCGGCCATCTTGGGGGACCAGTGCAATTACCTCATTGGCCGGCGGGTGGGCCCCAAGGTGTTTCAGTGGCCGCAGTCGAGGTTTTTCAACCGCCAGGCGTTTGACCAGGCTCACCGGTTTTACGAGCGCCACGGCGGCATCACCATTGTGATTGCGCGTTTTATGCCCTTTGTGCGCACTTTTGCGCCTTTTGTGGCGGGTGTGGCCGAGATGGGCCGGGCCAAGTTCAGTGCCTACAACGTGGGTGGGGCGCTGCTGTGGGTGGTGGGTTTGTGTGGGGCCGGTTACCTGTTTGGCAACATGGCCTGGGTGCAGCAACACCTGAGCAAAATCATTTGGGCGCTGATCATCGTGCCCGGAATGCTTGCCATGCTGGGCGCCTGGCGTGCCCGCCGCACTGCGGCCTGAGGCTTTTCAAATGGCTCGGCTGCGGGCCAGCGGCGGGTTGCGGGCAAAGTAGCGCTCTATGCCGCGCATGAGGGCGTCGGCCAGCTTGTTTTGAAAACCGGTGTCGCGCAACCTCTCTTCTTCGTCGGGGTTGCTGATAAAAGCCGTTTCCACCAGCACGCTGGGAATGTCAGGCGCCTTGAGCACCGCAAAACCCGCTTGCTCCACGCGCGGTTTGTGCAGCTTGCCCACGCGGCCAATTTCGCCCAGCATGGCATCGCCCAACTGCAGGCTGTCGTTGATTTGGGCGGTGGTGCTCATGTCCAGCAAGGTTTGGCGCAGGGCTTTGTCGCGCACCTGAATGTTCACGCCGCCCACGCCGTCGGCGGCGTTTTCTTTGTCGGCCAGCCAACGCGCGGCGCTGCTGGAGGCGCCGCGCTCGCTGAGCGCAAACACACTGGCGCCTTGCGGGCGGGCTGTGTAAAAAGCGTCGGCATGGATGCTGATGAAGAGGTCGGCCTGTACACGCCTGGCTTTTTGCACGCGCACATGCAAGGGCACAAAAAAGTCGCCGTCGCGCGTGAGGTAGGCGCGCATGTTGGGCCGCTGGTTGATGCGATCGCGCAGCAACTGGGCCACTTGCAAGACCACGTCTTTTTCGCGCGTGCCGCCCGGGCCAATGGCGCCTGGGTCCTCGCCGCCGTGGCCGGGGTCCAGCGCCACGATGATGAGCCTGTCGGTTTTGGTGGCGGTGGCTTTGGCAGGCGGCGCAGGCAGGGCTTGGTCGGGCGCGGGCAAAGCTGCCAAAGGCTTGCGCTTAGCCTGCTCGGCCATCAGCTCGCCCAAGGGATCGGGGGCGGTGGCAGCCGAGGCGTCTGGCAAGGCGCTGGCAGGGCTGGAGCTTGTACCCGCCTGCAGTTTTTCTGCAATCAGGGCTTCCAGCGGGTCTGGCGCTTGGCTGGGGTAGAGGTCCATCACCAGCCTGTGCTGGTAGGGCGCCACCGGCTTGAGGCTGAACACCTGCGGCTGCACGGGCTGCTTGAGGTCTATCACCAAGCGCACCACGCCGGGCGCGTTTTGACCCACGCGTATGCCCGCAATGTTGGGGTCGTCCGCCCTGACCTTGGCCACCAACTCCTTGAGCGCGGGCTGCAGGTCCAGGCCCGTGATGTCTATGGCCAAGCGGGGCGGGTCGGGGATGATGAACTGCCGTGCCCGTATGGGCTCGTCAGACTCCAGCGTCACCCGGGTGTAGTCTTTGGCGGGCCATACCCGCACAGCCACCAGCTCGGCGCCCTGGGCAATCTCGCTGCGGCCCAAGAGCAGCACCAGGCTGCCCCATTGCAGCAGCTGGCGCCTTTGCAAAAGACTGGGTTGACCTTTTTCAATAGGCAAGCTCATTGCAAACCCTTGAGCAAGGCGTCGCCCTTGTCGCTGAAGCTGCTCATCTTCACTTGCCTGGGGCTCACGGTTTGCTCATCTTCGGTGGCTTGGCTCTCTTGGCTATGGATCTCCAGCACCAAGTCGGGCGCGGGCAGGCGGTCTTGGGCTTTGTCGGGCCACTCCACCAGCTTCAAGCCGGGGGCGGCAAACAGGTCCCTGAAGCCGGCTTCTTCACACTCGTCAGGGTCGTTGAAGCGGTAAAAGTCAAAGTGGGAAATGGCCAATTCAGCGCCTGACAGCTTCAAAAGATAGGTTTCAACCACGGCGTAGGTGGGGCTTTTGATGCGCCCTGCCACGCCCAGGGCCTGCAGCAGGTGGCGGGCCAAGGTGGTTTTGCCCGCGCCCAAGTTGCCGCGCAACTCAATCAAGGCGTTGCCTGGCGGCTGCAGCTCCAGCAGTGCGTTGGCCAACTGCTGGGCAAAGGCTTGCGTGTCCTGCTCCTGCTGCCAGACGGTGCTTTCTACAATGCCGTGATGCAATGCGGCCATGAGGTGTGGATGTTGATTCGGGACTGGGCAAAAGCGCTCGGATTCTCGCAAATCGGCGTGGCCGGCGTGGACCTGAGCTCGGCAGAGCCAGGATTATCGGCTTGGCTGGCGGCGGGCTTTCATGGCCAGATGGATTACATGGCCGCGCACGGTTTAAAGCGGGCCCGCCCGGCCGAATTGCTGCCCGGCACCGTGAGCGTGATCACCGCCCGCATGGACTACCTGCCGCGCCAGCGCACGGGCGACTGGGCCGAGCAAGAACTCGAGCGCCTGCAGCGCCCGGGCGAGGCCGTGGTGTCGGTGTACGCCCGTGGCCGGGACTACCACAAGGTGCTGCGCTCCCGCCTGGCCCAGCTGGGCGAGCGCATTGCCGCCCATGTGCAGCCGCTGGGCCACCGCGCTTTCACGGATTCAGCGCCTGTGATGGAGGCTGAACTGGCCAGCCGCAGCGGCCTGGGCTGGCGCGGCAAGCACACGCTGGTGCTCAGCCGCGAGGCGGGCTCCATGTTCTTTTTGGGCGAGATTTTTGTGGACATGGCGCTGCCGCCCACAGAGCCTGTGGCCGCCCACTGCGGCAGCTGCAGCGCCTGCATGGACCTGTGCCCTACGGGCGCCATCGTGGGGCCGCAGCGCCTGGACGCCAGGCGCTGCATTTCGTACCTCACCATTGAGCACGCAGGCCCCATTCCGGAGGAGCTGCGCCCGCTCATGGGCAACCGCATTTACGGCTGTGATGACTGCCAGCTGGTGTGCCCCTGGAACAAGTACGCCCAGCGCTCGGCCTTGCCCGACTTTGACGAACGTGCCTCAGTGACAGGCCAGACCTTGCTGGCCGTGTGGCAGTGGAGCGAGAGCGATTTTTTGCGCCACACCGAGGGCAGCCCCATGCGCCGCATTGGCCATGAGCGCTGGTTGCGCAATGTGGCCGTGGCCTTGGGCAATGCACTCAGGGCAGGGGATGAACAAGCGCCAGCCATCCGGCAGGCCCTGCAGATGCGCGCCCAAGACTCCAGCGATTTGGTGCGCGAGCATGTGCGCTGGGCTTTGGCCCAGGGCTGAGGCCGTGCCCTAGCGAGCGGCCAGGCCCACCGCAAAAGGCAGGCTCAGCAGCGCCGCCAAGGTCGACAGCGTCACCAAGCCGGCCACCATGGGGCCGTTGTAACCCATGCGCGCAGCCAGCACGTAGCAGGTCGAAGCCGTGGGCAAGGCTGAAAAAGCCAGCAAGACCGTGGCCTGCACTTGGCTCAGCCCCAGCAAGCGGCCCACACCAAAGGCCACCAGCGGCAAGAGAAGGTGCTTGATGGTCAGCAAACTCACGGCCAAGACCTTGACGCGCGCCAGCGAGCCCAGCTGCAGGCCTGCGCCCGCGGCCATCAAGCCCAATATTAAGGACGAGGCGCCTATGCGGCTGACGCTGGGTTCCAGCCAGGTGGGCATTCGAAATCCCAGCAGGTTGGCCACCAGCCCGGAGGCAGTCGCAATGATCAGCGGGTTGCGCAGCAGTTCGCGGCCAAAGTGGGTTTGCGACTGCCTGGCCATGGGCCAGACCGCGCCCATGTTGAAAATGGGCACACACACGCCAATGAGCACTGCAATCAGCAGCAGCCCCTCGGCGCCCGCCAGGCGCTCGGCCATGGCCAGGCCAATGAAGGAGTTGAACCGAAAACCCACCTGCGCTGCCCCCGCATGCTCGCCCGCGTCGATGTACCGGCCCAAAAAGGGCAGGTGGGGCAGGGCGTAAGACAGGCCAATGCCCGCAGCCGCCACCGTCAGCCCGCCTGCAATGAGGTGCGAGGCGGCCCCCAGGTCCAGCGGGCTTTTCACCACCGAGTGAAACAGCAGCACAGGGAACAGGAAAAAGTACACCAGCTTGTCCACCTGCGTCCACACCGTGCGGTCCAGCGCGGTGAAGCGGCAAATCAGGTAGCCACACAAAATCAGCGAAAAGTCGGGGAGCAGCAGCGGCAGGTAGTTCACGCCGGGGAGGATAACCGCAGTGGGTGCGTGATCCCCGCTATGCGGGGTCTTGTCAGGAGAGCTTAAAAATTTTGCTGTGCTGTACGCGACTGGCGCATCACAGCGCCAACGAGCAGTTCAAGCGTTTGGGCGTCGGACTCTGACAAGCGTCCTAAAACCCGCAAGACGAGGTTTTGTTCAATGGTGGTGAACACAGGCTTGAAGACAGACGATTTAATCAGTCCAGCAACTTGCCAGTCACTGATCATGGCTTCAGCGTAACCCAAAGGCACGCGGACTTGACTTGTGACAGCCAAAATCACAATGTCTGGTTTCTTGGCGTTGTAGTCACGATTGGAAACGACAACACCAGGCCTTTTTTTGGTGCCCACTTGGTCGGTGAATGGAAATGGCACCAGCAAGACATCGCCAAAGCTGAACTTTGAAGGTGTAAAGGCCATGGACTGAACCTCTCAAAGGCGGTCGTAGGCCGCATCTTCTTCGTTATTCCACACTTCAGAAAAGCTCGCCTCGCTGGCCTTGCTGGCCGTCCTGGTGAGATTGCTCTCGTCCTCGCGGGTGCGCAAAAAATCTACGAAATCTTCGACTTCGGCTACGCGCTGCGGCGGGAGCTGTTTGATTTTTTCGAGCAAAACCTGATCTGTCGTGTTCATGGCTCGGTTTCCTTGAATGTTTGACTGCTGGTGCGATGCCATGGCTTCAGTCTAGGCGATTGCTGTCCGAAGCTCAAACTCGATGTTGGTATATCCATCAAGATCGCTGTGAAAGTGAACTTCCTTTTACGGCCCTGTTAGGCCCTCAACCTCCAGGCTAAAGGGGATGTCACGTCGGTCTGAGAAAGGCCGCTGCTGGGGTGAATTACGATAGACGACCCGTTGGCCTGCCTGTGCGCGCAAGCCACCGTTCCGTCACCATTCACCAAAGGATTCGTGCATGTCAAAGTTTTACATTTTGTCGAACAAAGCCCTGACCCTGGTCGCCTTGACCCTGGCCGCAGGATCGGTGTGGGCCCAGGCCTACCCCAATAAGGCTGTCAAATTGGTGGTGCCCTTTGCACCCGGCGGCACGACGGACATTGTGGCGCGCGTGATTGCTGAGCCGCTGGGCCGGGCGCTGGGCCAAAGCGTGATTGTGGAAAACCGCGCCGGTGGCGGCGGTTTGGTGGGGGCGGCCGAGACGGTCAAGTCCGTGCCCGACGGCTACTCCCTGGGCATGGCCACGGTGTCGACCACGGCGTCCAACCCGGCCATCAACCCCAAAACACCCTACAACCCGCTGACCGACTTCACGCCCATCATCAACATTGCGGCCACGCCCAACATCATTGCGGTGCACCCCAGCTTTCCGGCCAAAAACTACCAAGAGTTCTTGGCCGAGCTCAAGCGCAACCCGGGCAAGTACTCTTACTCGTCTTCGGGCACGGGCGGCATTGGCCACCTGCAGACCGAGCTGTTCAAAAACCTCACCCGCACCTTCATCACCCACATTCCTTACCGGGGTGCGGGCCCGGCCTTGAACGACACGGTGGCCGGTCAGGTGCAGATTATTTTTGACAACCTGCCTTCTGCGCTGCCCTTTATCCAGCAAGGCCGGCTGGTGCCCATAGTGGTGGCTGCGCCCCAGCGCCTGACGGTGTTGCCTAACGTTCCCACCTTCAAAGAAGTGGGTCTGGAGCCGGTGAACCGCATGGCTTATTACGGCATCTTGGGCCCCAAGGGCTTGTCTAAAGAGGTGGTGGACAAAATCAGCGCCGGCACCCGCAAAGCCCTTGAAGACCCGGCCGTGCGCAAGCGCATTGAGGACACGGGCTCGCTCGTTGTGGCCAACACGCCCGAGCAGTTTGTGGCCCAAATCAAGGCCGAGTTCGAGGTCTACAAAGGCGTGGTTGAAAGCGCCAAGCTCAAGCTGGACTGACTCGCAGCTGGCCAGAGTTCTTGCGCAAGCCAAGAGCTCTTAGGCAAGCTCAAGCGGGCGGGTCTGGCTGGTCTTTCAGCCTGACCCGCCCCGCACCACAAGCTCATGGATTCCGACTCCGGCATTGACGCCTTCATCGACGCCCTGTGGCTGGAAGAGGGCCTGGCCGCCAACTCGCTGGCCGCTTACAGGCGCGACCTCAAGCTCTACGCGCAGTGGCTGGCCGGGCTGGCCCCTGCAAGGCGCCTGGACGACAGCCGAGAGCTCGAACTCAACGAATACTTTGCACACCGGCACGCGCACAGCAAAGCCACCTCGTCCAACCGCAGGCTCACGGTGTTCAAGCGTTACTTTCGCTGGGCGCTGCGCGAGGGCCGCCTGAGCGCCGACCCCACGCTCAAGCTGCAGTCGGCCCGGCAGGCGCTGCGCGTGCCCAAGTCCCTGAGTGAAAAGCAAGTCGATGACCTGCTCAGCGCCCCCGATGTGGACACCTCCTTGGGCCTGCGTGACAAGGCTATGCTGGAGCTGATGTACGCCAGCGGCTTGCGGGTGAGCGAGTTGGTGGGGCTCAAGACCTTTCATGTGGGCTTGAACGAGGGCGTGCTGCGCATCATGGGCAAAGGCGGCAAAGAGCGCTTGGTGCCCTTTGGTGCGGTGGCCCGCGAGCATCTGGACGCTTTTATGCGCGAGGGCAGGGCCGCCATTTTGGCCGGGCGCCAAAGCGACGATTTGTTTGTCACCGGCCGCGGGGCGGGCATGAGCCGGGTGATGTTTTGGATGCTGGTCAAAAAATACGCCTTGCTGGCCGGCATCACGGCGCCGTTGTCGCCGCACACCTTGCGCCACGCCTTTGCCACGCACCTGCTCAACCACGGCGCCGACCTGCGCGCCGTGCAAATGCTGCTGGGCCATGCCGACATTTCCACCACCACCATCTACACCCATGTGGCGCGCGAGCGGCTCAAAAGCTTGCACGCGATGCACCACCCGCGCGGAGCTTGATCAGGCGCGGTAGCTGCAGGCGCGCCTGCAGGGGTAGTTCGCGTGAGCCACTGGCCATTCTCTTGTCTTTGTAGGAGCCAGCCTGCTGGCGAATCGTGGCGCGCGGGGAGACTGTCTTGCTCCCTCGCCCCTTTGGGGAG
>Ga0209550_10002789_pt1 | contig 16771 bp, 18 predicted proteins | sample LauGreSuBDMM15SN_2_FD_187567 | JGI IMG/M metagenome (GOLD analysis project Ga0209550, IMG submission 187567) | Freshwater lake microbial communities from Lake Michigan, USA - Su13.BD.MM15.SN (SPAdes) (version 5) | ecosystem: Environmental > Aquatic > Freshwater > Lake | place: Lake Michigan...
CACCAACAACCAAGCCAACACAAAAGACTAGATGATTTGTTGAAAGGGTATATTTTTTTAGAATATATTTCTATCAATATTCTAGTTAAAAGTTTTTCAAATTAAAAACACTTCCGCTAAGACTTCCCCAATCAATATAATTATTTTATTAAAATTCTTTAAATTCTTTAAATTCTTTAAATTCTTTAAAAACGCGGTTTTCATATTATAATATATTATACTATAATATATTTTTTATTTTTATAAAAATATATTTAAATTTTATTAAAGTTTAAAATCAAACTCAATATACAAAATATATTATGAAAATAGCGTTGTGTTTTATTATTAGTTACGAGCATATTTTAAATAAAGAAGAATTATGGAGAGAATGGATAGAACATAATAAAGATATTATTAATGTATATTTTTATTATAAAGATTTAAAAAAAATCAAATCTGAATGGATTCAAAAACATTGTATACCGCCAAGTGTTATATATGAAACAAGTTATTTTCATGTAATGCCTGCTTATTTATCGTTAATGAATTTTGCGTTGACGCAAGACAGAAGCAATCAATGGTTTTGTATGCTAACAGATTCTTGTTGTCCAATTATATCTCCAAAACGTTTCAGATACTTATTTTATACCCAATATAATAAAAGCATTTTAAGCTGGAAAAAAGCTTGGTGGAATATACAGTTTCATAAAAGAGCCAACTTAGCGTTACTTCCAGAAGAAATGAGATTGGCAAATGACCCTTGGTTTGTTATGAAGAGAGAAAATGTGTTACAAACTCTACATTTTGTAAATAAACAACATAAAATTACGTCTACAGTTTGCAGTGGAGGGTTAGCGAATGAAAGTCTCTTTGCCATTATTATGTATTCTTATAGACAATTAAATGACGTAATTTGTTCTGTCTCTCATACTACAGATTGGAGTAGAAGAACAAACGCGAATAGTCCACATTTATTTAAAGAGGCGAATGAGTTAGATATAAAATTTATAGACGACTCATTAGAAAAGGATAAATATGTAATGTTTATTCGAAAGGTGGCACCCGAGTTTCCAGATGAAATATTGAAATATTATATTTATGAACATTCAAAAAAAAAGGACGACCATCTGGTTTTGAGTGAACCGTTACTGTTTGTTTCTTTGAGATGGAAACCGTACTGCTATTATGGGTTGCCAACAATAATTATATTGTTATATCTGCTTAAATATTTGTTACTATAATTTACACTTTTTCTCGTTTTACACGCATATTTTATATTTTATATTTTATATATATAAAATATGTTATATTTTTTAGTTTATAATGACAATACTCACAACCATTATTTAGATAAATTATTAAAATCTGTAGAAATGTATGGAACAGAATTTAAGATTATTATATTTAATAAAAATGACATAGACCATGATTTTTGTGAAAAAAATAGTTCTATATTAAATTGTAATCGTGGCGGTGGTTATTGGTTATGGAAACCTTATATTATTAATGAAACATTAAAAAAAATAAATTATAATGATATTATTTTTTATATTGACTCAAAATATTATTTTATTGAAAAATTTACAAACCTATACGTAGATTATATGAAAAATAATGATTTATTAGTATGGAAAAATAAGCCAAATGACCGAATATGGTATATGAAAAACTGGTGTAAAATGGATGTAATATATAAGTATAATATGTTTGATAAAATTTTTTATAAAAACGCGGAAGACTGTTGGGCGGGCGCTTTAGTTTTAAAAAAAACAGAAAATACTATAAAGTACATTAAAGAATGGTTAGACATGTGTTGTGTTTATGAAGATATAACAGACACCACAAGCAAAATTAAAAACGCTAGAATATTTAATGAACACAGACACGACCAAACTTTATTAAGTATCGTTTTACATAAATATAATATAGAACCTCAATTTTTTGAAAAAAAATATTTACAAAATGTAAGAGACCCCTTTTAGATGAAAAAAATGAGTAAAAATATTACTATAACACGACGCGAGTTTGAATAATTATGTCAAAATTCAAGGGTGTAAATAATAATAAAGGCAATAAGATTGAAAATTTTATGTATAAAGTCCATTCCTAATTAGAAGAATATGGCAATTTATTACAAAATATGTTACACCTGCTTAATAGTATGGTTTTGTATTTTTTATACAGTCTGTATAAATTCAAAGTCTATTTATAAAATTATAATATATTATTATAATTTTATAAATAAAATGTCATAATAATATATTATTATTATGACATTTGGGTTTTTAGGAAAATCTAATAATACACATAATCCTATCAATAGACCGGCATTAGCTGCTGGCTCTTCTATGGCAGCTTGGGTAGCAAATTTTGATAAACGACACCCTATTTGTCCTATAAATTTATGGAGACCTTTTTTTAATGTTTTTTTTAAAAGTAATCAAGTTCAAGCACACGGCTGCAGCTTCGATAAGAGTAATAATGTATATATGTTATGTACTATAAATAATTTATTTCTAAAAGGAAATTTAGATGCGAATGGAAATATTATCAATGTATATGTATTAACTCCTCCATCAAGCCAACAATTAATGAGGATACCAATAGGTCAATCTTTTGACCCGACATTTACTTGGTTATATTCAACTAACGTTTTACCTGTTGTTCCTGGAAAACCCTCTCTACCTCGAATAATTAGAACCAATGTAACTACAGGAGTAACACAAGGCCTACATACACCTATAGCTGACACTCTAATTATTGTACCAAATGGCGCATTAGTTACAGAACCAAACCCAGGCAGTAATGAGTTAGTGTTATATGTATGTAGTTTTGGAACTGGTCAAATAATTCAAGTAACTATAAATACATTAACTGATCCACCAACAGAAGTTTCTGCTTCGGTATTTGCCGAGTTACCGGGAACATATGCGCCAGGAGGAATTGCTGCCTTATTAGCAAGTCTATCTGGTAAAGATGTTCAAGATATTCCATTTTTAGAGGAAGATGGAACATCTTTGGTTGATAAAGGTTATGAATACCTTTATAATAAGTATGGCAATTATATTCCCCCTGGTCCAGTTTCTGTTGTTCCTTATCCACAAAATGGGTCACCAGTTAATCCGTCTTCAATGTTAATTGCAAATAGGCTGTCTTCGCAAATAGTTGAAGTTCAAATAACACCCAATCCTGGAAGTGTTCGCATAATTGCCACTTCGGCAAATGGTTTAAATTTAATTCCTTTTGCATTTCCAAATAGTTTTTCATTAAGTAATTTTTCATATTTTTTGGTATCAAATTCATACGATAAATCGTATGGTCCTAGTTACGGTCCAACAATTACAAAGTTAAACGTTAATGGAAAACAGGTTCCTTTTATACCTACTTGCGTATTAAATTATTTTACTGTTGGTGTTAGAAGTGTTGTTACCCACAATGGATATATATACATTGCCAGCACAGGTAATGGTATTGTTTATAAAATAAGTATTAATGATATTAATATGTTAGTATGAAAATAGTTTGATAGAACCGTTACTTTTTATTTTTTTGAGATGGAAACCGTACTGCTATTATGGGTTGCCGTCAATAATTATATTGTTATATCTGCTTAAACATTTGTTACTATAATTTATATAATATGGACGAAAACGAAATTTTAAAGAAAGAAATTGAAACACTTAAAAATAAAGTAATTGAATTAGAAGATAAATTGAAAAAATATACATCTCCAACTAGAAGCAAGACTTATTATGAAAACCATAAAGAAGAACTTTTAGAGAAAATGAAAAAATATAAACAAACACCAGAACAAATTAAAGAGAGAAATAAGAAGGCATATTTAAAAAGAAAGGAAGCGCAACAGCTTTAATATATATTACGCAAAATATATTAAAGATATTTCTTTAGTAATAATAAAAGAATGGGCGGCAAACATAAGAAACGCAAATTTAGTGAAGGGTGTTTATTAATAGCGTCATTTGGCTTTAGAGATGGAAAAGGCACACAATTTTGTTCCAAACATAAATCAAATGGTATGCTTAATTTGTTATGCAAATTATGTGATTGTGGGTTATCTAGACCAACTTATAATTATCCTGGGTTAACTGCGAATTTTTGTAAGGAGTGTAAAGAAGATGGTATGATTAATGTAAATGATAAACTGTGCAAATGTGGAAAATCACGTCCAACATTTAATTTTAAAGGGTTCCCTGCAGAGTATTGCAGCAAATGTAAAACTAATGAAATGATTAATGTAAAAGATACATATTGTAAATGCGGTAAATCACAACATCCAAATTTTAATTTTACAGGCTTAACTCCTGAATATTGTGGCAAATGTATGACTGAAGGAATGATAGACGTTAAACACTCGAAATGTAAATGTGGAAAGGTTCAACCTAGTTTTAATTATGAAGGATTAAGTCCAGAGTATTGCAAATCTTGCAAAAAGGATGGTATGTTAATGATTCGTAAAAGGCTATGCATAAAATGCTCAAAAAATCAAGCTACGTACAACTTAGTAGATGAAAAAGCAAGATATTGTAATCAATGTAAAACCGATGAAATGATAAATGTAGTTAACAAGTGTAAAGGTGATACTTGCACTAATTCTGGAAGTATTAAATACAATTATTATTGTACACATTGTTTTCAACACTTATTTCCTGATAATGAATTGAGTAAAAATATAAGAAAAAAAACAAAGGAATTATATGTAAGAGATTATTTAAAGGAAACCATATATGGTTTTATTCACGACATACCAATATGGACAGGGAACTGTGATTGTTCTCATCGTAGAAGAATCGATTTTCGTAAATTAATTGGAAACACCTTATTGTGTATAGAAGTTGATGAAAATCAGCATAAAAGATATAAAGAAAATGACGAAGAAATGAGGTATGATGATTTATTTATGTTACATGGTGGTAAATTTATTTTTATTCGTTTTAATCCAGATAAGTTTATAAATTCAAATAACACAGAAAAAAATCCGTATATGAAACTTAGGATGCCTTTATTAAAAAATGAAATTGATAAACAAATAAAAAGAATACTAGACGAAGAAAACGAAGAATTATTGGAAATTTATTATTTGTTTTACGATGGATATGATTATAATTTATAATTTATAATATTATTCATTTTATGGTGTCAATTTGTTTTAAATCTTGTTCCGCAATCTAAGCATGTTACGTAACAATTCATAGGTTCGTCTGAACTACGAACTTGAAGCAAATAATATGTGCAATTATTACCTTTACACTTGCGACAGGTAAACGTATCAGTAGCAGCGGCAATATTTACTTCAAATCTATTATTATCTCTTTTGCTTTTAGCTTCAATAAGCGTTGTCCATTTTTCTGGACACAGTTCTTGATGCGTCATAAAAGCTACAATATGAGGCTTTATGCTACCATTTTGGATATTTTCCAAAACCTCGCCTTTTAAATTCGTTATAATGCTACGCAAACGGTCTAGATAAATTTGCACAAAATATGAGTTATCCCATTTTTTCACAATTTTTCTTTGGTCTGCCTCCTTGAGAGTATAATTAAATATCCCCTTTTCTAAGTTGCTGGTATTTTTTTCATTATTAATAATATCATTAAGTTTCACTCTAATATTTGAACGGAATAATTCAGGATTATCTATTTTACGAAGTGTCATTCTTATTGATTTACATATTCATTTTATATTTAAATCAATATCAATTTTATTTTATTTTACACTTTTAACCATTCAAATATTTTTAATCTATATTTATTACGACTGCTATATATTTGTAATTCATTTTTAAAACTTTTATCCAAACTTATGTATTCATCTTGTATTTTTAATAAAATTACTGTTAAGTCTTGTTTTTCTTTTTCTTTTATTTCTAATTTAATTTTAAGTTGAAGTTTATTATCAGGTTTCACGTTTTCATTTTTATATATATCGAATTGTAAAGTTCTTATTTCATTTAATATATAAGCTAGTTTATTCATTAAAATCATTTCTTGATTCAAAATTTTTTTTATTTCTGAAAATACATTTATATTTGTTAAAATAGGAAAATTATATCTTATAATTTCTGGTAAGACAAACTGATTTGCTTCTTTAATGTCTTTAATATCATTTTCTATTTTTGTAAAGACTTCTGGCATTTTAGCTTTTTCAAAACTTAAAAATAGTTGTTTACACGATTGAAATTCTATATATGTTAATAACTTATCATATTTGTATGCGCTGCTTCTATGTGCTTCTGCCCTTGCGTCTAATTTTAGGAAATTGATAACTGATAATATAAATGTTATTAATCCATTTAAAGAGGTAGTAATTATTTTTCCCATGATATCATCAATTAATAGATTTATTATACTTGATAATATAGTAAATAATATAGAAGGTAACATTAAAAAAGTAAGTCTCTGTTCACATGTTGTTTTTGCTTCAGTATATAATATTTTTTGGCCTTTTATGTAAATACCAATTACGTCAATAATATTTGAATTATTAGTACAATCTGATGTGTAATTATCAAGAAAATAATTCCCTACATCTTTGTAAGTAATTACTGAATTAATATTGTTCTCAAATAACATGTCGTTTTCAAATAAAATGTCCCTTTTTTCATTTTCGGTTTGTTGTTCTTGATTTATATATTTTTTTTCGTATTCGGTTTGTTGTTCTTTATTTATATTCTTTTTTTCGTATTCGTTTCTTTGCCCTTCAATATCTAAAAATATATTATCCGTTGCCATAATAATATTAATTTTGTATTAATTTTTAAATAATTATCTTATGTATTTAATATAATGGGCAATCTTTTTTCAATGGAATCCGAACCGGAAAAGCAGATATTAACAGACGCAAGCAATAACCCAATAATTAGAGACGCAAGTGGTAACATAATACATATTTTACATAATGATATTATTAAATGTGAAAATGTATTTAATCCTCATAAGTTTGGAGCTGTTTTAGCCCCAATTGACCTATTTGGAAATAGAGTTAGAAAATGATAAAAATTATTTTGTATCAGAATCATAATCATAAGACTCTTCACTTAGTTCGGAACCAATATCTTCTAACACAATATCATCTTCTTTAGAATCTTTTTCTTCTTCTGTGCTTTCTTCTTCATCTTCATCCTCATCTTCTTCATCCTCGGTATTAGAGGATGTTTCGTTTTCTTCTGTATCACTACTATCAACTACAAACCCATCTTTTAAATACCCTTGTTTTGTTTTCTTTTCCTTAGGAACATTTGCTAGTTCATCCACTTCATTTTCATCTTCCACGGCAGTAACTGCGAGGTCTTCGAATCCTCCAAATAATTTTTCGTAAATTTTATCCCATAAAGGAATACTTAAATTTGTAAAAACTCTTTTGCCGTCATCATTTAATAAGGACGCCACAATTGCGCAACTACCGAAAAATATTTTGCTATCAATGGGAGGCGGAAAATCATATTTATTTTCTGAATTAGGTCTACCATCAGATTTCGCAAATACAAAAATAACATATTTTTTACCGTCGCACTTTACTTTCCACTCCGTTTGCTTAACAAAGTCTTCTGCTTTTTTAAAACCGCATTTTTTAAAAAGTTCTTCTTCTTTAAAATCCTTTATTGAAAGCAATTTTAAACTACCAAGCCTTTCAACTATTATAATGCTTAATGGAATCGACATAAATAGTTATATTTAAAAGGTTTAAATAGTTTATTAATAATATTTAAAATGAGAATATTTATTAAGAACTATAGCTTAACTGAATTAACGAATAAGGTTTCTTCACTTAAGCAGTATTTAATTGATACAAAAACAAAATTAGAAATTACAACTAATGATGGTGAATATTATGTAGACGCTTCTAAAGTTTATAAAATAAATGTTAGCGATAAAGATACAATTCTATATGAAAATTATTATAATAATTTAGACTTATTAGTAGATTATTCAGAAAAAATTATTGTGGAAACAAATCAAATACCCAATTATAATATTGAAATGGTAACTCAGTATTTTTATTTTGCTTTAAACAAAACATCAAAGCTAAGATTTGTAATTCAAGCGTGTGATGATGTTATCGAAGATTTAAATAAAATAAGACCTTTGGATTTTTATTTTGAAATAGACGGGGATATTGAAATTAATAGTATGTTTTTTAAAGATGAGATAAATGTGTTTTTATCTCTCTTAAACTAATATAATAATATATTATGTTATCTTGGATTATTCAAATTACAGTCATATCAATCATTTTAGTTTTTTTAGTACATCATTTAATAAATTTTTTTAAAGCTACATTAACAGTTCCAAAAATTAAAGATTTAGTAAATTCTCCAACACAAAAATACGAAAATATGTTAAATATTATACAAAATAATTCAAATACTTCTTATGACGAGTATAAAATTATAGATTTATTACCAAAAAATGAAATACCAAAAAATGAAATACCAAGAAATGAACTACTAAGAAATGAAGAACCCAATATGAAAAGCGAACTCAAAAATTTTTTAAAAAAACAGTTAAGCACTGCTTCTTCCGGAACTGATATATCGGCATTAGATTCAATGTTATCTGTTAATTCATATTCATCATATAAATAATTTAAAGCCAATTTGCTACTATAATGTAACAATAATGCTTAGCTACAGCGATAAAGAAACGATTTTGTCACAGTTTCCAAACATAAAACTTTCTTATGAAAATATTGTTTATAAGAAGGTTTATAATGCAGATATGAATTTAGCTATTCCAGAGGGCACCAAATGTTTCGCATGGTTTACTACACATAATAATAAAAATGTTTGCATAATAATAGAATTAACTGAAAACAAACAAGTAAATGATATTAAAATAACGAACGCCTGTTTTTCAAATGAACTTTCATACGGAACAATTTTATACGGAACAATATTTTTTCATTCAGGCAATAAATTTTTTTGTATTGAAGACATTTTTAGTTTTAAAGGAAAAAATATTGAAAAAGAAAATTGGGCAAACAAATTATTTATTTTTAAAGACCTATTGAAAAATCATATTAAACAAACGGCATACAATAATTCTTTTATGGTTTTTGGGTTGCCTATTATTACAAATAATGTCGATGACATGGTAAAATCTTTAGAAAAGATAAAATATAAAATAGGCTTTATACAATTCCGTTCATTTAATAGAGTTAATAATTATTTATTTATGAATTATAATAGTTTTAAAGAATCCGCTTCTTTTAAAAGAAACGACACAATTGTAGAAAAGGTTAAGTCTATAAATACTTGTAAAAATATTTGTAAAAATAGACAAACAAGCGAAGAATTATTAATTGTTAAACCTGATATACAAAATGATATATACCATGTATATTGTTTAGATAATTTAGGGTGTGAAGAATATATAGGCATAGCTGGCATTTCTGATTATAATACAAGTGTAATGATGAATAATATATTTAGAAAAATAAAAGAAAACCAAAACTTAGATGCGTTGGAAGAAAGTGACGATGAAGAAGAATTTGAAAATGAAAAAGAAGATAAATTCGTTTATTTGGATAAAAATGCTAAAATGTTTTGTCAATACAATTATAAGTTCAAAAAATGGGTTCCAGTAAAATTGGCAGAACCTTATCATAAAGTTGCGCTTAAAAAAGATTTACTTATGAAGGTAAATAAATAATTATATACATATAATATATGTCAGCTGGTTCAGGAGCTTCAAATATAGGTTATGGAAATACATCTCCTTTTAGCAATGTTAATGGTAAATTCGTCAATATAGATAGTTCAAATAGTCCTGCAACATTCGGCAGTAATGAAGTTTCTGGTTGTCCTGGTTTAGCAGGAACGAAAAATAATGTTGATGCGGCTGCAGGAATATACCCTGGCTCAAGTATTTTATTTAAAGGAGGAGCAAAGAAACTAAAAAGAAAAATAAAAAATATCACTAAACATTATAAGATGAAAGGTGGAAGTAGAAGAAGAAATAGTTTAAGAAATAAACTAAAGTCAAGATATGCGTCTAAAACGTTGGCTAGAGTTGGCGGAAAAAAGTCGCGTCGCAACAGTAGAAGAAGTCGCAGACAAAGAGGTGGTTACTCTCAATACCAAAATAATCTGCCATTTACGCCAACTTATCAAGTTGCGGGGGTTAATTTGCCCGCAAATCAATTAGGATTAGCAAATCCGCCGCCTATTAAGATGTTACCGAATTGCACCAATTGCGTGGACAATTATAATCATTTTAGTAACACTGGTTTCCCTAGCAGAGGACATTAAGTATTTTTATATAAATAATAAAATTATATAAAAATATATAAAAATATATAAAAAATAGTATAATAAAATTATATAAAAATATATTTGTATAACTATTATGATTGACTTGCGCAGTGATACAGTAACTATTCCATCTACACAAATGCGGAATGCCATGGCAACGGCTGATGTCGGGGACGATGTATTTTGTGAAGATATAACTATTAAATGTCTTGAGGAGAGAGTTGCGTGTATGTTTAATAAAGAGTCCGCCCTTTTTTTCCCATCTGGAACTATGAGTAACTTAACAGCTGTACTAACTTGGTGTCATAATCGCGGCGCGGAATTTATCGTTGGAGACAATAGTCATATGTTTTTGTTTGAACAGTCTGGACCTTCACAATTCGGAGGAGTTTCCCCTAGAACTATTCATAATTTATCCGATGGAACATTTTATTTAAATGATGTTAAAATGTCCATCCGCGATAACGATATTCATGAACCAACCACACAACTTATATGTATTGAAAATACGCATAATGCCTGTGGAGGAAAGGTTTTGCCAATTTGTTTTATGAAAAATCTGAAAACAATAGCCGACACACATAATATACCTGTTCATTTAGATGGCGCCCGAGTATGGAATGCCATTAACGCATTAGGTGTAAAACCGTATGAAATTAGTAACCATGTTACTTCTCTCTCTGTATGTTTATCTAAGGGTTTAGGAGCTCCAATTGGTTCTTTATTAGTTGGTCCAATTGAATTTATTAAAAGGGCAAGAAGAATTAGAAAGGCATTAGGTGGAGGTATGCGCCAAGTCGGTATATTAGGCGCGGCAGGTTTACAAGCTTTAGATGATTTTGAAGCTGGTATATTATTACAAGACCATATTCGAACACAAAAATTAGCTACAGCTATGACAAATTTAAAATCTTTTAAAGTTCGTGACTTTCAAAATGTTCAAACTAATATTATTTTTGCGGATATTGTTTTATACGACAAATCTTGGAATACCAATTTAATTGCTTGTAAAGTAAAAAACTTACTTATAGAAAAAGGGGTTAAGGTTTCTGAATGGGGGGAATGTCTTATACGATTTGTAGTCAATCGTGATATAAATGATAACGACATTGAACAAACGATACAAGCTTTAAAAGATGTTGACGAATATTTATCTAAATTTTAATTATTTATTTATCTATAATTCTTGTTTCTTATTTATTTATAATACTTAATAATGTATTATAAATTTATTAACTATAAATGGCACGAATCGTTCTAGAATCATCAGGACGTGCATATTTACTTTTTTCATAATTTAATGTTGCAAAACACCGCACTAAAAACCTGTCTGTTCCATCATATTTTGGAACAAAAGGAGACCTTCCGTGAACTACTCTGTTGTTATCTAATATAATTATCTCTCCAGGTTGTAAAATTATTTTTTTTCGATGATTGTCATAAATATTAACAATTTTGTTTATAATATTATTTGCCTCTTCTGTAATGCCAAACATTAAGTCTTTGTCAAATATTAAACGTGGGTCTGCTATGTTGCCATTTAATATAGAAAACGGACCCCTAATATCACCCTCTATAAATTCGTTTCCATTTAATTTAAATGACAGGTCTATACCTGTTTTCCATAAAGGTTTATAAAGCATTTGAACTTCTTCCTCACTTAAATTTTCTATTATTTTTTTTACAGACAAAATATATGTGATAGCGTTTATATCACCTCTTAGGCAAGCTAAGCTTAAAATGTCTGGACGAAGATTTGAAAATGCCTGTTCTGTATGAATTTCTAATTCAACATTACTTCCAACGCTTGTTTGGTCATTCTCCATAGTCTTTAATGGTACAACATCTTGAAATAAACGCCCTTCGCCTTCTGCCTCATAGGCAATCATATCACCAATATAATTTATTAGAATACTTTGAATTTTTGCCAACGTTGTTTTTTCCCCTATTTTGAACAAGTTACTTTCTGGCGTTTTTCCAAATTCGTTATCATTAATTGGTATGGTTTTAATTAATAAAAACCCAGTATCAAAATAGTTTTTTAAAAAATCTGTTAATTTTTGTTTGATGGGTTTTGGAAGCAAATTAGATAATTTTTTTGATTCTTTACAAAATAATTCAGGATAGTCAGAAGGATTGTAATTAAATTGTGTAACTATATTTATAAGTCTTTTAATTTCTTCGTCATTTAAATGTAAATGGTTTTGATGTTGATAACTGGTACTCATATTTAATATAATATACTATACTAAATATTAAATTTATATTATTTATTTATAAATTAAAATTATTTATTCATAAGTTACATTATTTTTTGAACTGTAAAAAACATTTACCAGATAAATATTTATCCTTAGGTTTTTGTTCTTCCAGTATTTCATCTTCTTCAGTATCTGTATCATTTGTAATACTTTTATCACTTGAGCTATTACTTTTTTCTGAAACGGGCTTTTTAATAGACTTTGTTGGTTTACATTCTTTTAATAATACTGAATTAGGCGTATAAAGCGTTAACCACTTACTTGTATCAGGTGTATATTGTTTACTATTTGTGTAAATTATTTTATAATTTTCTTTTTTATAAAATGTTTTTCTTTTTCGCCATTGATTTTGAAATAAATCGTGACTATCAATAATATCAACTACAATCGGGCTGCTGTGTTTCTCTCTTAAAATACGCCCTACACTTTGTTCTATATCTGTTTTTGGGGTTGCCATAATTAATGTGGTAAGCGTTTTTATGTCAAGAGCCTCGGCCGCCATTGCATACGTGGCTATAACAATCTTTTTCCCTTCAGTTTCTTTTAAAGCGGATTCTTTCATTCCTCCAATATAGTAACCAACGGTAGCGATATTTCTGTGTGCTATTGCGTCGTGTAAATATTTCAATATATTTTTGTTGTGAGCTAAAATCATTACTTGTTGTAAAGGGTTTGTTTCAAGCATATTTGAGAGAACCTTTAATATAAATTCACTTCTACGATTATATTCGCACAGTTTTGAAATCATTGTGCTATAGGCAGGATTGCCTCTGTAATCTACTTTTACTTCATTAAATTCTTCGTCATCAACTTCGTATTTTATTGCATGAACGATAACATTCATAGGTTCGTCTCTCTTTCCTTTGAAAATAACTTCTCCTAAAAACATTTTGAACACGCGAGTTGTTCCATCTTTACGATTCATTGTGGCAGATAACCCGAGCATATATTTTGTTACGAGTTTGAATAACGAGTTTGAGAAAACTTCACTAGAAATATGATGAACTTCATCTATAATTGTCAGACCAAAACTGTCAAATGTAGAAGCTGGGTAGTCTTTCATAGACAGACTTTGTAGCATACCAATAACAATGTCTTTGTCATCAATATCAATAATGGGTCCTTGAATCTTTCCTACACGAGCATTTGGTAGAAATTGTTGAATTCTCTCTATCCATTGGTTCATTAAAAATTCTTTATGAACAATAACAAGTGTTTTCTTGCGAAGCTTTGACAATATATATAACGACGCAGATGTTTTACCCCACGCGCAAGGAAGCTCCAGTAATCCACCACCAAAACCAACTGTTAGACAATGATTTATGAATTTATTAACAACCGGTTCTTGGTAGTCGCGCAATGTACCTGCGAAATCTACATTTATATCTATTCCATTACTAATCTTGTATTGTTTAGGCTTACCATATTTTTCAATCCCATAATAATGAGGAACATAAAATTTATTAGAAGACTCTCTATACGCCGGAAAGGTTTTACCTCCATCAGAATTATTTATAGGTGAACCCATAATAAATGGTTTAATAGTTAAATCATTTCTTATTTGTTTTTGTTGTTCAATAGTTAGTTCATTTTTATTTACTGTGTACCCTTTTTGTCCTAGATATGTATTTAGTTCCATGACTTGCTATATTATTTAGTAAATTAGTTTTATACCCTTTTACTTAACTTTTTTTTCAGGTTTAATAAATAAAATCTATCAATATGATATATGGACAGTTTTTCTAGTTTATTTAAAAAAGAACATATGGGCGAACTTATACTTGTAATTTTATTTATAATTTATTTGATAATGGGTTATAGAACTCCTGAACCAATTTCTGGCGCAGTTGATTCTTTACTTGGTAAAATTGTTATAATTATAATTGTTATTTATTTATTTATGCATTCTAATCCTATTTTAGCTGTTTTGTCATTATTCGTGGCATTTGATTTAATACGCAGGTCATCCATTTCAACTGGGATTGATGCCTTAAAAAGATTTGCGCCTTCAGAGATAAAAAAGAGTTCTCAATTTACCGCATTTAATCAGTTCCCTTATACTTTAGAACAAGAAGTGGTTAAAAAGATGGCACCTATTATTCAACAATCAGGGTCATCTTTAAAGCCTCCTTCTTATAAACCCTTATTAGAAAATTTGTACGACGCATCACCTGTAAATGCGTCAAACTAAAATTATTATAAATAAATGATTTATTTATTCATTTATTTATTCATTTATTTATTCATTTATTCATTTATTTATTCATTTATTTATTCATTTATTTATTCATTTATTTACACTTATTTTCGGTAGTTTTATAGGGTTACTAACAAAATAATTGTAACCATAGTTAACAAGCATAAGGGTTATTATAAAAATTAAACAACCGACTAGTATTTGAAATATTAACAAAGTTGTTGGATTATTAAGCATAGTAGATATGTCAGTTGATGAAGAGTTTGTATTATAAGATACGCCAGTTTCTTCTTCTGAAGAACCTGTAGGCTTACAAGATATATAAATTCCGTCTCCTATATTTCCACCATTTGAATTTGGACCATTTGAGTTAAAAAATAACCCATTTCCTGGGGTAGGAAGTGGAAATGGTTTAATAACTTGACTTAATTTTGTTAATATGCTATTGTTTAATGGTATCGCTTCTATTATTGGAAACACAACCCATTCGCCTTGATTACTTGGCGCCGCATAACTAAAAAATGGTTTATTAGGAACTATTTTATCTAATGAAAATCCTGAAATATTTAGATTTGTTGTTTCACCTTGCGAAGGCGCGTTGTTCGAAACACTTTCGATAATTTGTGTAATAAAATTGGACGCATCAGAAGATTCCGTTGATGAAGTTATCGGTATTCCAACAGATAATTGTTGTCCTCCTGCCGTTGGAGTATGCTCAATTATAATTTCCGCAGACGCATTAGAATTATTAAAAACGTGAATTGATGGACTAACAATAAAAATATTAGAAACATTATATTTTTGATTATTGTATGTTACTGGGGTTGTATTATTAGTATCACTTGTTAAAGTTATCATTGACCCATTATTTTTAGCGGTTAAATTTGTTTCAGGGTATTTAAAATTATAAGAACATTTCAAATCACATTTTCCTTGAACATTATTTGTGGATATATTAATATTTGCTGAATTAGTACTCATTAATATAACTATATAAATAAAAATATTAATTTATTTATATAGAAATGAAATTAACTAAAGGTAAAATATCAAAATTATACAACAAAAAAAAACAAAGTTTAAAAAAGGTTAAAAAAAATGGGAAAAAAAACTCCAAAAAGAAGACGTTTAGAAGAAAGAGAGGATTTAATTTAGCTAATAAGTCATTAAAAAAAAGTAATTATAAGAAAGTAAGAGGTGGCGCAGATACAGAGGGAACCCCAGATTCAAATGAAAAGACCGAACCAGATACAAATGGAAAGACCGAACCAGATTCAAATGAAAAGACCGAGCCAGATACAAAAGAAAATGGAAACCCTAAAGTCGATGATATTTCTCAAGCAAATTCTTTAGAAGAAGAAAAGGTAGAGACACCTTCTGCTCTTGAAGAAGCAAATACTCAGTCAAAACCTGATAAAGAAGAAAATAACGAGACAACTCCTGAAGAAGTAAAAGAAGAAGGCAAAACTAATGAGGCAACAAAGGAGTCAACCCCCGTTGAAGTAACTTCTTCTGCTCTTGAAGAAGCAAATAAGAATGAAGAAGCAAAAGAGGAAACGACTTCAGAGGAAACTAAAGAAGAAACTCCTGTTGAAGAAGTAAATAAAGAGGAAACTCCTGTTGAAGAAGCAAAAGAAGAAACTGCTACTGAAGAAGAAGTAAATAAAGAGGAAACTCCTGTTGAAGAAGCAAAAGAAGAAACTACTCATTCGGAAGAAACAAAAGAAGAAACTACTCCTTCGGAAGAAACAAAAGAAGAAGCAAATAATCAGGCAACTCCTGCCGTTGAAGAAGCAAAAGAAGAGGAAACTAAAGAAGACACAACCCCTGTTGAAGAAGCAAAAGAAGAGGAAACTAAAGAAGACACAACCCCTGTTGAAGAAGCAAAAGAAGAGGTAACTAAAGAGACGCCTGCCGCTGAAGAAGAAATTCCTATACAAGAAGTACAATCAGAACCAGAAACTACATCACAACCTGAAACTACATCAGAAACAGACATATCTCAGTCATTAACAAATGTGGTTGATTATATTTCAAATAAAATAGCTGAAAAGGTATCTC
>Ga0209550_10002791_pt1 | contig 16767 bp, 29 predicted proteins | sample LauGreSuBDMM15SN_2_FD_187567 | JGI IMG/M metagenome (GOLD analysis project Ga0209550, IMG submission 187567) | Freshwater lake microbial communities from Lake Michigan, USA - Su13.BD.MM15.SN (SPAdes) (version 5) | ecosystem: Environmental > Aquatic > Freshwater > Lake | place: Lake Michigan...
CTGGATGGAGCAGGAGCAGGAGCGCGGCATCACGATTACGTCGGCTGCTACGACCTGCTTCTGGAAATTCCGGAACGAGCAATACCGCATCAACATCATCGACACCCCGGGCCACGTGGACTTCACGGTGGAGGTGGAGCGCTCACTGCGCGTCCTCGACGGTGCCGTCGGTCTGTTCTGCGCCGTATCGGGTGTGGAGCCGCAGTCGGAGACGAACTGGGGCCTCGCGGACAAGTACAATGTGCCGCGGATCGGGTTCGTGAACAAGATGGACCGCTCTGGGGCGGACTTCTTCAATGTGCTTCGGATGATCAAGGAAATGCTCGGTGCCCGTCCGGTTCCGTTGCAGGTCCCCATCGGCTCAGAGGAGACGTTCAAGGGCGTGGTGGATTTGGTCCAGAACAAGGCCTTCATCTGGAACGAGGAGGACATGGGCATGACCTGGCGCGAAATCCCCATTCCGGATGATTTGAAGGAGACGGTGGAAGAGTACCGGATGAAGCTCATCGAAGCAGCAGCGGAGCAGGACGAGACGTTGATGGAGAAGTTCTTCGACGATCCGGACAGCCTGACGGAAGCTGAAATCGTGGCGGCCATCCGGAAGGGAACCATCGCGATGGACATTACGCCGATTCTCTGTGGATCGTCCTTCAAGAACAAGGGCGTTCAGACGATGCTTGACGCTGTGATGATGTACCTCCCGTCGCCGATGGACATCGGTGCCGTCGAAGGCAAGAATCCGGACTACGAAGACAAGACGGAGACCCGGAAGCCGGAGAACTCGGAGCCCTTCTGCGGCCTCGCGTTCAAGATCGCCACGGACCCGTTCGTCGGCCGTTTGTGTTTCGTTCGGGCCTACTCGGGCGTGCTGCCTGCGGGTTCGTACGTGATCAACACGCGGTCTGAGAAGAAGGAGCGGATTTCCCGCATCTTCCAGATGCACTCGAACAAGCAAAATCCCATCGAAGAACTCGAAGCAGGGGACATCGGTGCAGTGGTGGGCTTCAAGGACATCAAAACGGGGGATACCCTGTGTGCAGAAGGACATCCGATCGTCCTGGAAAGCATGAGCTTCCCGGAGCCGGTCATCGGGATTGCCATCGAGCCGAAGTCGCAGGCTGACCTCGACAAGCTGTCGAACGGCCTGTACAAGCTCGCTGAAGAGGATCCGACCTTCCGGGTTCGCACGGACGAGGAGAATGGCCAAACGGTCATCTCAGGCATGGGTGAATTGCACCTTGAAATCCTCGTGGACCGTCTGCGTCGCGAATTCAAGGTGGAGTGCAACCAGGGCGCGCCCCAGGTGAACTACAAAGAGGCCATCTTCGGCCGTACCGACCACCGCGAAGTCTACAAGAAGCAAACGGGTGGCCGCGGTAAGTTCGCTGACATCATCGTGAAAATCGGCCCATCGCCGGAGCCGGAGAAGGCGGGTCTCGTCTTCACGAACTCGGTGAAAGGAGGCAACGTGCCGAAGGAATTCGTCCCGGCCATCCAGAAAGGCTTCGAGGAATCCATGAAGAACGGCGTCCTCGCAGGATATCCGATGGACAGCATGGCCGTTGAGCTCATCGATGGTAGCTACCACCAGGTGGACTCGGATGCGCTGTCGTTCGAACTCGCAGCGAAAATGGCGTACCGGAATGCAGTCCGCCAGTGCACGCCGAAGATCCTGGAGCCCATGATGCAACTCGAGGTGGTCACACCGGACGAGAACATGGGGGATGTGATCGGCGACTTGAACAAGCGCCGTTCCATCATCGAAGGAACGGGTGAGCGTGCAGGGAAGACCGTGGTCAACGCGAAAGTGCCGCTGTCTGAGATGTTCGGTTACGTGACCGACCTGCGCACCCTCACTTCAGGACGTGCGACGTCCAGCATGAGCTTCAGCCACTACGCAGAAGCACCGAACAACATCCAAGAGAAAGTGATCGCCGAGGCCGCTAAGCGCTGAAGCTTATTCGAATCCCATGACCCAAAAGATCCGCATCAAGCTGAAGTCGTACGACCACAACCTCGTCGACAAGTCTGCAGAGAAGATCGTGAAGACCGTCAAGGCGACGGGCGCGGTCATCAGCGGCCCCGTGCCGCTGCCGACCCACCAGCGCATCTACACGGTCCTTCGTTCGCCCCACGTGAACAAGACCTCGCGCGAGCAGTTCGAGCTCAACTCGTACAAGCGCCTCATCGACATCTACAGCTCGTCTGCGAAGACAGTAGATGCGCTGATGCGGTTAGAGTTGCCGAGCGGCGTCGAAGTCGAAATCAAAGTCTGACGGTCGTTTCTGTTATCGTTTTTGTTTAACCCCCCACTGACACTACCCCACTCATGCCCGGACTCATAGGGAAGAAAGTAGGTATGACCAGCATCTACAGTGCCGCTGGAAAGAACATTCCATGCACGATTCTAGAGGTTGGTCCTTGCGTCGTGACGCAAGTACGTACCCTTGAGAAGGACGGCTACGAAGCTGTCCAGCTCGGCTACGGGGAGCGCTCTGAGAAGCGCACCTCGAAGGCCATGCAAGGCCATTTCAAGCGCGCCGGTGTGGCGCCGCTCCGCAAGCTTGTGGAGTTCCAGAATTTCACCCAGTCGCTCAACCCGGGTGACGCGTTGGGCGTGTCAGACGTGTTTGCCGAAGGCGAATTCGTTTCGGTCATCGGAACGTCGAAGGGCAAGGGCTTCCAAGGCGTGGTCAAGCGCCACGGCTTCGGCGGGGTCGGTCAAGCCACGCACGGTCAGCACAACCGCCTCCGTGCGCCGGGTTCTGTCGGTGCTGCATCGACTCCTGCGCGCGTTTTCAAAGGCATGCGCATGGCGGGCCAAACGGGGAACAGCCGCGTAACCATCGAGAACCTCGAAGTGGTCCGCATCCTCGCAGAGGACGGGATCCTTGTGGTCAAAGGTGCGGTTCCTGGACACAAAGGGGCATTTGTTGTAATCCGTAAGCCCAACGCGTGATGAAACTGAGCGTGTACAGCACAGACGGCAAAAAGACCGCGAAGTCGGTTGAACTGGCCGCAGAAGTGTTCGGGATTGAACCGAACGACCACGCCATTTATTTGGACGTGAAGCGCTACATGGCCGCACAACGCCAGGGCACCCACGACACCCTGCACCGCGGGGTGGTCTCCGGATCGACGCGGAAGCTGAAGAAGCAGAAGGGTACGGGCGGGGCACGTGCGGGCAGCATCAAGAACCCACTCTACCGTGGGGGCGGTACCATCTTCGGTCCCCAGCCGCGCGATTACTCGCACAAGCTGAACATCAAGGTGAAGCAACTCGCTCGCCGGAGTGCGCTGAGCTACAAGGCAAAGGCCGACGGCATCCGCGTCGTAGAGCCCATCGCGATGGGAGCTCCGAAGACGAAAGACTTCGTCGCCATCTTGAACAACCTGGAACTGGGCACGACAAAGACGCTCGTGGTGCTGCCAGCACAGAACGATGCGGTCTACTTGAGCGCTCGGAACCTCCCGAAGCACCGGGTGATGGTGGCCACGGATTTGAGCACCTACGATATCATGAACTGCAACACCCTCCTCTTCGTGGACAACGCGCATGAGGTGCTCGAGGGCATGCTGAAATAAGGAAGGCCATGCAGAACATCCTCATCAAGCCGCTCATCACGGAGAAAATGGCGAACGCAACGGACCGCACGAATGCATATGGCTTCGTGGTGGCGTTGGGTGCGAACAAAATCGAGATCAAGAAGGCCATCGAGCAGAAGTACGGCGTCACGGTCACGGGCATCAGCACCGTCCGTGTCGATGGAAAAGCCCGTCAGCGATACACGAAGACTGGAGTCGTCCGCGGCCGTTCCTCGTCGTACAAGAAGGCCATCGTGCGTTTGGGCGAAGGTCAATCCATTGACTTCTACGACAACCTCTAACAGACCATGGCACTCCGTAAATTCAATCCCGTTACCCCGGGCATGCGCCATCGGGTGTTGGCGAAGTTCGAGGAGTTGACCGCGTCAACTCCGCACAAACCCTTGCTCGAGCCCATCAAGAAATCAGGTGGACGGAACAAGGACGGCAAAATGACCATGCGCTACATCGGCGGCGGTCACAAGCGCCGGTACCGCATCATCGACTTCCTGCGCGACAAGCACATGGAGGCTACGGTGCTGACGGTGGAATACGATCCGAACCGCACGTCGCGCATCTGCCTCGTGGAGTACGCAGACGGCGAGAAGCGCTACATCATCGCTCCGGCGGGCCTCCGTCCGGGCATGACCATCCACAGTGGCAAGGAGGCTACTCCGAACGTGGGCCACGCGATGTACCTGTCGGACATTCCGATGGGAACCATCATCCACAACATCGAGATGTACCCGGGCAAGGGCGCTTGCATTGCGCGGAGTGCTGGTTCGTACGCTCAGTTGAATGCTCGGGATGGCAAGTACGCCATCGTGCGGCTCCCGAGCGGCGAGACCCGCATGATTTTGACGTCTTGCATGGCTGTCATCGGTGCGGTGAGCAATTCGGAGCACAACCAGCAGATTTCTGGTAAAGCCGGTCGTTCCCGCTGGCTGGGTCGCCGCCCGCGTGTCCGCGGTGTGGTGATGAACCCGGTCGATCACCCGATGGGTGGTGGTGAGGGTCGTGCATCGGGCGGACACCCCCGCTCACGGAAGGGCTTGCTCGCGAAAGGGCAGAAGACGCGGAATCCGCGGAAGCCTTCGAAGAAGTTGATCATTGAACGCCGGAAGAAGTAATCGTTATGGCCCGTTCGCTAAAAAAACCCCCGTTCGTACACTACAAGCTGACCGCTCGTGTGTATGCCATGCAGGAATCCGGCAAGAAGGCTGTGATCAAGACATGGTCACGTGCCAGCACGATTACCCCGGATTTCGTGGGTCTCACCATCGCGGTCCACAATGGACGGCAGTTCATTCCCGTGTTCGTCACGGAGAACATGGTCGGTCACAAACTCGGCGAGTTTTCACCCACACGTACCTTCCGCGGCCACGCCGACAAAAAGGATAAGAAGCGCTGATACCATGGGACAACGCAAACGCAACGCCGCCGATCAGCGGAAGGAAGAAATGAAGAGCACGGCCATCGCGCGGTTGAATGACTGCCCGACGTCGCCGCGTAAGATGCGCCTGGTCGCCGATACCGTTCGGGGCAAGGAGGTGTTCCAAGCATTGAACATTTTGAAGTTCAGCGCGCGGGAAGCATCGAACCGGTTAGAGAAACTCCTCCGTTCGGCCATCGCGAACTGGGAAGCAAAGAACAACGGAGCGCGTCCGGAAGAGGCATCGCTCGTGGTTCGTGAGATCAAAGTAGACGGGGCTGGCATGTTGAAGCGGTTGCAACCGGCTCCACAGGGCCGTGCACACCGCATTCGCAAGCGCAGCAACCACGTGACCATCATCGTAGACTCCGTCAAGTAATTATGGGACAGAAGACAAACCCCATCGGAAACCGCCTCGGATTCATCCGTGGCTGGGACAGCAACTGGTACGGAGGAAAGGACTACAGCGAGAAACTCGTTGAGGACGAAAAGATCCGGGAGTACCTGATGGCACGCTTGCGGAAGGCAAGTGTATCGAGCATCGTCATTGAGCGGACGCTGAAGTTGGTTACGTTGACCATCCGCACGGCACGTCCGGGTGTGATCATCGGAAAAGGCGGCCAAGAGGTGGACAAGTTGCGCGAAGAGCTGAAGAAGCTGACGGGCAAGGAGATCCAAATCAACATCTTCGAAATCAAGCGTCCTGAGTTGGATGCACGGTTGGTGGCGGAGAGCATTGCACGCCAAATCGAAGCAAGGATTTCTCACCGTCGGGCCATCAAAATGTCCATCGCAGGAACCATGCGGATGGGCGCAGAGGGCATCAAAGTGAATATCGCGGGCCGGGTGAACGGTGCGGAAATTGCCCGTTCCGAGTCGTACAAGGAGGGACGTATTCCGTTGCACACGTTCCGTGCGGACATCGACTACAGCATTGTCGAGGCCCACACGACCTACGGCCGGATTGGCATCAAGTGTTGGATTTGCCGCGGTGAGGTGTATGGTAAGCGGGACTTGAGCCCGATTCCGGCACCGAAAAAGCCTACGGGCGGTCCAGAACGCCGTCCGGGTGGAAGCCCAGGAGCGGATCGTCGCCCCAGTGGGGGTGGAGCGGGAGCAGGTCAACGTCGTCGTACCCCGCGCAACTGATAGAGCTGAGAAATCATGTTACAGCCGAAACGTACCAAATTCCGGAAGCAGCAGAAAGGCCGGGTCAGGGGGAATGCGCAGCGCGGAGCGTCTATTGCGTATGGCTCCTTCGGAATCAAGTCTTTGGAAGTGGGCTTCATCACGGCACGCCAGATTGAGGCGTCTCGTATCGCCATCAACCGTTTCATGAAGCGGGAAGGCAAAGTGTGGATCCGCATCTTCCCAGACAAGCCGATCACGGCAAAGCCTGCCGAAGTCCGTATGGGTAAGGGCAAGGGTGCACCCAGCCATTGGGTAGCGCCGGTGCGCCCCGGTCGGATGATGTTTGAAGTGGATGGTGTGCCGTTGGCCACTGCTGAAGAGGCGTTGCGTCTCGGAGCGCAGAAGTTGCCAGTGAAGTGCAAATTCGTCGTACGCCCAGATTACGCAGAGTGATGAATATGACTGAAATCCGGCAATTGTCCGACGCTGATTTGGCGGAGCGGATAACCCAGGAACGCGGAGCGTACGATCGCCTTCGGTTCAACCACACGGTGGCAGGCCTCGAAAGCACCACGGTCATCAAGAACAAGCGGCGGGATATTGCCCGTCTTCTCACAGAACTCAACGGACGCAAGAAAGGATGACCACTGAACAGACACCCCCTGCCGTCGAGCGCAACCTGCGCAAGGAGCGGATCGGCGTCGTGACGTCCACCGCGATGAACAAGTCCATTGTGGTGGCCGTTGAGCGCAAGGAGAAGCACCCGAAGTACGGGAAGTTCGTCAACAAGACGAGCAAGTTCATGGCGCACGATGAGCAGGAAACCTGCAAAGTCGGCGACACGGTGCGCATCATGGAGACGCGCCCGTTGAGCAAGCGCAAGTGCTGGAGACTCGTGGAAGTCATCGAGCGCGCGAAGTAATTCACAAGGAATAGAAGGATTTAGTCATGATACAACAAGAATCCCGGATGCGGGTCGCGGACAACAGCGGAGCGAAGGAAGCCCTTTGCATTCGCGTGTTGGGCGGAACGCGTCGGCGATACGCCAGCATCGGCGACACCATCGTGGTGGCCATCAAGGATGCAGCCCCCGGTGGCAACGTGAAGAAAGGCGCCGTGTCGAAAGCGGTAGTCGTTCGTACACGCAAGGAAGTGCGTCGGGCGGATGGTTCATACATCCGGTTCGATGACAACGCCGTGGTGCTGCTGAACGCAGCCGGCGAGATGCGTGGAACCCGGATCTTCGGTCCGGTAGCCCGCGAACTCCGGGAGAAGGAGTACATGAAGATTGTCTCACTTGCACCGGAGGTGCTCTGATTTCGAGGTCATGTTTAAGCGACTGAAAGTCAAAAAAGGAGACACCGTAAAGGTCATTGCCGGCGGCAGCAAGGGCAAAGAAGGCACGGTGTTAGCGGTGGACCGCAAATCAGACCGTGTGACGGTAGGCGGTGTCAACATCGTGAAGAAGCACGTGAAGCCCAGTGCGACGAACCCGCAAGGGGGACTCGTGAGCACGGAGGCGGGCATCCACATCTCGAATGTGATGGTGGTGGACGGCTCGGGCAATACCACCCGCGTCGGGCGCCGCCGCAATGCTGAGGGCAAGCTCGTTCGTTACTCGAAGAAATCGAATCAGGATCTGAAGTGATGAGCTACATTCCTCGTCTCCAAACGCAGTATGCGGAGGAAATCGCCCCGATGTTGAAGGAGCGGTTTGAATACACTTCTACGATGCAAATCCCCCGCATCGAGAAGATTTGCTTGAACCAAGGGTTAGGCAAGGCCATCGCGGACAAGAAAATTGTCGAACAGGCCGTAGAAGAAATGTCGCGGGTTGCGGGCCAAAAAGCGGTCCCCACCCTCTCAACGAAGGACGTCTCGAACTTCAAGCTCCGGAAAGGCATGCCGATCGGTGCGCGGGTGACCCTGCGTCGCGACCGGATGTACGAGTTTCTTGACCGGTTGATCGCCGTTTCACTGCCCCGTACCCGGGACTTCCAGGGTGTGAAGGTGAAGGGCTTTGACGGACGAGGGAACTTTACCTTCGGGGTCAAGGAGCAAATCATCTTTCCGGAGATCAGTCTCGATGAAGTGAAGCACTTCAACGGCATGGATATCACGATTGTCACCACTGCGCGCACCGACGAGGAGGCCAAAGCGCTGTTGGAAGGATTTGGCTTCCCCTTCAAGAAGAACTGAGATGGCAAAAGAGTCGATGAAGGCCCGTGAGCGCAAGCGCGTTCGTATGGTGGCCAAATACGCAGCAAAGCGTGCAGCCTTGAAGGCTGCTGGAGACTGGGAGGGCTTGCAAAAGCTTCCCCCGAACAGCGCTGCTGTGCGGCTGCACAACCGCTGCCTCGTTACGGGCCGTCCGCGCGGGTACATGCGCCAGTTTGGCATTTCCCGGGTGCTTTTCAGGAAGATGGCCTTGTTCGGTAAAATTCCGGGCGTCAAGAAGGCCAGCTGGTAATCCACACTTGCAGAAGAAAATCGCATGTATACCGATCCTATCGCCGATTACCTGACCCGTATTCGGAATGCCCAAGCGGCCGGCCACAAGGTCGTGGAGATTCCTGCTTCGAATATGAAGCGGGAGATGACCCGGATTCTGTTCGACAAAGGGTACATCCTGAACTACAAGTTCGTGGAGGAGGGACCGCAAGGTTCCATCAAGATTGCTCTTCGCTACGATTCGAAGTCGAAGCGTCCGGCCATCACGAAAATCACGCGCATCAGCTCACCCGGTTTGCGGAAGTACTCCGGAGCAGAGGAATTGCCGCGGGTGCTCAACGGCTTAGGTGTGGCCATCGTGTCCACCTCGAAGGGCCTCATGACGGACAAAGAAGCGCGCGCCATGCACATCGGCGGAGAAGTGGTGTGCACTGTTTACTGAGATCCAGAGCTAAGAAGCCATGTCGCGTATAGGCAAAGCCCCCATCACGATTCCGTCCGGAGTGACGGTTACGGTGGAGGGTACCAATGTCAAGGTGAAGGGCCCCAAGGGCGAACTCACCCAGGAGATTGATCCGGCCATCACGGTGGTGCAGGAGGATGGCGTTCTGACGTTTACACGTCCGAGCGATGAGAAGGAACACCGTTCGAAGCACGGGTTGTACCGTGCCCTCGTTGCGAACATGGTCACAGGAGTGACCGAGGGGTACCGTGTGGACATGGAACTCGTAGGTGTCGGCTACCGTGCCAGCGCAGCGGGCCAGGAGTTGACACTCGCCCTCGGCTACAGCCACCCCATCGTGATGGTCCTTCCGAATGAAATCAAGTTGGAGTCGGAGACGAAGAAGGGTTCGAACCCGACCATCACCTTGATGTCGCATGACCTCCAGCTCATCGGTATGGTCGCGGCAAAAATTCGTTCTTTCCGGAAGCCAGAGCCTTACAAAGGGAAAGGGATTCGGTTTGTGGGCGAAGTCATCCGTCGTAAGGCCGGTAAAACTGCATCGAAATAAGCCATGGGAACGAATAAGACCTTTGCGCGCCAGCGCATCAAGCGTCGGGTGCGGGGAAAGGTGCAGGGCACCGCGGAGCGTCCGCGCCTCTCCGTTTTCCGGAGCAACAAACAGATTTATGCCCAGGTCATCGACGACTTGTCTGGCCGTACGTTGGTATCCGCCACGTCCTTAGGACAGGAGTCCGTGAAGGCCATGACGAAGCTGGAGCAGGCAGCATGGGTGGGCAAGCAGATTGCCTCGCATGCAAAAAATGCCGGAATCGATGCGGTGGTATTTGACCGCAACGGGTACTTGTACCACGGCCGTGTGAAACAACTTGCAGATGCGGCCCGCGAGGGTGGCTTGAATTTCTGAACCCATGGAACAACGTCAACAGCGCAAGGGACGCGATCAGCAGCAGCAGCAGCCTCGCACCGGCGATCCGGATTTGAAAGAGCGTTTGGTCGGCATCAACCGTGTCGCAAAGACCACGAAGGGTGGACGGACGTTCTCGTTCGGTTCCATCATGGTGGTGGGCGATGAGAAAGGCCGGGTCGGGCACGGTTTGGGCAAAAGCCGCGAAGTGGCTACAGCCATCCAAAAGGGCATCGACGACGCGAAGAAGAACATGATTTCTGTTCCGCTCGTGGGCAGCACCATTCCGCATGAGCAGGAGATGAAGTACGCAGGTGCGCACATCCTCATCCGTCCGGCTTCTGCAGGTACGGGTGTGATCGCGGGAGGTGCCATGCGTGCCGTTCTGGAGAGTGCCGGCATCAAGGATGTTTTGGCCAAATCCCTCGGCTCCTCGAATCCGCACAACGTGGTGAAAGCCACCTTCAATGCGTTGAAGGCCCTCCGCAATGCGGATGAGGTCGCTCGCATGCGCGGGGTTTCAGTATCGAAAGTATTCAACGGCTGATCAGCCATGGCCCAGATTACCATCACCCAGATCCGGAGCGCCATCAAGCGCCCGGCGCGCCAAAAGGCCACCATCGTGGCACTTGGCATCAAGAAGCTTCACCAGCCGGTGACGCACGAAGCCACCCCCCAGATTTTGGGCATGGTGCGCAAAGTGTCGCACATGCTGAAGGTGGAAAACGTTTAATTCTCAACCAGCACATCCCATGAATCTCAGCAATCTGCAACCCGCAGAGGGATCCCGGAAGCAGCGCAAGCGAGTTGGTCGCGGTGAAGGCTCTGGCCACGGCGGCACCTCAACACGTGGCCATAAAGGCGCGAAGCAGCACTCGGGCTACAAGAGCAAGATCGGTTTCGAAGGCGGTCAGATGCCGCTGCAGCGCCGTGTGCCGAAGTTTGGTTTCACCCCCCCGAACCGGGTGGAGTACAAAGGCATCAACCTCGACACGCTGCAGGAACTCATCGAGCGGAAGTCCCTCTCATCGATTACGTTCGACCTCCTCGTGGAGAACGGACTCGTCGGCAAGAAGGAGCTTGTGAAGATCCTCGGCCGTGGCGAAATCAAAGCCGGTGTCACCGTGGCAGCGCACAAGTTTTCTGCTACGGCAAAGGCTGCGATTGAAGCGGCTGGCGGTACGGCGCAAGAACTCTAATCTGCGTCGCCATGCGGGACCTCTTTAAACAAATTCGGAACATCTGGAACCACGAGGAGTTGCGCCGCAAAATCGGCATCACCCTCGGCTTGATTCTGGTGTACCGCCTCGGGTCGTTCATCGTCCTTCCGGGGGTGAACAGTGACGTGCTCGCTGCACAGCTGAACTCGGCGGACCAGTCGGGCCTCGGCACGATTTTGAGCCTCTTCACGGGAGGAGCCTTCACGCGGGCTTCGATTTTCGCGTTGGGGATCATGCCGTACATCTCGGCATCCATCATCATCCAGCTGCTCGGCATTGCGGTGCCTTCGGTGCAGAAGATGCAAACGGAAGGCGAGAGTGGACGGAAGCGGATCAACCAGTGGACGCGGTTCCTGACCATTGGCATCACCTTGGTACAAGCGCCGGGCTACCTCGCCTCGACCGTGGTTTCTGTGCCGGGTGCAGTGCTGAACCCCAGCCCGTTCTGGTGGTTCAGCGCAGTCGTCATCCTCGTGGCATCGACCCTGCTCATCATGTGGCTCGGGGAGCGCATCACCGACCGAGGCATCGGCAACGGCATTTCGCTGCTGATCATGGTGGGGATCATTGCGACCTTCCCTGCAGCACTTGTGCAGGAATTCACGCAGGCGAGCTTGTTCTTCTACTTGGTGGAGATCGCTGTATTGCTGGTGGTTATCGGGGCGAGCGTGGCGATGGTACAGGCCATTCGCAAGGTGCCGATTCAGATGGCCAAACTGCAAACCGGTGCCTCCCACTTGCCGCAGGGCGAAGGCGCACGGAGCTTCATTCCGTTGAAGTTGAATGCTTCCGGCGTGATGCCCATCATTTTTGCACAGGCCATCATGTTCGTGCCGTTGTACCTCACGCAGAGCGAGACCTTCCAGGACAGCGAGTTCCTGCAAAGCCTGAGCGATTTCAATGGCCTTTGGTACAACATCTTGTTCTTCCTGATGATCGTCGTGTTCACCTACCTGTACACGGCCATCACGGTGAACCCGAACCAAATGGCAGACGACCTCAAGCGCCAAAACAGCTTCATCCCGGGGGTAAAGCCGGGCAAGCCTACCGCGGAATTCCTGGACGGCGTGTTGTCGAACATCACGTTGCCGGGTGCCGTGTTCCTCGGTTTGCTCGCAGTGTTGCCCGCCATCGTGTTCAGTTTGGGCTTGACGAAGGTGCAGCAGTTCGCCATCTTCTTCGGTGGTACCTCGCTGCTGATCATGGTCGGGGTGATTTTAGATACGTTGCAACAGGTGGAGAGCCACCTGTTGTCCCGCCACTATGACGGCCTGATGAAGGCTGGACGAATCCGCGGCCGCGCACAGTCTCCTGTGAGCGGAATCGGAGGGTAATAGAGGCAGTTTTCGGATGGGATCGGCACGCGTTGTCCACCTCAAGTCGGCTGAAGAAGTCGAACTCATCCGGGAGAGTTCTTTGCTTGTCGGGAGAACGCTTGCTGCCGTGGCAGAGCACATCCGTCCAGGGGTAACGACCTTGGAGTTGGATGCGGTCGCGGAGACGTTCATTCGGGACCACGGTGCGGTTCCGGGATTCAAAGGATACGGGGGATTCCCGAATACCTTGTGCACCTCTGTCAACGAGGCAGTGGTGCATGGAATTCCGAATACCCTGCCGCTCAAGGACGGAGACATTGTCTCTGTGGATTGTGGGGTGCTGATGAACGGCTTTTACGGTGACAGTGCCTACACGTTCGCGGTCGGCGAGGTGACCGAAGAGGTCCAGCGGTTGCTTGCAGTAACCTTGGAATGCCTTGACCGGGCCATCGCGGCAGCTACTGCCGGCAACCGCATCGGCGACATCGGATATGCCGTCCAGGAATGGGCTGAGCAGCACCGGTACGGAGTCGTGCGGGAGTTGGTAGGGCATGGGTTAGGAAAGGAGCTTCACGAAGCTCCCGAAGTCCCTAACTACGGACGTCGCGGCAACGGTTTGAAGCTTGCAGACGGCATGGTGCTGGCCATCGAACCCATGATCAACCTGGGTCGCAAAGAGGTGCGACAGGAGAAAGATGGGTGGACCATTGTCACTGCAGACCGCAAGCCGAGCGCGCACTTTGAACACGACATTGTCGTGCGAGAGGGGCGGGCGGAAGTTCTCTCGAGCTTTGATGAAATTGAAAAGGTTTTAACGAAACAACGAAACGGCTTATCAGCCAAATTGAACTGAATGGCGAAACAAACGTCCATCACGCAAGACGGGACCATCCTGGAGGCGCTCTCGAACGCCATGTTCCGGGTGGAACTGGAGAACGGGCATATTATTACGGCCCACATCTCCGGGAAGATGAGGATGCACTACATCAAGATCCTCCCAGGGGACCGCGTGAAGGTGGAGATGTCGCCGTACGATTTGTCGAAAGGCCGGATTTCGTTCCGATACAAGAAATAAACGCACCATGAAAGTCCGTGCATCCCTCAAGAAGCGTTCCGTTGACTGCAAGATTGTCAGCCGGAAAGGCCGTTTGTATGTCATCAACAAGAAGAACCCGAAGTTGAAGCAGCGTCAAGGCTGATTCGACGGAAGGAATAACCCATCGCATATGGCACGTATTGCAGGTATCGACATTCCGCGCAACAAGCGCGGTGTCATCGCCCTCACTTACATCTACGGCATCGGTCGTAGCCGGGCAGCAAAGGTCCTTGCGGATGCAGGGGTCTCTGAAGACAAGAAGGTGCAGGACTGGAGCGACGACGAAATCGCCGCCATCCGGACCGGCATCGCCACCGGCTTCAAGGTCGAGGGCGAACTTCGGTCTGAAATCGGCGCACACATCAAGCGATTGATGGACATCGGATGTTACCGCGGCATCCGCCACCGGAACGGCTTGCCGCTCCGTGGACAGCGCACGAAGAACAACTCCCGCACCCGGAAGGGCAAGCGGAAGACCGTGGCAAACAAGAAGAAGTAATTCCTGAATTGGGCTTCCTGAAAGGGAAGTTGATCACCTCAAACTTCATTCGACGATGGCGAAGAACATCAAGAAGAAAAAGAAAGTGGTAGTGGATTCCGTCGGACAGGCGCACATCCACACCTCCTTCAACAACATCATCATCTCCCTGACGAACAACCAGGGGCAGGTCATCTCGTGGTCGAGTGCCGGTAAGATGGGTTTCCGGGGCTCGAAAAAGAACACACCCTACGCGGCACAGGTGGCTGCTGAGGATTGTGGCAAAGAGGCCTTTGAGTTGGGGCTGCGGAAAATCCGCGCCTACGTGAAAGGACCAGGTGCCGGCCGGGAGAGCGCAATGCGCGCCCTGCACAACATGGGCATTGAGATCTCCGAGATCATCGATGTGACCGCGTTGCCGCACAACGGCTGCCGTCCTCCCAAGCGTCGTCGCGTTTAATCTTCTCCCGTCGAATTCTTTAGAGATATCCCCATGGCACGATACCGTGGTCCCAAATCGAAAGTGGCGCGCCGTTTCCGCGAAGCCATCTTCGGACCAGATAAAGCCCTCGAACGCCGTCCTTACGGCCCGGGGCAACATGGCAACAACCGTCGCCGGAAGAAGGAATCAGAGTACTCCGTCCAGCTTGCTGAAAAGCAGAAGGCGAAGCACACCTATGGCATCCTCGAGAAGCAATTCTCGAATCTGTTTGCTACGGCGAATGCCCGCCAAGGCATTACCGGTGAGATCCTGCTCCAGTTGTGCGAGAGCCGGCTGGACAACGTGGTCTACCGTTTGGGCGTAGCCCCCACGCGCCGCGCAGCGCGCCAGCTCGTCGGACACTGCCACATCACGGTGAACGGCAATGTGGTCAACATCCCTTCTTACCGCTTGCGGCCCGGGGACCACATCGGCGTGCGTGAGAAGAGCAAGTCACTCCCGGTGATTGCGAACTCGCTGGGCGGCCGCCGTCAGTCGCATGATTGGCTTGACTGGAACCAGGCAACGATGGTGGGAACCTTCATTCAGGTGCCTTCGCGGACCCAAATCCCGGAGAACATCAAGGAGCAGCTCATCGTCGAATTGTACTCGAAGTAATCCTTGATCCCTTTTCACCATGGCCATTCTTGATTTTCAGAAACCCGAGAAGGTGATCATGTTGGACTCTACGGAGTTCAAGGGTCGCTTCGAATTCCGCCCGCTCGAGCCGGGCTTTGGCATCACGGTGGGCAATGCGCTGCGCCGCATCCTGCTCTCGTCCCTCGAGGGCTTTGCCATCACGAGTGTGCGCATCGACAGTGTGGACCACGAATACAGCACAGTAAAAGGTGTCCGGGAGGATGTCATGGACATCATCCTCAACCTCAAGCAAGTGCGTTTCAAGCGTCACATCGAGGCAGCGGATGGCGAAACCGTGGTCGTGACGGTGTCTGGCACGAAAGCCATGACAGCGGGCGATATCGGCAAGTTCACGAGCGCGTTCCAAGTCATGAATCCGGACCTCGTGATTTGCACGATGGACGAAGGAGCTACCATGACGTTGGAGCTGCGGATCGGCAAGGGCCGCGGCTACGTGCCTGCGGAGGAGAACAAGCAAGAGGAGGTGCCACTCGGAACCATCGCGATTGACTCCATCTTCACTCCGATCCGGAACGTGAAGTACGACGTGGAGAATTTCCGCGTGGAGCAGCGCACGGACTATGAGAAGCTTGTCCTTGAAATCGAGTGCGATGGCAGCATCCACCCGAAGGACGCACTGCAGGAGTCCGCAAAAATCCTGATCCAGCACTTCATGCTGTTTTCAGACGACCGGATTTCGCTGGAAATGGAGGAGCGCGTGGAAGTGGAGGAGTTCGACGAGTCGAGCCTGCACATGCGCCAGCTGCTGAAGACGAAGCTCAGCGATATGGACTTGAGCGTCCGTGCGTTGAACTGCTTGAAGGCAGCCGACATTGACACCATCGGGGATTTGGTCTCCTACAACAAGAACGACCTGCTCAAATTCCGGAACTTCGGAAAGAAGTCGCTTACGGAGCTTGAGGACCTCGTGGAGAACAAGAACCTCACGTTCGGCATGGATGTGAGCAAGTACAAATTGGACAAGGAGTAAGGCCATGCGGCACAATAAGAAATTCAACCATTTAGGTCGGAAGACGGGACACCGCAAGGCGCTGCTTTCGAACCTGGCGTGCTCGTTGATCGAGCACAAGCGCATCGTCACCACGGTGGCGAAAGCGAAGGAGCTGCGCAAATTCGTGGAGCCCATCGTGACGCGGTCGAAGGAAGACACGACGCACAACCGCCGTGAGGCGTTCTCAGCGCTCGGCAACAAGTATGCTGTAACGGAGTTGTTCCGTGAAATCGGCGTGAAAGTGGCCACGCGTGAAGGGGGATACACCCGCATCATCCGCACGGGCAACCGTCTCGGGGACAATGCAGAAATGTGCCTCATCGAACTCGTCGACTTCAACACGCTCTACGGCAACGAGGCGAAGAAGAAGAAGTCGCGCCGCTCGCGCCGTGGAGGGGGCCGTGTAGAAGGTGCAGCCGCTCCGGTGGCAGCAGCAGCTCCGGCCGTCGAAGAAACCCCGGCAGTGGAAGAAACTCCGGCCGTCGAAGAATCACCGGCAGTGGAAGAAGCACCGGCGGTGGAAGAAGCACCGGTGGCTGAAGCGGCTCCGGCCGTC
>Ga0209550_10002795_pt1 | contig 16749 bp, 13 predicted proteins | sample LauGreSuBDMM15SN_2_FD_187567 | JGI IMG/M metagenome (GOLD analysis project Ga0209550, IMG submission 187567) | Freshwater lake microbial communities from Lake Michigan, USA - Su13.BD.MM15.SN (SPAdes) (version 5) | ecosystem: Environmental > Aquatic > Freshwater > Lake | place: Lake Michigan...
ATCTTGGCATAAAGATGAAAACTGGGGTTTTCACCTAAACGCTGCATTTACCCGCCTTGGGCTTAAACTCGCTCACTTCTTTTTACCTACCAAAGCTTCATCATGATGACCACCCCCTCGGGCCTGCAATACGAAGACACCCACCATGGCGAGGGTGAGACCGCCCAAGCCGGTCAACATGTGACAGTGCATTACACCGGTTGGTTGTGGGAAGACGGCGAAAAAGGGGTGAAATTCGACTCCAGCCTTGACCGCAACGACCCATTTGAATTCGGTTTGGGCCAAGGCATGGTTATTCAAGGTTGGGATGAAGGCGTGCAAGGCATGAAGATTGGGGGCAAGCGCAGCCTGATCGTCCCCGCCGAACTAGGCTACGGCGCTCGCGGCGCGGGGGGCGTCATACCGCCCAATGCCACCCTGCTGTTCGAGGTCGAACTGCTGGGCGTTGAGGGCTGAAGCCACGCCCCTTGAAATTTGCCAAACCCCTCCCATTTACAGGGCTGATTTGAATCAGCCCTTTTATTTTGTATGTCAGAACCCAAGCAAACACCACCGTCAGAGCCGACGGGTCAACCCGAGCCCGCCATGGATCCAAGCCAAGCCCCACCCCCCCACGAATTTCCCGCGGACCCTTTGAGCGAGGCCTTGGCCGAATTGGCTTTGGTTCAAGCCAAAAACGCAGACTTGGCCGACCAATTTTTGCGTGCCAAGGCCGAGGTAGAGAACGCCCGTCGCCGCGCTGATGAGGAAATTTCCAAAGCCCGCAAGTTCGCGGTGGAAGCCTTTGCCGAAAGCCTGCTGCCTGTCGCTGACAGCCTGACGGCGGGTTTGGCCATTGCCGACGCCACTTCAGAACAACTGCGCGAGGGCTCTGAGGCCACATTGCGGCAACTCAAAAGCGCTTTGGAGCGCCATAAAGTCATTGAAATTAACCCGCAAGCGGGTGCCAAGTTCGATCCACATCAACACCAAGCCATTTCGGTTGTGCCTGCTGAGCAAGAAGCCAATACCGTGGTTGCTGTACTTCAAAAAGGTTACTTGATTGCAGACCGCGTTTTGCGACCCGCTTTGGTGACCGTCACAGCCCCCAAGTAATACAGGCTTGAACACACCCTACGCACTTGAAATCCACCAAGTTATCCACAACTGTTGAACATCACTTTTAGAAATGAATCAGTCGCCTGCGGGGGCTGAATCGCACAGGAGAAAAAAATGGGAAGAATTATTGGCATTGACCTTGGCACCACCAACTCATGCGTGGCCATCATGGAAGGCAACACCACCAAGGTGATCGAGAACGCTGAAGGTGCGCGTACCACGCCCTCCATCATTGCTTACCAAGAAGATGGCGAAATTTTGGTTGGCGCGTCCGCCAAGCGCCAAGCCGTTACCAACCCGCGCAACACGCTATACGCCGTCAAGCGCCTGATTGGCCGCAAGTTTGACGAAAAAGAAGTGCAGAAAGACATCCATATGATGCCTTACACCATTTCCAAAGCCGACAACGGCGACGCTTGGGTGGAAGTGCGTGGCCAAAAAATGGCACCACCCCAAATCAGCGCTGAAATTTTGCGCAAGATGAAGAAGACCGCCGAAGACTACCTCGGCGAAGAAGTGACCGAAGCCGTTATCACCGTCCCCGCTTATTTCAACGACGCTCAGCGCCAAGCCACCAAAGACGCGGGCCGCATCGCTGGTTTGGATGTCAAGCGCATCATCAACGAACCCACTGCTGCTGCATTGGCCTTTGGTTTGGATAAGGCCGAAAAAGGCGACCGCAAAATTGCGGTGTATGACTTGGGTGGCGGCACGTTTGATGTGTCCATTATCGAAATCGCCGATGTCGATGGCGAAAAACAATTCGAAGTGCTGTCCACCAACGGCGACACCTTCTTGGGTGGCGAAGACTTCGACCAACGCATCATCGACTTCATCATCACCGAGTTCAAAAAAGAATCCGGTGTTGACCTGTCCAAAGACGTGTTGGCCTTGCAGCGTCTAAAAGAAGCTGCAGAAAAAGCCAAGATCGAACTCTCTTCTTCCACCGGCACTGACATCAACTTACCTTATGTCACTGCTGATGCATCAGGCCCGAAGCATCTGAACATCAAGCTCAACCGCGCCAAGCTGGAAAGCTTGGTTGATGAGTTGATCGAGCGCACCATCGCGCCTTGCCGCACCGCCATCAAGGACGCTGGCGTGTCGGTCAGCGATATTGATGATGTGATTTTGGTTGGCGGCATGACCCGCATGCCCAAGGTGCAAGACAAGGTCAAAGAGTTCTTCGGCAAAGAACCCCGCCGCGACGTGAATCCAGACGAAGCCGTGGCCGTGGGCGCTGCCATTCAAGGCCAAGTGCTCTCAGGTGACCGCAAAGACGTGCTGTTGTTGGACGTCACACCCCTGTCTTTGGGCATTGAAACCCTGGGTGGCGTGATGACCAAGATGATCACCAAAAACACCACCATACCAACGAAGTTTGCTCAAACATTCTCCACCGCTGACGACAACCAGCCCGCCGTGACCATCAAGGTCTACCAAGGCGAGCGTGAAATGGCGTCTGGCAACAAGAGCTTGGGTGAGTTCAACCTAGAAGGCATTGCACCCGCCTCCCGTGGTACGCCGCAAATCGAGGTGAGTTTTGACATCGATGCCAACGGTATCTTGCACGTGGGCGCCAAAGACAAAGCCACCGGCAAAGAAAACAAGATCACTATCAAAGCCAACTCGGGGTTGAGCGAAGCCGAAATTCAACAAATGGTGAAAGACGCCGAACTCAACGCCGAAGAAGACAAGAAAAAGTTGGAAATGGTGCAAGCGCGAAACAACGCTGAAGCCTCTGTCCACAGCGTTAAGAAAAGCTTGGTCGACCATGCCGACAAAGTTGACACTGGCGACAAAGAAAAAATCGAAGCTGCGGTGAAAGAAGTCGAAGAGGCTTTGAAAGGCGAAGACAAAGACCACATCCTTGCCAAAACCGAAGCTTTGATGACCGTGGCACAAAAACTCGGCGAGATGGTCTATGCCGATATGCAAGCCCAACAGCAAGCCGCTGCTGCGGGCGCTGGCGCAGCATCCGATGCTGGCAAGAAGCCCGACGACGACAATGTGGTCGATGCCGAAGTCAAGGAAGTGAAAAAAGGCTGAACTTTCTCTCTCCATCGCGCCGCGCATCGCCTGAAAGGGCTGCGCGGCGTTGGTACATTCAACACCCTTAGATACAACCATGGCCACCAAACGCGACTTTTACGAAATATTGGGTGTACCCAAAAATGCCAGCGACGACGAGATCAAAAAGTCGTACCGAAAAATGGCGATGAAATACCACCCTGACCGTAACCAAGGAGACGCTTCGGCTGAAGTCAAATTCAAAGAGGCCAAAGAAGCCTACGAGATGCTTTCTGACGCTGAAAAACGCGCTGCTTATGACCAGTTTGGCCATGCAGGCGTAGACCCGAATATGCGCGGTGGCCCAGGCGGCGCAGCTGGTTTTGGCGGCTTTGGCGAATCTTTTGGCGATATCTTCGGCGACATCTTTGGACAAACTCGCAGGCAACAAGGGGCTGGTGGCAAGCAAGTGTTTCGCGGTAACGACTTAAGTTACGCCATGGATGTGACCCTTGAAGAAGCCGCCATTGGGAAAGAGTCGCAAATTCGCATCCCGAGCTTCGAGGAATGCACCACCTGTAGTGGCACCGGTGCCAAGCCAGGCACTTCTGTCAAAGCCTGTGGTACCTGCCAAGGCCAAGGCGTGGTGCAAATGCGCCAAGGCTTTTTCAGCGTGCAACAAACCTGCCCGCATTGCAGAGGCAGCGGAAAAACCATCACCGACCCCTGCACACCTTGTCATGGTCAGGGCAAAGTCAAAAAACAAAAAACACTGGAAATCAAAATTCCCGCAGGCATTGACGACGGTATGCGCATCCGTAGCAGCGGCAACGGTGAACCCGGCACCAATGGTGGTCCCCCCGGCGACCTGTTCATTGAAATCCGTCTGCAAAAGCACGAAGTCTTCCAACGCGATGGCGACGACTTGCATTGCGCAGTCCCCATCAGTTTCACTACCGCTGCACTGGGCGGAGAAATTGCTGTTCCCACCCTGAGCGGAGAAGCCGCCATCGATTTGCCCGAAGGCACACAAACTGGCAAACAGTTCAGGCTGCGTGGCAAAGGCATCAAGGGCGTACGCTCGAGTTTCCCCGGCGATTTGTACTGTCACATCACAGTAGAGACACCTGTCAAGCTGTCTGAGCACCAACGCAAGATCTTGAAAGAACTTGACGAGTCTTTGAAAAAGGGCGGCGATAAACACAAGCCCTCAGAAGCGGGCTGGGCTGACAAGCTGAAAAATTTGTTCAGCTAAGGTTTGCAGTCTTGAAAACCAGACTCGCCACGCTGCCAACACTGACCGGCATCATGGCGTGAAGGGCGTGGTGTCGCGTATTTGTCAATGCGTGCCACGTGAATACGTGCTTGCCGTACCCCCTCTTTATCAATAGCAAATTGCAGCGCCCAGCCTGTGGTGTTCTCCAAACTGCTGTAGCCGTCAAACACAAAATTGCCTAGGCTGTAAACGATAGGTCGGCCTTTGTAGAACTCGGTGTTTTGGGTCACATGCGGATGGCTACCCACCACCGCGTCCGCACCTGCATCAATCATCAATCTGGCCAAGCGTTGTTGGCGAGTGCTGGCATAGGGCTCATCTTCAACACCCCAATGCATGAAGGGAATCACCACATCAGCTTGGTGAATTAGACGTGCGGCTTTTATATCTGCAACCACTTGCTCGTCGTCGCTCCATGCAGAACCAGGCCTATCGACATCGGCCTCAAAGCTGCGTGGGAAAAATTCGTTGTAGCCTAAAACAGCGATGGTGATGCCTTGGCGCTTGAACAACAAGGGCTTGTGTGCTTGCTGCAAATCACGCCCACCGCCAAAAAATGGAATCTTGGCTTGGTTTAAAAAATCGAGCATTTGACCAAATGCTGCAGGGCCAAAATCGCCCGTGTGGTTGTTGGCCAACGATACCGCGTCAAAGTGTTTCTTTATCAAAGGCAGCACTCTCGGATGGGCTCTGAACGTAAAGGGTTTGTCTTCAGCTTTGCCAATGGTGGAAATCACGCATTCCAAGTTGCCAATGCGAATATCGCTTTGGTTAAGAATTGGGGCAAATGACTCAAAAGGGTTGTGACCCTGTGCGATGCGTTTACCGGGCAATCCAGCCAACATCAAGTCGCCCACAAACACCATAGACACATCTGCGGTTTGCGCAAAAGCATTCGCACAGCATAGCCATGTACCCACGGCGGTCGCAATCCATCTTGAGCTGAAGCTTCGGTTCATGGCGGGTCCATCACATTGCAGTCATAGCTGAGTTCGCGTCCCAAATTGGGGGAGTAAAGCTGCTGCCTGCCAGTCAGACTTTGGTTCTTGGCAAACGGTGGGAAATAAGTGGCTTGCTGAAGAATGAGGGCTTGCCCTGAAGAGCGGTAAGAGACTGTGATTTTGATGTGCTCAATTTGATCGCGACCTTGGCTGACAATGGCTTTGAACCGGAAGCGCTCTAAGTCGATGGGCTTGGCGGTATACGGTTGTGCAGTGGGAACAAAAACAAATGCGTAGTCCTCACCGCCAGCAAAGAGTTGACATTGCAAGCGCAGTTGCTGGTTTGATGCAAGGCTTGCCGTCGCCGACAAAAACAAAGCTGCCGCAATGCACAAACGATTCCATAGGCAGAGTTGGCTAGGCATGAAGGTCAGCATTACGCCTTGGCTGACGTTGAGGCTTCATTCATACGCATTTGCACATGCGCCATCGATTCTTGGATTTGATCGATCAGGATGAGGCACACATCGCCAGCTTGGAGTTTTTCCAAGGCACGATCGATGGCTTTGAATTCACCGTACACGTCCTCAATGATTTTGACTCGGGTTGCTCCTTGCAAACCTTCGCGCAACAAAGCAATGACTTCTCCGTCAGTTCGCCCGCGCTGGCACGCGTCTTCGAAAAGAATGACATCGTCAAACGCGTGACCAATATTACGGGTCAGGGCCCGCAAATCTTCGTCTCTTCTGTCACCTGTTCCGCATATCACCACACTACGGCGATTGGCTGGGAAAATATTGACAGCCTCGACAATGGCTTTCACAGCATCTGCGTTGTGTCCAAAATCAACAATTACTTTGGCTTGCTTGTAATCAAAAACATTGAAGCGCCCAGGAACGTTTTGGGCATCACCGACAAAATGACTCAGCGCCTGACACATGCCTTCCCAGTTCAGCTTCAAGGCCCAGCCTGCGGCAACAGCAGCCATGACATTGGCGACTTGAAAACGCAAAGCGCCGTTGTGGGTAATGGGGACTTGCGCTAGGGGAATATGCATTTGGAATTTACCCTCGGCGGCGACGATGTGGTCGTCTTCCACAAAAAGCACGCGCTTGCCTTGAGCGCGGTGCGTCGCCAAAGCAGGGGTTTTAGCGTCATAAGCAAAAAAGGTGACAGCGCTGGGGCATTGGGCTGCCATAGCCACGACCAAAGGGTCCTCTGCGTTCAGAACAGCCATGCCAGATGGATCCACATTACGCACGATAACGCGCTTGAGAACAGCCAAATCTTCAACCGTAGAGATGTAGTTCAAACCAAGGTGGTCACCACTGCCAATATTGGTGACAACAGCGACTTGGCAACGGTCAAATGCCAAGCCTTCACGCAACATACCGCCACGGGCAGTTTCCAGTACCGCAGCATCAACATTGGGATGCATCAAGACGCGCAAAGCACTTTGCGGACCAGCACAGTCGCCAGAGTCAAATTGGTAACCATTGGCATACACACCATCGGTGTTGGCAATGCCCATTCGAAGACCGCTAGAGGCAAGCAAATGGGAAATTAAACGAACGGTGGTGGTTTTGCCATTGGTGCCGGTCACGGCAACCACTGGGATACGACCGTTTTCACCGTCAGGAAACATCTGTTCGATGACCGCCCGACCTACATCGCGCCCTGTGCCAAATGAGGGGCTCAGGTGCATACGAAGTCCGGGTGCGGCATTGACCTCGATGATGCCGCCATTTTGTTCTTCTAAAGGACGCAAAATAGTTTCGCAAACAATATCCACGCCGCAGATATCCAAGCCCACCATTTGGGCTGCCAAGACTGCACTGGCAGCGACTTCAGGATGCACGTCATCTGTGACATCGGTGGCGGAGCCACCGGTGGACAAATTGGCATTGTTTCGCATGATGACGCGCATACCTTTGGGCGCAACACTGCTTTCATCCAGGTTTTGCTCTTGCAAGCATGACAAGGCAACTTCATCGATACGAATGCGCGTTAAGGGGTAAGAGTGCCCTTCTCCTCGCAAGGGGTCTGCGTTAACGATATCAACCAACTGACGAACAGTGTGTTTGCCATCGCCCACAACAAGTGCGGGCTCTCGCCGAGCAGCGGCGACCAATTTGTCACCAATCACCAGCATACGGTAATCGCTGCCGGGCAAATAACGCTCGACCATGATGTCTTCACGGTAGCGCAACGCAATTTTGTAAGCAGTAGCCAACTCCTCGCGGGTTTTGACATTGACAGCCACGCCCTTGCCTTGGTTACCGTCTTGCGGTTTGACCACCACGGGCAGACCAATTTCTTGGGCGACTGCCCAAGCGTCATCAACATCTTTGACAGGTCGACCTTCTGGCACTGGCAAACCAGCCATACGGAAAAGTTTTTTCGTCAGCTCTTTGTCTTGCGCAATGGATTCGGCTATGGCGCTGCTGGCGTCGGTTTCAGCGGCTTGAATGCGTCGCTGTTTGCTGCCCCACCCAAGTTGCACCAAACTGCCTTCGGTCAAACGAATGTATGGAATATTTCTGTTCAGTCCTGCATTAACGATGGATGCGGTGGACGGGCCTAAACGCAAATCTTCATCAACTTCGCGCAATTGTGCAATGGCTTTGGCGAGGGGAAAATCGGTGTTGTTCAATGCGGCTTGTAATAACTCTTGGGCATAGCCAATGGCCAAGCGGCCCACCTGCTCCACCGTGTACTGCACCACCACTTGGTACAAGCCCTCTTTAGGCGTAGCCGTGGTGCGGCTAAAGGTCACAGGACAACCAGCTTCAATCTGCAAAGAAAGCGTGGCTTCTTCTAAAGCATGGGCAAAGGTATAAACAGTCTCAGAAGTGCTGTTGTAAATGCTGTAAATGGAAGGAAATAAATGCCTTAGTTGCTTAGAAAAATCGGGCACACTGATTCGTAAATCTATGCTGTGTTGGGTATCGCATTGAACCAAGGCTTCAACAGAGGTGTGTTTGGACCAAAGGTTGGGGCCGCGCAGCGCCCGCGTTCGTGTGACTTCTATCACTGACCGCTCCCCTTTGATGAAGTGGGTAGGTTGGCGCTTTTTTGCGAAAAGCTTTTCAACCCAGCCCTGATGAGATCAGTAGATATATCCAAAGCTTGGGCCACAGCGACAGCAGCGCACAAGGTGGACAGGCTGATGCCGCCTTGTTGCATGAGCAGTTGTATGGGCTCGGCATCGGTTCGCAACATGCTGACCTCTTTGGCGCCGTGGGCAAAGAAAATTTGATGGTCGCGGTAAAACACCACACGCTGCGATTTTTCACGAGCAGCAGCAATGACGGGGTTGTTGTCTTCATGGCTGTAGAAAAAAACATCGCCGTCGCTGAGCTCTTCAAATGACACGGTCACTTCATCGCAGGCATTAAGCACCGCCACACCTTCAGGCAAAACGACATCGACTTGGTTGCGCATGACGCTTCGCATTTGCTCGGGCGTACGAATGTCATGAACTTCAAGCCCGACTGGTTCTGGGACACCTGTGACCACGCCAACCAAACATCGGTCATAGGCCAAGCCTTCATCCATTAATTGCATACCAGCACTTTCAAAAACAGCAGCATCCAACACACGGTTGATCAGCAAGCGCTGCCCTAGCTCAAACGAGCGTGCATCTTTGCTGACAACACGTCGCTGGTCAAGGTATAAACCATCCGCACATGCCAAGCCGGTGTGCTTGCCGCTGAGTTCAAACAACCATGCAATGATTTTGGAGAGCTCGGTGGTTTGGTGACTGCCCATCACGCCCACAATAGGGATACGACCAGAATCTGAGGGCTCAAACAACTGGTCCACGATGGCTTGACCCACAGGCCGAGGTTTCCCAACCACTGGTTTTAAATGCATCAGCAGACCTGGCCCTGCATTGACCTCGACCACAGCGCCATGCACCTCTTGCAAAGGCCGAGACACATCGGGCGTCACCAAATCGATGCCAGCGATATCTAGGCCCACCACTTTAGCGGCAAGAATCGCCATGTCTGCTACTTGGGGATGCACATCATCGGTGACATCGTTGGCCATATTGCCAGTACGCTGAACAATGATGACCTTGCCTTTATCAGGCACGCTATTTATTTCGAAACCTTGTTTTTGGATTTCCAACACAATGTTGCCTTGCTCTGAAAGAATGATTTTCTCTAAAGGAAATTCTTCTTCAAAGCCACGACGTGGGTCGGTGTTGACTTGCGCGTCGATAAGTTGCTCCACAGTGGAAACACCGTCACCAACGATTTGCACCGTTTCACCACGCGAAGCTGCCACAACCTTGTCACCCACCACCAGCAAACGATGCTCTTCGCCCACAATGAATTGTTCAACGATGACTTCGGTGTTCTCTTCCTCACGCAAAGCGATATCAAAAGCGGCATGAACTTCAGCTTGGGTTTTCAAATCGAGTGACACACCACGGCCATGGTTGGCGTCAATCGGTTTGAGCACCACGGGCAAACCGATGTCTTGCGCCACAGACCAAGCCTCCTCTGCTGTGGTGACAGTACGACCTTTGGGCACAGGTACGCCACACTGTGTGAGCAAACGCTTGGTGAGGTCTTTGTCACTGGAAATATGTTCTGCAATGGCACTGGTTTTGTCTGTTTCAGCTGTCCAAATACGCCGCTGACGCGAGCCATAACCCAGTTGCACCAAATTACCAGTTGTGAGGCGAATAGAAGGAATGCGTCTCTCGGTGGCAGCGTCAACTATGCAAGCAGTGCTGGGACCCAAACACAATCGGTCGACCATGTCTTTGAGCTTTTTAACCGTGGCCTTGGCATCAAAAGGTTTGTTGTTAATGGCAGCCATGACCAAGTTACGGGCATCAACCAAACTTTCCAGTCCAATTTCCTCTTGCCGCGCTCTGAAAACCACTTTGTAGACGCCGCTGGTACTGGTTTCTCTGGCCTTGCCAAAACTCACCTGCATACCCGCCAAGGTTTGCAACTCGATGGCCACATGTTCGATGATGTGAGCTGGCCATGTGCCATCGCGCAAGCGCCACACGAAACCACCCACCTCGCCCACGCTGCAATGGTGTTGCTGCAGGCTGGGTAACCATTCAATCAATCGATCGACAAAACCAGGGATGGTGTTAGAGGGGAATTTTTCTAACTCACCAATATCCAACCAAGCCTCAACGGCAGAGCGATAAGTCCAAAAATTCGGACCACGCAAAAAACGCTGTTGAAGAATTTGAATATCGTCAAATGTCATAATCCAGACCTTGTAATTATTTAGCGTTTATTTATAGAAAATCGGATGACCGACTACAGATTTCAGCGGGGAGTGCATGCCTTGTCACAGGATTGGCGAGCTAGGGTGCAAGAAAAGATTCCCGCACTCACCAACGTGCTGGGGTGGTTAGAGGTTGACCTAGATGCCCGATTATATTTCGCAAAGTCCTTGCTTCTGCTCTGTGCTGACAGCCTGTTTGCCCTAGAACACGACGAGCAATCCCAATGGCGGGTGCGTGAATGGCCGCTGACGCCAGATTTGCAACTGTCTTTAAAGGACTACGCAGGCGTGGGCACTTTGGAGTTACACAGCCTCGCTCACAGCATGGGGACCTGGCGTTTCACATTGGGGCGCAATGAGCATGCACAGGTTTTCGCCGAAGCATTCTCTGCGCGATTGAACCAACCGACCCCCGCTGAACTTGAAACAAGCACGCAGCCACAAGCTAACGCTTTACTGGAAGAGGAGCAACTGCCCTTGCAAGGCAACTGGGGCTTGCTGCGCTTATGGCGCTTTGCCGAGCCCTATAAAGGGCAGTTGTTCTTGGGTTTTGTATTGACCTTGGCGTCTACAGCCGCCACCTTGGTCCCCCCCTACTTGACCATGCCGTTGATGGACGATGTGTTGATTCCATTTCAAAATGGACAGCAAATCGATATGGATTTGGTCACGCTGTATTTGTCAGGTTTGCTGGGCGCCTCGCTCGTTGCGTGGGGATTGGGTTGGTACAAAACCTATGTGCTGGCACTGGCTTCTGAGCGCATAGGCGCAGATCTGCGGTCCACCGCCTATGAACACCTGTTGCGACTATCTTTAGAGTATTTTGGTGGGCGAAGAACCGGCGATTTAATGACCCGCATCGGCAGTGAGACCGACCGCTTGTGCATCTTTTTGTCGGTGCATTTTTTGGATTTCGCCACCGATGTGCTGATGATTTTGATGACCGCGATCATTTTATTCAGCATCGACCCTTGGTTGGCCTGCGCCACCTTGCTGCCTCTGCCATTTATTGGTTGGTTGATTCAAAATGTGCGCGAGAGGTTGCGCAATGGTTTTGAAAAAATTGACCGCGTCTGGTCGGAGTTAACCAATGTCTTGGCTGACACCATTCCAGGTATTCGCGTAGTCAAAGCATTTGCACAAGAAAAACGTGAAGCTTCACGTTTTCGCTCTGCCAACAAACACAATTTGGCGGTCAACGACAAAGTGAATTTTTTGTGGTCGCTGTTTTCGCCAACAGTGACCTTGGTAACTGAAATAGGTCTGTTGGTCGTATGGGCGTTTGGCATTTGGCAAGTAGCCAACCATCAAGTAACGGTCGGTGTGCTGACTGCTTTTTTGGCTTATAGCAGCCGTTTTTATGCGCGTCTAGATTCTATGAGTCGCATTGTGTCGCACACCCAAAAAGCCATCGCCGGAACCAAGCGTATTTTTGAAATCTTGGACCACGTCTCCAGTGTCCCCGAACCTGTCAATCCCAAACCCATGCCCCAAATTCAAGGGCGGATACAGATTGATGACATCGGGTTTCGCTATGGCAACCGCGCTGTGATTCGCGGCTTAAGTTTGGATATTGCACCTGGGGAAATGATTGGCTTGGTCGGCCAAAGCGGCTCTGGCAAAAGTACCATGGTGAATTTAATTTGCCGCTTTTACGACGTCAGCGAAGGTGCGATTCGCATAGACGGCACAGACATTCGCGACTTGCGAGTCAGCGACTACCGACAGCACATTGGTCTGGTCTTGCAAGAACCGTTTTTGTTCTTTGGCACGATTGCAGACAACATCGCTTATGGCAAGCCACAAGCCAGTCGCAGCGAAATTGTGGCTGCAGCTAGGGCCGCTCATGCACACGAGTTCATATTGCGCCTCCCCCAAGGCTACGACTCTTTGGTAGGCGAACGCGGTCAAGCCTTGTCGGGTGGAGAGCGCCAACGTATTTCCATAGCGCGTGCGCTCTTAATTGATCCCCGCATCCTCATCATGGATGAGGCCACCTCCTCGGTGGACACAGAGACTGAGCAAGAAATTCAAAAAGCCTTGGACAACTTGGTGCGCGGCAGAACCACCATTGCCATTGCCCACAGACTCTCTACCTTACGTCGCGCTGATCGCTTGGTAGTGATGGAAAACGGGCAGTTGGTAGAGCAAGGGCAACACCAAGAGTTGCTGGACAGGCAAGGGGCTTATTGGCGCCTCTACGAAGCACAAGCCAGAAGAGCAGAGGCCGAACAAGGACTGGCTTCTGTCAGCGATACCCGCGAGATACGCACATGAGCCAACTGAGCCAACTGATCAAAGACCAACGCGGACTTTGGCAAGCCACCCTCACCGATGGCTCGGTTCACAGCAGTGTGACGGTGGTTCGTGCTTTTCCCATTCGTGCGCCTGATGAGGCGATCTCGGTGATTGACCATGAAGGTCACGAGTTATGCTGGATAGAGCATGTCTCAGAGTTAAACGAAAAAGTGCGTGAGGCAGTGGTCGGCGCCTTGCAAGCGCGTGAGTTCATGCCTGAAATTTTGAGCGTAGAGCGGGTCAGCTCATTTGCAACGCCATCGGTTTGGACGGTACAAACCAATCGTGGTAAGTGTGATTTCACCTTGAAAGGCGAAGAAGATATTCGCCGCGTCAGCAGCCAGACCTTGATCGTTGCAGATGCCCATGGTGTTCAATTTTTGATACGTGATTTACCATCGCTGAATGCTTCAAGTCGAAAGCTGCTCGATAGATTCCTTTGATTTTTAAGCATTTTTTTGAAATGCCCCTTTGATTTCATTGGCTTTAAATTGACAAAGTTCAATTATTCAAAAAAATCAATCATCATGTGGATGTTACAAAGCTAACAACGATACTTACAAACCTCAAAAAAGGATCACCATGTTTTACAAAAAACCCGCGTTGGGTTGGTTGGTTTTGGGATTGCTAATGGGCAATGCTTTTGCTGACACCACAAATGTCAAGACACAAACAATCGTTGAAGTGAAGAAAAAAGGGGAGCATTGTGAAAATGACCCTAACTGTTTCAATCGTTACCATCCCGCCATTAAACCCGTTGCGCGTGCCAAGCCTGGTGATTTGATCGTTGTTCATACACGTGATGCTTTGGATGCCAAACTTAATATCAACTCCAAGAATAAAGATGTCACAGCCATTGACACCAATTTGATCCACCCGATGACGGGTCCTATTTACATCGAAGGCGCCAAGCGCGGCGATGTACTGGCCATCAAATTGATCGACATCAACCCCAATGAATACGGTTACACCACGCTGATTCCTGGCTTTGGCTTTTTGCCCGACATGTTTCCCGATCCTTATGTCGCCAACTGGAAGTTAAACCGTTACGAAGCTGTTTCAGCCCAGTTGCCTGGCGTTCGCATCCCCATGAATGGCTTCATGGGATCCGTCGGCGTGATGCCTGGCGAAGAGGAAGTTGAAAAATGGTTGGCTCGCGAAAGCCAATTGGGTGCTGCAGGTGGCGTGGCATTGCCACCGCAACCCATCAGCGCACGTCCTGCAGAAATCTGCGGACCCAACGGCAGCCACAAAGACAAATGCTTGCGCACTGTGCCTCCCCGTGAAAACGGCGGCAACATGGACGTCAAGCAAATGGTTGAAGGCACCACCTTGTTATTGCCTTGCTACATCGACGGTTGCGGTTTCTTCATCGGTGACGTGCACTATGCACAGGGCGATGGTGAAGTGGCAGGTACCGCCATTGAAATGGGGGCTGTCGTTACCGTTTCCACCGAAATCCGTAAAGGCATGGCCTCGTTGGTTAAACAACCCATGTTCGAAGGTGGCTCACAAATCAAGAAATTGGAGCCTGATAGCTTCCACGCCGTGGTCGGTTATCCGTTGAAAAAAGCTGGCGAAGTTCCACCACAATGGGCTTACTTGGACAGCGAAAAAATCAAACCGCTGACCAACTTGTCCAACGATTTGACCTTGGCTGCACGCAACTCGATGATCGCCATGATCGACTGGTTGATGGCCACCAAAGGTTTGAGCAAAGAACAAGCTTTGGTCATTGCCAGCGTTGCTTGCGATCTGCGTATCAGCAACGTGGTTGACGTGCCCAACTATGCAGTGACGACCATCTGCCCGATGGAAATCTTCGACAAAAAATAACATCCGATTAACACCATCAAAGAGCGAGTTCAACTCGCTCTTTTTTTTGGCATCTCTCTTATGAACAGACGTTTTTTCTTGACACAACTCAGCCTGCTGGGAGCATTGGCAGCCGGGTCTGCATGGGCGCACACACCCTATCGCTTTTGGAATGTTTTTCGCAAGCGCAATTTGCAAATCATGACCTCGCTGGAGGATGATGCCGGTGACATCACCGGGGAAGCCTGGGTGGCGGTGTTGCGCAAGAACCTGCCTCTGAGCCGCGCCATGGTGAGCCGCGCCCACAAAATGACTCGCACAGCCAGTTTGCTCAAGACCAACCAGGTCAAGATGGCTGTGCTGTCCTATGCTCATGCGCAACAGATGTTGTCTGGTACAGCACCCTTTGCAGAGTTTGCACCCATGCAGCTTGAAATCTTGGTGGATGATGGTCAACACCTGCTGGTCAGTCGTCCGGATTTGCCGCTCTACCATGCGTATTTGCTCACCATGGCATTGATGGAATCTGCCGACAGCCTCAAGCTACTCAAGCCAGCTTCCGCCCGTTTTGGCATGGCACTGCATCCTGGTGCGCTGGCTTATTACCGTGGCGACAAGCTGGAACCACCACCCGCCCCAGCAGATTCATGAAGTTCCAGGTTCGTCTGCGTGCCTGCGCTTGGTTGCTGGGGTGCATCTGCAGCCTGAGCGGCTGGGCGCACGACTCGATCACCACCGAAACGCGTCAGCGCTTCATGTTGACATTGCAGCAAAGCCAGCAAGTGCTGGCTTCCACGACCTCGGCAGTCGACAAAGCCAAGGCGCACTTCACGATGGCAACTACCTTGGACGAGATTCGTGATTTATTCAATGAAGACATTCAAAGTCATGGTTCAGTCAATGGGCTGGAGTCAGCCGTTCTGCTGACCGAGCTGGCGCGCGGGGGGTTCACTCTGCACAAATCCACGCATATCGGTTTGTACTTGTCACCCTTAGATCATTACCGCAGTGCTTTGTCGCTTCATCCCAAGGCTGGGTATGCAACGCTTGCAGCCTACCGTTTGTTCAAAAACCAGTTTTACGACAGCTTCACAGACAACCCGCTCAAGCCTTTGTCACAAAGCCGCGAAGAACTCACCAAGCTGCTTCACATTGGCGAAACCTTGCTCAAATCCAAGGACCCAATCGTCAATCAAGAAGAGGTGCAGTTCATTCAAGCCATTCACACGTTGCAAGCCATTGATCAACAATTGCTTTCACCTGCTGAAGGGCTCAAAAAATTCAAGCAACTGCTAACCCAATTGCGCAGCCAGTATCCGCAAAGCCTCAAACCTTTGACGCTTGAGGCCTTGGGAAACCTTTGACAAACCAACCGCCTATTTACAAATGATGAACACATGGCTCAAACAAGCAACGACTGGTCTGTTGCTCATGGTGCTCTTCTTTTCAACATCTGTATCGGCTCACCAAACAGGCAATAGCTATCTCTATGTGACCGAGGTCAATGGCCAACTGCGCATAGACATCGATTTCATCGTCCGAGACTTGGACAATTTATTGCAAAACACCGCGCAAGCCAGCACACAACCGGCTACTTCCGCCCCCACGCCCGAGCAACTGCAGGCCAAGCAAGCTGCTATTACCCAGGTCATTCAGGCGTCGCTGGTGGTTGAAGTGAATGAGCAAGCACAAAGCTTGGACTTCATCGACCAGTCAGTGGTGCTGCACAACGATGGTCTGTATGTGCGGCAACGTTTCAGCGGTCTGAGCGTCCCAGCCCCGGTCCGATTTGTGGTGGTGCGGTATGGATTTTTCAACCAAAACGACAAGCTGGGACGGGCCTTTTTCAAGCTGCAGCTGGGACAAGAAGAAATTTCGTCGGTCTTTGATTCCAGCAAGGAGACCCAGCGGTTTGCCTTGGGTGAATCGAAGCGCTGGGCCACCATGGGTTTATTCACCCAAGAGGGTGCCATGCATATTTGGGATGGCCCTGACCATCTGCTGTTTCTTTTCACCTTGCTTTTGCCGGGTTTGATGCTGCTGCAGCGG
>Ga0209550_10002797_pt1 | contig 16741 bp, 20 predicted proteins | sample LauGreSuBDMM15SN_2_FD_187567 | JGI IMG/M metagenome (GOLD analysis project Ga0209550, IMG submission 187567) | Freshwater lake microbial communities from Lake Michigan, USA - Su13.BD.MM15.SN (SPAdes) (version 5) | ecosystem: Environmental > Aquatic > Freshwater > Lake | place: Lake Michigan...
ATATTCATTTTTATTGTTTTTGTATTGCATCAATTTCGGCATACCAAGTATTGTCGTGAGTATCACCTGAGAATTTAACCGCTTTAACTAAAAAGACCCCTTCTAATTCTTCACTTTCTACTTTAATTAAACACTTAGGTTGAATTGAAGGAATTATTAATGATTTTATTTTCCATCCGTCAAGCAACTTATTTTTCTTTGTTGCTGATGTTTTTATTACTCTAATTTGTTTGTCTTTAAATCTCTTCGGCTTATCTAAAAGGCCTGTCGCAGAAGATAAAAACTGCATTATTGTTGCGTTGTTCGATTCATTTTCTTTTGATATTACTAAGACATTATTTATAATCGTCCATTCGTATCCAATCCTAGAAAGCACTAACTCTAAAGCTTTTCCAGGAGACCCTATAAAAGAGAAACCTTGTTTGTAAACATAACTAGGAATTGTAGAATAATCACCTTTGGTTAAATTTAATTCTGCAACTATTTTATCAATAATTTGCTTAGTTGTTGAATCTGCCGCAAATGACAAAGATAATTTTTTTTCTGTCAAAGGAATGTAACCGTCTTTGCAAGTAATCTTTGTAATTACATCTGAACCTGTAAAATCATGTTCAAATTCAACAATATTTCCAATAAATAAAGTACTTAATTCTTCATCGTCATATCCTATTTTCAAAATACATGACGCATCTTTTTGTTCTAATAATCCAATAGTTTCTTGAGACAAATTGTACACATCAATCTTTGCTGTATTGGTTGTGCGATTATCTGTCATTTCTATTTCAAAAGAAATACGAACACCTTCAAGAAGTCTTCCAACTTCTCCTATTTTACCAATCAATAATTGTGCATTTCGTTTAAAGAGCCTCAAGTTCTACCTCCGTCAAATAAAGTAATTTAGCTTTACCAGATGAAAACGAATCTCTTACAATTGAAGCAGCAACATCTGAAATTTCACAGATAAAATCACCAGTTGGTAAAAGAGTATTTTTATTGGCAAAAATTAATGGATAATTTGCTACCATTTTAACACCGGCCAATAACAAAACATCATCTTCTGAGTAAATATCCATGGTCCAAAAATTACCAAGAACATTGAATTTAAACCAAAATTTATAAATTTTGGATTCCAATTCAATAAGCAGAGTATGATTAGGATTGTCTTTAATTGGAATTATTACTGCCATTAGAATAATGATTTATCAAATTGACCAAGTGTTATTGTACTTGGCTTCACGGCAGGTGCTGGGGTTTTAGTTCCGCCGACCTGTCTTCCAAAACTACTTTGTTTTTTAGCACTGTCTTTTTTTATTCGTGAATTATCAATGCTAACTAACTGACTTTCAGCAATATTAATCTCTTGAAACGTAACTGTAAATCTAAAAGTCTCCCCGTCTCCTGCTTCTGCAGGCATATCTAAGAGAGTCATGAACATATTTGGGTATGATTTGTATTTCATAACCAATGTAATTGGTTGTTTGTCTCTCTTCAATCTGTAAAGTTCATCGTGTGCTTCTTTTAGTCGGTTAGGAATTTTTCCTTTTGCTAATGAAGAAATTTGTTTCAAGACAGAATTTTTCAATGAAAAAGCACTAATTGTGCAAGTTAAAGTAATCTCAGTTGGTTCATCCTTAGCATTGTCGGTGTTGAATCCACCTTCAATTGGATTATTACTAAGAGTTGTCTTTTCGCTGATTCCTCTTTGATTTACAATGTCAATTTCAAGCTTTCCTACCTTTTGAGTAAATGGTTGTTTGAAAATAATTGCTGCTGCGTCTGTAAAAAAGCTCATTGTGCACCTACCTCAATATAAGATTGTCTATTTTGTTCTGCCAAAGCAGCAAAAATAGAATTTTTGATTGATGTAGAATCAGCAGCTGAAGTTCCTGGTGGTATATTTACAGTCAAGTTATTATTAACAGTTTTTTGGTTGTTTGCAATTGAACTATCAGTTGTTACTGCAGATACAGCATCGTTGGCTCCACCTGTAATTTTAGAAGTAATTTTTCCTGAAAAATCTTTGACTTTATCCCACATTCCAGAGACAGAAATCTTAGAAACCCAATCTGCTGCTTGTTTAAATAATTCAACAATTTCCTTCCAATAATAAACTATGGCAATTGTTGCTGCAATGAAAGCAGTCAATGGATTTGCAGCAAATACCAACATAATTCCACGTAAGATTCCTAAAAGCGCAGGTAAAAGGGTAATTAAGAGTCTGATTGGAGCAATAATGAAATTAAATGCCAATGTTGCAAGACCAATAAGTCTGATTAAAGTTCCAATAATGATTAATAATGGACCTAATACTGCAACGAACCCAATTATCAACAAAATATTTCTTCTTGTTGATGGTTCTAACCTTTGGAAGCTGTCTGCTAATCTTCCAATCCAATTTCCAAATGCTTCTAGTTTTCCTGTGAGTCCAAATGCTAATTGCATTTCATCACCAAATTTAGCTAAAGCAATATTGACATTGTCTTTGAAAGTTGAGTAAACGCCTTTAGAGGTTCGAGATAATTTAATCATTCCATTCTCAAACATTCCACCTTTACTCGTAGCTTGTTCAAAAGCTCTGACTAAAACAGGGAATGTGACTTTTCCTTGAGAAACTAAATCTTTTATTTTTTCTTTAGGAACTCCCATGGATTTTGCCAACATATCAAGGGCAGGAACACCATTATTTACCAATTGGAGAAGATCTTGACCCATCATTCTTCCTGCTGCAGATACTTGACCGAAGGCAACAGTAATTCCTTGGAAATCTCCACCTGCTACGGCTGCAATGTCACCAATTAATCTTAAGTGTTTGTCTGCATCATCTGCTGTTTCACCAAAACCCATTAAGGTATTAGTTGCTTTGGCAAGTTGAGTTAATTCGAATGGAGTTTCTGCTGCAAATTTTACTAATCTTCTAAATACTCGATCGCCTTCTTCAGCAGATCCAGTCAAGACTTCCATTTGCATTTTTAGAGTTTCAAAATCAGCTGATGCTTGAAGGGCTTTAACAGAAAGCAATCCTAATGGCGCAGATAAAGAAAGTGAAATGTCTTTCCCTACATTGACAAAAGAATCGCCGACTGATTTTAAATTTTTTGAGGTTTGTCTAATCTTTGCATCGATTTGATTCAATGCATCCAACACTGGCTTTGCATTTGCCTGGTATGTAACGATTAATTCTTTAAGACTAGTTGCCATTGTTATTCCTCGATTCTTTTTCTGATTTTAATCGTTCTTGAGTTTCTTTAAATTGTCGAAAATCAAGAATCGCACTTAACTTTAATGCATCGATAAAATTAAGACTTTCTAATTCGGAATAACTAACAATTTTATCAATAACTAATCTCCAAATGAACAATTCTTCAACAATATCGACGTGCAAATGTTTTTTTAACTCTTTTTCGGAGTCTGGTTCATTTTCTCGATCGATTCCTTTATCGCTACTTCCATCGGAGCTAGCATTGGAATCTTCTTCGCCAGAACTGAAATTATATTTAGAGTAAAAAAACCGTTGAAATCTAGCACCTCCAGGGCTAGTTCAATAACACCATCAAGATTGTTATTAAAAACTTTCTCAAAATTTTCTTTGGTATTTAATGCACCAATTTCAATCGCTGAGCAGTTTTTAAATAACTTCATAAGTAAATCTACAGGAAGTTCGTAAACTAATCCTGCGATTGCCTTAATCATATCTGCAGGTTCTGCAGATACATTTCCTAACTGGATTTTAATACTTTCGGCCAATTGTTTTCTTAAACTTAGTGCTTCAACTGCACCGAATTGAATAATTGTAATTTCGTGTTCGCGAATATTTACTGTTCTTGTGTTGATAGGCATTATCTATTACCTCCGATAAAGGTAACATATTGACTGCCGGTTTTAATTACCCATTCTCTAGTTTTTGCTTCGTTTCCAAAAGCAGCAGTAGGAAATTTTTCAATCCAGGCTTGAGCAGCAGTAACTAAAGTATTTCCTGAACGATCTTTAATTAGAAGGGGTAAAGGAGTGCCTGCAACTCTGTCTGCGGCATGAAGAGCAGATAAAATATCGTTGGTTGGGCTAGTTTGCCTTAATCTAATTGTAATAGTCAAAAAGTTTGCATTGTTTTTAATTCTGTCAACATAACCGTCAGCACCACTCATAGAGTTAAATGCCGGATTTTCTTCAGAAACTTCAACCGCATCACCGTCAGCAAATCCGGTTAATTTAGCAACGCCGAAGATTACGTTCAATTTCTTAAAATCAAAAGTTCCAATTGTTTGTGCCATAAAATGTCCTTAATTAAAGTTAAACTGATAAATTGCCGGCAATACCGATTTTGTTAATTGCTCCTGCAAGTTCACCTGCAAAAGTAATTCCAGAAAGGTATCTAGCCAATCTGTCAGCAGAAGGAACGTCAGCAACATCAGGAACAGTAATTGTATAAATTCCTTTTCCATCAGCATCTTTTCTAATGAAACCGTTCTGAACTGCTTGCTCAAAGATTTCTCTCATAGCATTTTCAACCATGTCGCCTCCGGCATCTTCCATTGGAACTTTTTCAGTGTTGATCAATAGTAAAAAGATGTTTTCTTGTAATCTTGCTTTTAACCAATCAGCTCCTCTAATAATATCAATATATTCGCCAGAAACTACTTTTCCTAAACCTGTGCAACTACGTCCAGCGAAAATTTCATAAGTATTTCCGTTGTTATTTCTAACACCATCGACGTTGATTTCATCAGCAACAACACCTGCTAAAGTTTTCCACGCCCAATTTTCTGATCCAGGAACTGTTGGAAGCATTCTGCCGCCCCAAGCAGCATCAATAAATTTGGTAGTGGTATCTCCATTCCACATTAGGGCTGTTCTGTCATAGTTTAGTGCTTTAAGTTGGTAAAGCACAGAACCTGTTTCAGCAGCATTCAAAGCATCAACATCAGAAGTTCTAACAATAAGGAATCTTTTCAATGATTCGATTTTTGCAGCAGCAGATAAAATATCAGCTTCAACATTTGAAGATAAATTAGCACAATACCAATTTTGATTATAATCAAAAACTTTTTGAATAGCGTTTGCCCAGGTTTCTGATAAAACAACACTTCCTCCTAAAGTAGGACTTGAAGCTAATGGACCAGCTGCAGTATAACGAATATTATTATCATCTATAATGTCAGTAATAACAAAAGTTCCATTATAAGCACTTGAAGCAAATCCCGAAACAACTGCTGTACAACCGACTTCAGCTATTAGACCAATTCCTTCTGATTCTAAAATAACAATATTACCCGATGGATTTGTCGCTTTAGTCAAAACAATTGACCCTGAAGCAACTTTTTTACCTATCGTTATTAAATCAGGAGTTTTTTCTTGAGAAAAAATAGCTTCAGCCATCTTGTATTCTGTATCTGTTACCGAAAAATCTAAAGCAACAGCAGTCATATCTACATATTCTTTAAGTCGTCTGTCGAGTTTCATTGAAGTGCCTAAAAGCATAGGCGTACCAAAACCTTGCTGAGTGATTGCCTTTGTAGAAAGACTAATCGAAATGTCAATTACTTGATCTAATTTATTTGTCATAATTTTAGTTCCTTTTGTTGTTTAAATTAATCTGTTTCCACTATCAAATCGACCTCTACATGATCAACCAAACCGTTACCGGTTAGTTCACCACTGATTCCGACAGATTCAACAATTTCTAATACGTTTTCTGTATCATTAGAATAATTTTTAGAAATTCTAAAAAGTAATTCCACTACTGCTCGAGTTTCAAAACTACTGTTGATTTGAGTAGTAATATCAACAATGTCACCATCTAAACCAATATAAGCTAATTTTTTAGAAGTTAACAACTCTAAATTTTTACTTAATTCGATTTTGTCAATTAAATCAGCTAAGATCTGCATAGAGTCTTTGCTAACTGAAATAACAGACAAAACCACTTCTCTATCTCCCTGAGTTTCAGAAACACCTTCTGAATCAGGTTTTCCTTCCCAATCTAATCCTCCACCTTTTCTCAAAGATGATAACTTTAATGCCAGATAATCTCCGGCTGGAGTATTTGCATTTTGATTCGACCAAATAACAGTTTGGTTTGTCAATTCTTTTATCACTTCTACTATTGCAGTTTTTAAACCGACATAATTAATAGCCATAATCTAAACCTCCGCAATAGGTGGTACTGGATCGTTAGTAGTTCTTTTGGCAACAACCACTTTATAGTGTGGAATTACATTGTTTTTCCAAGGGAAAACTTTAACGATTTCGTAATCAAATCCATCAATTGTAATAATATCACAATTTGTTGAATTTCCTTTTTCTGCACCAATTAATAAAGTGTCAGTGTATAATTTCAATAATTCTTCTTCTCTTCTATTCTCTGGAAGCAAAACTAAATCGCTCCCTGAAACAGGTTGTATTGAAGCCATGATTGGCAATGTTGTATCTGCTCCTTCAACTTCATAAAAACCTGCGTCATTATAAGCGCCTTCACTTCTTCTTTTTACTGTTAATGCTTGTCTGAAACTACTCATTTATTTTTTACCTCATGAGAAATTTTTGAACGCATTTCACCAGTATCAATTAAAGGGTGGCTTGAACCTTTTTTTGCTATTGTTGATTCTGCATTTTCAGGCGTTCTCATATCAGTAATAGTTTTTTTAGTTTCAGTTTCTTGTTCAAGACCAATTAACTTTAATCTTGGAATAATATTATAATTTCCTTTTGAAATAGAAACAAAAATTTGATCAAATCTTTGGCCAACTTTTTTATATTGTCTGTTGTAAGTCGATCTTATGAAAGATCTTTCTGGAATTGTAACGTCGTTATTCTTTCCTGCTTTGTTTGTACCGAACTCGTTTACAATTGCTTTTGTCAAAACTTTATCGCCTACTTTGGCAAACATACCGACTTGAATTTGCTTCGAATGCAATTCTTCGATAGCCTTTTTGTATTTATCAAAACCGTGATCAATTACTTTTACTTCCATCGTGCATGTAAAATGTAGGAACTCGTCCTTTTAATAGTCGGTTGTAACTGTCTAAATATTGAGTGGTATTTACATCAACATTATTACCATTTCCACCACCATAACTTCTTTGTAAATCACCTTCTTTTTCCATAGTTAAAACACCTCTTGAATTATCGTCTCTCAACGACAAAGCCAATAAATGAGCAGCGTAGTAAGCAACAGCCATAGAATATTTACTAGAATCACCAAATAAAGCCGAATCGACTTCATCTACTGCCATAGCAATAAATCTATTTTTTTTGTCTGTAGTACAAGCTGCACTTATGCTTGGAGCAATATCTGCCAACCATTCAAGAGATGTTGTCATAACTATTTTTTAGAATTAATTGCTTCAATTAATTTAGCTTTGCTTAAACCTTCAGTTTCAATTTCCAAAGATGCAGCAAGATCGATTAAAGTTGCTTTAGTTTGAACTTCAAGGTCGATTTCATTTAAATCAACACCTTCTTCAGACCCTTCTGATTCTTCGGTTTCTTCTTCAGATTCTTCTTCGTCAGAAGCATCTTCATCAGGACCTAATAGATTAGCAGCTTCTTTATCAACAAGTTCTTTAGTTGCTTTTTCTTCAGCTTCTTTCTCTGCTTTTAATTCAGCTTTAGTTTTATAAGATTTTGCAACTTTTTCTTCAGTAGCAACCAATCCGGAAGTTTTAACCATATCTTCAAACATCGGATGAGCTTTTACTGCAGCAAATTGTTCTTTTGTAAGTTCATTAATGCCAGGCATTAATATAATAGAACCAATAGTTGTTTTGAACCTAATGATATTCTTTACTCTATTTTCAATTTTCATAATACAAATTTGTTTAAGTTAATAGGAATTAAAAAAGGAAGATTTCTCTTCCCTTTTTAACCAACTAGATTCCAGTTGTATAAGACAATGAGTAAGGATAGAAAGCTCTAACACCGCCACATCTAGCTTCCAAAATATTTTTTGTCGCAAGATTTTTAACTTGTGGAGCATGAGGCATCAATCTGATTGGAAGAACACCTTCCAATTTATCTTGTGCATTATTATAAAGAACAAAACCAGACCTAGTTCCATTTACGAAACCGTTTTTCAATTGTTGTATCCATTCAACTTTTAAATTATATTCTTCTTCGATATACTTCAAAATTGATTTTCCAGAATACATAGTTGTGTCAAGCGGTTTCTTTTTAATCAAATGATAATTAGTAGCATCAACCAACATAGTGGTAGGGATTTCGTTACCGCCTGTCAAATCAATCATATCATTGATCGCTTCTTCAACGTCTGCAAGAATGTTTGCAGGCGTTTTTGAAGCCCAAGTAGTAGCAGAACCAGAACCAGTTGCGGCTGCTGCAGCAGATGGAACAGAGGCAGCATTAAACATGCCTTTAATTCCATATCTAATATCACCGAAGCCGAGCATTTTCTCTATTTTTTGGTCTAATGATCTACGGGCAGCAAGTGCTTTATTTTCAACTGAAGAACGACCAACTTGACCTAACATTCTATCTCTACGCAAATCTTGCACAGAATACAAATATGAAGTTGCAATTGATTTAATTCCATTGGTTACTTGATTGCCAAATACTTCAACAGTTTTAATGTCATCAGCAAAATCAGCCACAACATCAGCTTCACCTGCAGAATCCAAAGTGTCATAAGTATCAGTTTCCGCACCTTCTGGGATTGCACTGTTGATTGGAAGCAAGCCACCATTCAAAAGTTTCAATTCGCTATACTTAGGTTTAAATACTTGTTGACGAATAAATTCTAGGTTTCTAGCAAAGAAGAATGAATCATCTTTTTTAGAAATGCCTACTTGTTCGGCAGCTCTTTCGTAAGCTTTGAATTCTGGCAAAGAAGTATCAATTTTGAACTCATCGCCGTTGTCTAGTTTAAAAGTTTCAATAGTCATATTATTTTCTCCTGATTAAATTAAAGTTAAGATGGTAAATTCAACTCAAGAAGAGCTAGCACCGGAGCGCTAGTAGTACCAGCAGCAGCACTTCTGAATTTTCCACTTGCAACCGCTAGGTTACCAGAAGATGAATTTGTAAATTGACCTTGGTTAGAAGGTTTGCTCTTATCATTATAAACGTAAACATCTTCACCGTAAGCAACGCTCGCAACTACATAAACCCAAATACAACCGCGAGTCATAACATTGACTGCATCGTTGATTTCGTATTGATCGTCTCCACCAACAGTAACTGGTTGACCGTGTCTCAATACAGAAACACCTTCAAAAGTAGCAGTTGAAGTGTAAGCGATTGTTAAAGTAGGTTGACTTACACCTCCTGTTACGTCATAAGCAGAAACTGTAATGTTAGCAGCTGCATCATCGACAGTAATCAAGATTTCACGACCTGTTCCAGCAACACAAGAAACACCTGGAAGAGCATCAATCGCAGCGATTAAAGCAGCGAAAGTTGCAGCATGAGATGTTGCGTAAACTACTGGAGTGATTGTAAGGGCAGTTGCAGTTCCAATTTGAACTGACATTGGGATTGAGTTAGAGGCAACAAAGTCTGCTGAATAAGTAACAGAAACTTTATTTTTAAAGATGTTTTTAACATCAGTTCCGCCAACGATACCTACTACAACAGCTTTACCGAAACCGATTGCTTGTTGAGCATTTCTTGTTTTGATATTGCTATCTTGTAAATTTGCGATTTGTCCGTTTATTGCAACGTCCAATTCATTTGCATATTTTATAATCGGCATAAGTTTACTCCTTTTTAGTTGAATTTTTGATAAGATCTCTTTGTAGATCCGCATTACTAACGGCTACTGAAGATTGACTAGAATCAGTCTTATTAGAAGCTGCTTTGATATTTTCAGCAAAGTTGGCATCTTTTTTAATGTCAATAATGCTGTCAAATCTTGCAGTCAAATAATCCTCACTAACTTCATCAGCTTTAAATTCTTTCGTAAATAAAGTGATAACTTTAGATTTAATTTCCTTGTCAGATAATTTAGAAAGGTCTTCATCTGATTTGAAAAATTCAGATGCTTTCTTTTCTAGATCGATTCTAGCTCGTACTTTAGTTGCAATATTAACAGTATGATCTTTTTTTAACTCTTCATCAAGTTTTACTTGAATAGAGTCTTTTTCACCTGTTATAGTATCTAATTTAGTTTGCAAATCAGATTTGTCTTTTGACAAATCCTCTTTATCTTTTTTCAGCTCTGTGTTTTCCGCTTCAATAGAGTCGATCTTCGAAGCGATCTCTTCTGAAACTTCAAACTCTTTGCCATCTAATCGTATTTTTTTCATATTTAGATTGTCATTGAAGTTAGTATTAAAAACACAAATAGCATCTTGGCTATCAAGTCGAAGCTTAGCTTTATCGCCAGCTCTTCCTTCATAGACAAGCGCCAAATGATTCCCTCTTATGTTCGTTTGAACATAATCATATCTCTCACCTTTAAATACACCATCTTTTTTCACGAGAGTTACTTTGTAGCCAAATGAAAGGCCACGTTTACCTGATTTTGCATCTTGTACCGCTTGTTTATCGGTAATCTTAATAAATGGAGCTAAATAATTGTCAATCTTCTTAATATCTTGGCCAGTCATGCCAACCGACAATTCAGATGCATTGTCAATATTCACCATATCTTCTGGGTGATTATTGGTGATTGGTTTCATTTTAAATGAATCAATTGCATCTTGATTAAATACTTCTTCATCAGTTCTTAGTTCTCTTTGAATAGAACCGTCAGCCTTGCGGTATGAAAATACGCCGGTCCTAGTTGCAATGGCATACCCTTCTAGAAATCCTTCAGGAGTTTCAGTTAATTTTAACTGATCTAAGTTTATTTCATCAAATCTTAAAACTTGTTCCATGTTCCATATTAATTATTTTTAATTTCGTAAGTACTATCTACTTTTACTTTGAAATTATTACAACAATCAAAGTAAAAGTAAACATTTTAATCAAACATAGAATTAGTAATTATCGGTTGTGCAATACAACGACAATTTATTTCGCTTCCAGGATGTCCAATTTTAGGTCCTTTTTCCCAAGTGAATGTTTCTCCATCCAAAACTTTATGTGCTGGTCTTACTCTTTCGTCTTGAGCTGTGGTCCAAACATAAGACACAATTCCCACTTCTTGTTGTCTAAGTTGAGTTAATTGACCATTGAATTTATTGGTTTGGTCTCTTGCAATCAATCTTGCTCTGTTTTCACCAATGCCTTCAGACTTAGACAGTTCTTCTTGAATTTTTTCAATGCCGTTTCCTTGAGAAAGATTAGAATAAAGGGTTTGTTCAACTCTTGCCTTTTGATCTAACCCCATTTTAGTAATTAAATCTGTATTTTGAGTTTGAAAAAGCTTCAACTGTGTTTCTATATAAGGCTCTTGGACTATTGGATTCACAGACAAAGATGAGTGGATTGTTTTGACAAATTGTTCTTTATTCATCAAAGAAATCTTTTCACCTTGCTCAATAGTAAGTCTCGATACTCTATTTGGTGTAACTACAGAAATAAAATCAAAATAAGTTTTATCAACGAGTTGTTTTAATTGATCAATCCATGATGCATCTAGCTTTATATCATTTGAATCAGGTCTTAGTGATTTTGCTTGAGCAACTAGCAAGGGTAAAGCAGGAGTAATATTTTCTTTAACTTTGTCGTAGAAAATTTTATTGATTTCTGATAATTGTCTTTTGTAAGATCTCTCAGCAGCCATTGGAAACAACCACTTCTTAGGCTTTTTGATTTTAATCTTGCCACGATTGGCCATTAAAACTTGTTGCTTTAATAATGGATTTTTTGCCATGATTAATTTGCTTTATTTGGATCAATATTTGTTTGATCTGTTTCTTCAGGAAGTTCAGGAGCATCACCTTCAACAAGTGTTTCGACTGAATATTTACCGTTGCCAAATCTAGAAGTTCTAACTTCATTTGGATCAACGACTCCTGTGTTAATGTAGATTTCATCGGTCTTGGCTTGTTCAGCTCTCATTTTAACTTTTTCTTCATCGGTTTGTTGCCATAATGAATTAAATTCGATGCAATATTCTTCTTCGGCTTCTAATTTAGCATCTTCAGCGTAAGAAATTAAATCGATTAGTTTTTCAAGTTGTTCTAACAAATCTTCTTCTTGATCAGATTTAATTTTGTCATAATAAATTCTCATTTCACCAGAACCATCAGCTTGAAGACCTTTTGCACTAGTACCAAATAAAATTGTACTAGGTACTCCTGTCATACCGGCCAAGGTTTCTTGCAATTTACCGAACACATCTGCAACACCGTTTAACTGTTGAGAAATTGCTTCAAAACTTTCATCATTATCAAGTAAAAGAGTCGTTGAAACTGATTTTGCTAAATCAAATATCTGTGCTCTTGCATCTAATTGCTTTTGTCCATCTTTTGATGCTAAAAGCTGCATCAAATTTTTAATTTTAAGAACATCAATATTTGCTTTAAGCAATGATCTAAATAATGCCTGTAATGCTAAGCCATAATCTTCAAACGTCTCATGAAGCGATTGCAGAATTGAAAGACCCCAATATTTTTCATAACCAGGATTAATTGCAAGTTCATCTTGAGGGTAATATTCACCTGTGAAAACTAAACACCTTGACTCATGGAAAGTTTCCATTTTACCATTGACACTTACAGTGAAAAATTGAGGATCACCATAGTTGGCTTGAGTTGCATCATTGTAATAATTCAGTGAATCAATTGTAACGTATTTTCTACTGAAATATTTTAATTTATGAATTGATTTGATGTTTTTAATGTCGACTGGTTCGTTGGGAAGCTTACCATCTTCAATCACCATGAAGATTAACGCACCACCAAAAAGTTTAGATGCACGAAGTGCATTCTTAAATTCTTTTTTGGCTTTAAGTGCTTTTAAATAATTCAAAACTTTGCCATCAGTGTCTTCAGGTATTGTAATCCATTGGCGAATCATATCATCAACAACTAAATCGATATAACGCTTAGCTAGACCATTACCTACATAAATTGAAGCAATAGTTGGATCATCAGCAAGACTCAGATTGAATCCTGTGTTGCCACTAACCTTTTGACCGATCTTTTTGGCGGTATCAACATAGCCATCAGCTTTCATTTGATCTTGGATGGTTAATTCTTTAGTTGTTTTTTTATCTCGAGCCATAGATTTTAACTTCGTTTAATAATCCAGAATAATTCATAGGACGCAATTTTAGATCAGCAGATTCAAAAAGTAAATCTTTTACTGCATAAGTCAATGTGTCGACTTGGTCTTTCTTCTTTTTTGCATCTTTGATAGTTTTAGGTGAAAAAATCAATAATTCTTTTTCTAAAACAGGAAGCCATGGTGCATTTTTAGGAAATAAAACTTGCCCTGATTCCATTCTAGGCAATATGTCGTTGGCTCTAGATATTTTATCAGCTTCAGGTAAAAGCTTAGTAATCGGTATATTTGTCTCATTTTCTAAGTCTTGAATTAAGCCGGATCCTGATGATTTATCTTCAATTGCAAATTTGATAAGTTCACCTTGATTATCAAGACTATACATGTCAGGAACCCAATCATCACAATGAATCAGAGGTGATGAAAGATCTTTGGCATGTTTTTTCCAAAATTCTTTTGATGCCACAAGAAGCTTAGGAGACGTTAGTTTCTTTCTCATTACATCAATCAGATATGCAAACTTTCTTCCTTCAACATAACGAACACCCCAACACATGAAAACACTGTAATCGTTAATTGTTCCTTCTTTTTGAGCAGTATCGGCATAAATGGCACGAAAATCAAACTTAGGGGCATAAGTGAAGTATTTGAAATACTCTTTTTTGAAGATCTCACCATCAGCAGGAACAGTTTGTTGTAAATATTGTGCATTGTAGTTCTTACTGCCCATGTTTTTAATATCTTCATCCATTTCAGCTTGACTATATCGTTTTTCATCAAGCCATTCACCTTCTTTGACTTCTTTTTTAAAATCACCGAACGTGTAAATTCTTCGTTCATCAAATCTTGCTGGTAAAATTAAATTTTCCCATGTATTATCGACAAAAGTTCCTGTAAAATCATGTTCATGGAGTCTTTGTTGCACATTTAAAAAAATTCCTTTTTTCTTATCATCAAATCGTGAAAATAATGAATTTCTACACCAATCAAGACAACTCTCTCTTTTTGTCGTTGAATTTGCTTCATCCGGATTCATTAAATCATCTCCTACAATAACATCTCCGCCTTTACCGGTTATGGATCCACCTACAGAAGTTGATACTCTTCTTCCTCCTTCAGTGGTAATGAATTGTTTCTGTGTGTTTTTAGTTATTGCTTCATTTTCATCATCTTCAACAGAATTACTAAGACTAAATTTAGGAAATGCATCTTTGAACCATGATTGGTTTGCTAATGTTCGACATTTTTGATGAATTTCTTGACTTAATTCAGCAGAATATGATGCGCAAATAAAATTCATCCACGGTTCATCTCCTAACCACCACATAGGAAAAGCAACTGAACATTGTAGAGTTTTACCTATCCTAGGCCTTATGTTAATATTTCCTCGTCTAAATTGACCCATTCTCATTCCCATTAGAAACTCTGAAATAGCATCAATGTGCCAATTAATTTCAAAATCTCTATTTCTATGAAGAGCCTGAAATGTTTTATGATAAAATGGCGAAAAATTAGTCTGAAGCAAATGATTTAGTGTTTTTCTAGAGTAAAGATCAACCGACATTATTTTTTTGAATTGGTTAATTTATCGGCTTCTTTTTTAATTTGCCTTTCAATAATTTGCTTTTCTTCTTCAGTTAAAACTGTAGTTTCTGTTTTAACGTTTGCATCTATTACACTTTTGCTAATTGGTTTTCCTTCCATCCGATCACAAATCGCTTCCCATGCATTAAGCTTAGTTTGTTCATTAGCCTTCTTCGAAACTGCAATTTTTAACATCGAATAAGCAGCAACTCCGATCTTAGCAACTATCTCGGCTTGTTTCTCGTCTCCTGCGCTCTTCAGTTCGTCAGAAGTCTTTTTAGTAAGGAACTCTAGGCCGATCTCGAAACACTGCTTCAGGTCTCGTTTCTCTCGTCTTACCTCACCTGATTTGATTCCGCCCATAGATCTGATTTCTCTTTGTTTCTCCTTTGATTGTTTCGTCAATGGTATTAAGTTTTTTACACCAGCCATGTTGAATAAATTTTTTGTTGATCGAATAACTCCAATTGTAGTTTCCTAATGCCCAAAAGTAAACATTTTAGTTTAAAGCAATTATTTTTAACGCTTCGACTCGAGTTACAATGAAAAGGTTTCACATAAAACACTACCAAAACCTCATCTAAACCAATACCGGACAAATTCCAGGTCGAAAAAGGACACGGTTACACATCAAAATCCCTATTCTCTTCTATACAAATGTAATATTTCTATTTTTATTATTCTCTTTATATATATTTCTTATTTTGTATAATATTAATTTATATTATTTATTTGTAACCTGTAACTATATAATATAAATATAATAAAAAGAAGCAATAGAATCAACACTTCAGACGAAAAATAAAAAAGGATACGATTTCCTAAAAAATCGTATCCTATATTGTAACCGTATCTAAAGATCAAGTCGCACAAGTAGATAATCTCGGACTTGTGCGACTTGCCCGACATGATTTTAAATATTTATGAATAATTTTTCAATTGCTTTTTCTTTAGCTCTGCTTTCTTTATTGAACATTTTTCTTTTATTAATTTCTAAAATCGCAACAAAAGGACTTTGATATTCACTCAAAAAACAATCGTATTTTGATTTCTTCATATAATCATAAAGTTCTGAATGATTAAAATTTTCGCCATATCCATCTGTGTTAATGTAAGGAGGATCAAGATAAACAATTGTCTCTTCTACCGGCGTTTCAATTTTCACTTTTTTAAAATCAAGATTTGTAATTCTAAAAAATGGCAATTGCCCCAACCGTTCCAACAATTCCAACCGTTCCAACCGTTCCAACCGTTCCAACTGTTGCAACCGTTCCAACTGTTGCAACTGCTGTATCTTCTGTATATGCTCCGGCCTATTTTTCGAATAATCTTTTATAAAATCTAAACGCCTGTCATTCCAATTAAACAATTCACTTAACGAAATTTTTTCGTTAAGCGAATTGTTTAATTTGTTCAAACTTTCTTCGCATTGAAAAATCACAATATTATGTGCCAATTTTTTTAATTCTTCTTTATCTTTCCCACAAAAGTAATTCTTATTTGCCGCACGTGAGTTACCGAAAGAATAACAAATTGAAACAAATTCACCAAAAGGTGAATCTTCATATTTCACTTTGTGAAAAGTTTTTCTGTCTATAAATTGATAAAATTCCTCGGGAAACAATCCAAATTTACTTTTTTCTCCTTTTTCAATTCTTTCTAAAATAAATTTTAGAAAATTAACTAGTCTATTATCTTTTTCATTGTAAATAACTTTCAATCCGAATTGTAAAGCCATAAACGACATAGAACCTCCTCCGCCAAACAAATCTACAAAGTATTTCGCATTAGGTTTTACTTCTAACATTTTTCTTAATAGTTTTTCAGCTATTAATTGTTTTGAACCTTGAAAAGGTATTCTTAATTTTTGCAATTTTTTCATAATTCTAATAATTTTCTCACTTTTTGGTTATCAAGTCGCACAAGTAGGTAATATCCAGCTTGTCTTACTTCATAATTTTAATAAAATTAACCAACAACCAGAATTAAAACCACCAGAAAGACACTGTTTATCTTCTTTAATTTCTAAAGA
>Ga0209550_10002799_pt1 | contig 16735 bp, 9 predicted proteins | sample LauGreSuBDMM15SN_2_FD_187567 | JGI IMG/M metagenome (GOLD analysis project Ga0209550, IMG submission 187567) | Freshwater lake microbial communities from Lake Michigan, USA - Su13.BD.MM15.SN (SPAdes) (version 5) | ecosystem: Environmental > Aquatic > Freshwater > Lake | place: Lake Michigan, USA...
TTATAATTCCATTTTCCCACCACATTTTTTGACTTCCTTGTTCATAGCCATTTTCATAATGAAAGGTTTTATAAGGATTGCCGTTGCTGTACCATTCTTTTGCAATACCATGGTGCTCACCATCTAAAAAATAAAATTCAAACTTTGGTTTTCCATTTTCCCAGAAGCCAATATGTTTGCCTATTTTTTTTCCGGAATGATATAATCGATCCGATATGAGTTGTTTATTGGGATACCATTTTTTTTGTGCCCCTTCTTCTACACCATTAAAATAGCTTGCTATCATCATGGTGTCCTTTGCATTGTAAAGTTGATACACCAATCCACTGTATTTTGTACCATTGTAAAAAACGGTGTCTTGGTGAAATGTAAATCCTTTGTCAGTGCTATTTTTTATTACACTAGGCACAATAATTATAGTAGAGCTAGTATCTCTAACTTGTAATTGATTATTTGAATGCTCCTTATTATTTGAAACACAAGACTGAATAAATAATAGGCTTACAATGAAGGACTTTATAATAAATAATTTCTTCATTTATTGCGAAACCGTTCCTGGTGTTCCATAATAACCCGAGCCATTGATATAAGGATCGGCAGCTGTAATGTGGTAATGATAGATGCCATTTGGATAATCAGCAGTTGCCAGTGAATGTCCGTGGTATATATCTAACTTAGTATTGTCAACTGTTGTGCCATTTTCTTCAGGACCATAAACAGGAAATCCATCAAGTAAAAATCCCATTAATGCAGATTTGGTAGCTTTTACAGTTGTTAAATATAGCGGCTCAACATGGTAGTGATATGCACTAGAAGGAGTTGGATGTCCCCAGTAACGGTCAAAAGAAACTATTTCGTTTGTTAAGGGTTGATTAGGACCAGCATATTGATTATAAAAAGGAATCCCATTTAAGGAAACACCAATTGCGCCTAAGGGAGTTGCAGCATGAGTGGATGCCATTTTGGGATCAACGGGTATTTTAAAAACATAGGCTTTTTCAGCTATTGAATTTGGATTTTTTGCAAAGGTATAACCTCCAAAAGTAGTGCCAGAGAAATTATCACTCAATGCGTTGGTTGAAGCATAATAGTTACTCTTATGATCTGGAAGTCCAGTGCTTTTTATAGTAATGTAAGTTCCATCTGAAGTAATGCTAGTTGCCCCATAAATCTTTTTATAAACATCTGGTACTGTTGTACTTGTAGTTGTAGTAGAGCCACCAGAAGTTCCTCCAGAAGTGCTTGATGTTGAACTAGAAGCTTCCTTGGAACAAGATTGTAACAATAAAAAGGTTGAACAAATTAAAAAATAAAATAATTTCATAGGTTAAGTGTTTTTAGTTTGACTGAATTTAATTTGAAAAGTTTAAATGGATTTTATTAAAAACAAAATTACTTAAAACAACGATTATTACTTTATGTTTAGGCTAAATAATAATTTCTTAAAATTAAAATCAAGATTTTATAATGACATCTTAATCTCTAAAATATTGATAATCAATTGGTAAAGAAATAAGTTTATTTATGACTAAACAATTCTTTTAATAGGTTGTTATATAAAAAAACATATAAAATGAAAATTAAAAACGTATTACTAGCACTTTTTGCAATTGTTGCTAGCACAATCACTGTGAACGCTCAAAAAACTCTTGTAGACGTTGCAGTAGGATCAGCAGATCACACAACTTTAGTTGCGGCTGTTAAGGCAGCAGGTTTAGTTGCTACTTTACAAAGTGCAGGACCTTTTACAGTTTTTGCTCCAACAAACGCTGCATTTGCAAAACTTCCAGCTGGTACAGTAGATTTTTTACTTAAGCCTGAAAACAAGGCAACTTTAGTGAAAATTTTAACTTACCACGTTGTAGCAGGTAGTTTTAATGCTGCTGCTGTGGTTAAAGCAATTACAGATGGTGGTGGAAAATTTAGTGTAAAAACAGTTAGTGGTGGTACTTTAGTAGCTTCTATTAAAGCTGGTAAGGTAATTTTAACTGACGAAAAAGGTGGTGTATCTACTGTAGTTGCTACTGATTTAGCTGCAAGCAATGGTTTAATCCATGTTGTGGATGCTGTTGTATTGCCAAAATAATTTCTAAATTATAATCGAGCCTATAGATAAATATCTTCTATGCTTTGATATAGAAAAAAGGAATTTAAAAATAAAAAGGGTTTACGATTTCAATATCGTAAACCCTTTTTATTTGTGGTTAATGGCGGCTAGGTATCGAACAGATTAAAAATTTTTGATATAAAAATTCCGGCGAATAGTAGAGAAACATTTAAAAGGATTTTACCATATTTAAAATTTAGCACCAATAGATAGAAAAAAGGTACGACCATCAGCGGGCATCGCCCCTGGCCCAGGATATCCTCCAGCACGTCTTGTGAAATAATGATTGTCCCACAAATTATTGATGCCGGCTTTTAGATTTAAATTTTTAGAAAACTTGTAGGAAGCAGTCAAATCAGTAATAGCATAGGAAGGGATTAGGCCTGTATTGCCATTGGATGAACTAGTATAGGTATTGTTGGCATCACTAAAGGAACTACCTACAAAACTAAACTGCGTGGTGAATAAGAATTTTTTATAGCCAAAACTAATACCAGCTCTTACAATATCTTGGGGCGCATTTTCTACTTTTTTGTTTTTTGTATTGGCATCTTTATGGTCTCCGCTATATCTAGCATCCGTGAAGGAATAGGAACTAAATAAAATTAAATTCGTATTGGTACTGTTTGAGAAAGCGCTTACAGGGTCAAATTCAACATAACTTTCAATTCCTTTACTGGTACTTGCACCCACATTGGTGATGAGTCGGTAGCTAGTGCCCGAAGGAATAATGGAACCTACTCGGTTGTTGTATTGTAAATAATATCCACTAATATCAAACCGAAAGTAATTTTTTACTTTTCCTCTATAGCCAATATCTAAATTATAACCTCTTCCATCTTTTAAATCTGGATCAATGATATCAGTTGTAGGAGGCGCTTGAAGGTTTGCAAATTGGATAGGCCTGTAGGCTTGTGAAATATTTGCATAAAATTCAGTTTTGCTCGTTACATGATATTCCGATCCAATTCCACTAAGAAAAAATTGTCTACTTTTTGTGATATTTTGAAGGGTAATTTCCGACCCAGTTGAGCTTAATCCATTTCTACCAGAGGCAGTGCCCTTAAGCCACTCATACCTGACACCAGGGATTAAATATAATTTATCTGATAGTCTAAAAATGTTTTCAATAAATGCAGCCGAATTATAGGATGAAAAATTTATATCTCTAGGGTAAAGTCCATCAATAGCAACGTCATAGTTTGATCCGGTACTTCCTTTTCCGTCGGCTAAACGATTCGTATTGCCTGTATACAATCTAATCCCTGCAGAAATTGTATTTTTCATTTTGCCTAAGTGGTAATCAGTAATCATTCTACTTTCTCCCCCATAATTTCTATATCTATCTAGATTAACAATTCTATTATTAAATTGATTGGTGGCAGCATTGACACTATCTTTTACTGTGATAGGCTGTAAAAATCCAACACTATTTCTATCACCGATAGTGCCGAATATTTTTGTGTACCAACGGCTATGGTCATTTATTTCATATTGAAGTGTAACTGCTGGTGTAGTCCAAGTAATGTCAAACCAATTTCTATTTCTAAAACTTTGTTTTGCATCTTGTTTGATTTGAGCGTCTGTCAAACCTCCGGGTTGTTGGCTTCTGATATGAGAATACATCAATTCGGCAGTAAGAGAAAGATCTTTGGTAAAATTGTAGGTGACAGATCCAAAACTTGATTTTGTAAAAAATCCACTATTATTTCTCCAGCCTTCCCCGTTTCTTTGATCATAAAAAGAATAATAATTTACTTTTCCTTTTTTTCCTCCTATTGCATTGAAGCTATTTAATAGTCCATTACTACCAATGGTCTGTTGTGTTTCAAATTCAAAAGGCTTATTTATTTCACTTCCATTTTTTAATATATAGTTCACCATACCTCCAAACTGTGGCCCGTATTGAAGTGCACCTTGCCCTCTAATAATTTCTATTCTTTGAACAGCTTGAAGTTGGGGGTTGTAATAAGCTTCTGGATAACCAAATGGATCCGCAGCAATATCATAACCATTTTGCCTGATGTTAAATTCCCAACTTCTGTTTGGACTTAAACCTCTTGCAGCAATACCAATTTGAATACCACTTGGGTCGCTTTCCCAAATATGGATTCCTGGTACCTTTGCCAATACTTGGCGCATTGTATTGTTGGCAATATTACCTTGAACATTTTCAAGTATAATCAATGCGTTTTTCTTTCCTGCATATATGTTCGTTCCTACAATTTCAGGTATTGGTTGGTAGTCGCTTTTGCTATTTCTGCCTACAATGGTGATATCTTTTAGATCATGCCACTTTGCTGTATCTTTTTCAATTTTAATAGTTTGAGCTTTTGTATTTTGACTCCATCCAATTAAAAAAAATATTTGAAGTGTAGATATAAGAGTAATTAATTTCATTTGGCAAAACTAGTTTCCCGCTTGTCTTAGGGTTTACGAATTTAGAAATGGTCTTTATTAAATAGGGAAAATTTTAAGCAGTTGCTGATTTCCCAATTTGGCTGGAGAAGCAACATTTTTTATTATCAATTATTCAATATATGGATTACAAGTAATAGATAGCCTACTTTTTGATTTGAATTTTTGCCAATTTCCCAACCAGTTTTGAGTTTTTGAAGGAAAAAATGGAAGGAATTAAGAATTATTTTGTAAAATTCGTTATCGTTGAAAATAATTTTTATTGTACTCTTTATAATTGAGATTAATTATTTAGATTTGTCATCAAAAAATAAAAATTTATGAAAAAAATCATTTGCGCAGTAGTAATTAGTACTTTATTATTTGCTTGTACCAATCCAAGTGCTCAGAAAGAACAAATAGAAAATGACAACATTAAATTTTACACCAAAGTTTGGGAAGTAGCGGTTAATGAAGGGAAAATTAATATTTTGGATACTGCTTATGCAAGTGATGTCGTTTTGCATACAGTGCCAGAAATAAAAGGAAAGGACAGCGCTAAAGCCTATTACGCCAATTATGTAACTGGATTTTCTAACAGACAATTCATTGTTAAAGAAATGATTGCCAAGGGAGATAAAATTGTAAAACATTGGCAATTTAAAGGTACCCATACCGGTAATTTCTTTGGTATAGATTCTACAGGCAAAACGGTTGATATAATTGGCTGTACCATTGCAAAAATTGTAAATGGTAAAATTACCGAAGAGCAAGACTTCGTTGATAATTATGCATTTTTACAACAAATCGGAATTCTTAAATAATATCTATCAACTTTTAATTTAAGATGCCGCCTCAATATGAGGCGGCATCTTTTTGCGTTGGCTAAAGTGATATTTAAATAATATTAATCTACCAAAACAGGCAACTGTATGGCAGAGGCATTATTATAAATGCGAATAGTTGCTTTTTTGAAATCACTATCTTTTGCTTGATAAATATTTAAAAACTGTTGAGGGTTTCTGTCCACTAAAGGAAACCAACTACTTTGAATTTGTATCATTAAACTATGCCCTTTTTTAAATGTATGTGCAACATCTGGCAGCGTGAATTTAACATTGGTCGGTTTATTTGAAATAAAAGCTTCTGGTTTTTCAAAACTATTTCTGTACTTACCTCTCATCACCTCTGCTCTCACGAGTTGTTGATAGCCACTCATTAAGTAGTCATTCTTATTCGACTCATATTCAAAATTATCAGGGTACACATCAATTACTTTTACTACAAAATCCGCATCTGTACCTGACATTGCCACCATTAAATCTGCAATAATTGGCCCTGCCAGGGTAAGGTCGCTTGTTAACAAAGGAGTTTTATAAACTAGTACATCTGTTCTTCTGGAGGCAAATTTTTGGTCATCATCCATATATTCCCTGTAATGCCTTCTAGGGGTACCTTTCATCATATAATTGTCTGAGATATAAGGAACTGGTTTTGCAGGGTCGCTAATATATTCTTCATAAGAACTTAATTGAGTTGATTTATTTCCTACTGATATTACTCCTTTGTCTTTTAATAAAAAGGATTGCATTTTAATATTTTTCAAAGGCCATTCTGGTAATTGTTTCCATTCATTACTTCCTGAGAAAAATATATTCGCTTCTTTGATTTGATCTATACTTCCTTTATTTTTTAAATAATAATTAAAGAAGGGTACTTCTATATTTTTACCATACCATTCACTGGTATTACTTCCCCATTGTACATTGCCCAAATGAGTGCCATCATTGGAGCCCCACTGACCATGATACCAAGGGCCCATCACTATTTTATTGTTATTCTTTGCTTTGGTTTCAATGGCTTTATATAAATTCCATGCACCATAACAATCCTCTGCATCATACAAGCCACCTACAATAAGTGTTGCTATGTTTGGATTAATATCTTGAACATTACTTCTAGTGTTTCTTATTTGCCAGTATTGGTCATAATTTGGATGTGCCATCAAATCTTTCCAAAAGGCAATACTATCCCCCATTAATTTTGTAAAATTGGTTATAGCGCCCGTCTTTAAATAAAAATCAAAATCGTCGGGGTTGGTAAAATTAAAAGCAGTTGGACCAATGGTAGTTGGTTTTGGTCTTGGCTTTCCAAATGAAGAGTAGAATCCAAAAGCATCAGCAAGCATAAAGGCGCCGTTGTGATGAAAATCATCTCCTAAAAACCACTCTGTTACAGGTGCTTGTGGACTCACAGCTTTTAAAGCAGGATGATTACTATGAGCGGCTAAAGTTGCATAAAAGCCAGGATAGGAAGTTCCAAACACACCCACATTACCATTGTTATTTTCTACCTGCTTCACCATCCAATCAATCGCGTCATAAGTATCGGTGGCTTCATCAATTTGGCCGGGTTTTTTATTTGGGATATAGGGTCTGATGTCTTCAAAAACACCCTCGCTCATCCATCTTCCTCGAACGTCTTGAATGATATAAATATAGTTTTCTTTAAAAAAAGCTTTTCTGGGCGAGTTCCAAAAACCACTAAAAATATTTTCCCCATAAGGAGCACAAGAATAAGGTGTTCTAACTAAGAGGATGGGATGTTTTTCACTTTTATCTTTAGGAGAATAAATAGTTGTAAAAAGTTTAATTCCATCACGCATTGGAATCATAACTTCTTTTTTAGTATAGTTATTTACGATCCAAATGGAGTCACTATTTTGTGCAAAGGATACAAATGGAATGAATAAAAACAGGAGTAGGTAATTTGTCCTCATAAAGTTGATTTGATTTTAACTAAATTACATCAATATTAAATAATTCAGGCATTTTGATTTGCAGATAATAAATCTAGAATTTAATTGGAAATAATTAAGTGGACTGCCGATAAGCTGAGATAAGGCTTATCATTTATTAGAATCAAAAGGTAAAAAATTATTAACATAAATCTTTAACTAAGAAAACTAACTTAGATTACAAATTCACCCTAAACAAACAATATGAAAAAAACCATCTTTTTATTAATGCTTGGCTCAATAGGTTTTAGCATGAATGCCGCTGCACAAAATGCAATTAATTCAGTGCATTTTTATGACATAAAAAATGCGGCTATGGAGAAAACTTATATAGCTAGCATAAAAGAAATCAATGCAATCATGAAGGAACTCGGATTCCCTAAGAATTATTATAGTTACTTTAAATTAGCTTCTTCTGATACTACTTCAACGTATAGGAATTGTACTATTGGTCACTGGGCCTCTGAAAAAGAGTATAAAGCAATACACGATCATCCAAAATTTAAAGCCTGGGCTGATAAGAACAAAGACAACAATGCTGTCTTTATATCCAATCAATTGTATAGAAGGTTTTATGCTGCAGACTAAGTGGGCTGGGATTCTTTCTTTTTGGATTTATAATTCTTGCAATTTTATTTAAGAAAAGAGTTCTCTTTAAGGGGTTTAAAAAAGTAATTTAAAAAAGCCGAAATACATTCAGCCCAAGAATTTATACGAAGGGTTTATGAATTAAAATTCATGGACCCTTTTTAATTGGAGGTAAATTTTCAGCATAACATTATAGCAGGGGTTCAACAAAAGAAGAGAAATCTATCTCAATCTCCTTTCCTAATGATTGTTTTGTTCTGTCTACTGCACTATTTAATTGGCTATTTACCCAATGTTAATGAGATAATCAAATAAATTGGTGTCGGTTGCTAAGTTTAATTTTTTTCTAAGTCGGTATCTACTAATTTCTACCCCACGCACAGATATATTCATCAGTTGAGCAATTTCTTTAGTTGATAGATTCATTCTTAAATAAGCACAAAGTTTTAGTTCATTGTTACTGATCTTAGCATGCTTTTCCTTTAATTTAACAATGAATCCTGAGTGTACCTTGTCAAAGTGTTTGGTAAAGTATTCCCATTCTTGATCTAGGTTTTCATCTTCATTAAGCGCTTTTACCATTTTCTTTAATTCAGTAATGGTATATTCATTATCTATTTTTTTAATAATGCCCCCTAATTCACTCTTTATTTTTGTAAGGAGCTCTCCCTTTTTTACGATGTGCATAGCAGAGGAGGCTAATTCTGAATTTTTAAATTCAATTTCCACTTCTAACTTTTCATTTTGCAGTGTAATAATATCAGTCTCCGATTTATTAATTTCTAATTCGTGGATATACCTTAGTCTTCTTTGTTCTTCTTCGTATTTTATTTGTTGCGCTTTAAATTTTTTACGCTGATAAATATGAAGTCGATATGCCCCTAGCGACAGCAGAATGATATAGGCTATATAAGTAAAAATATTTCTATACCAAGGAGCATCAATAGTAAATTGGTAACCCGATATGGTAGATTCATTGCCTAGGTTATTTCTCACCTTCACTTCAAATGTGTAAAATCCTGGGGGTAAATTAGTGTATTCTTTTTCCGTCCTTTTAGTCCAAACAGACCAATTCTCTTCAAATCCTTTTAATCGGTGGCTATATTCTAAATTATTCAGATACCCATATGTGATAGAGGCATACTCAAAATGCATGGTCTTGAATCTATGTGAAATATGGGAGTTATTTTTTTCTTTATTAAAATAGCCTTCAAATAAAGTGCTATCAACGTTGTCAATGATATGCACAGATCTAATTTGAACGTTTAAGTCTGGAGCTAACTTTTTATATTTTTCATAATTGATATGATAAAAGCCTTTTTCTCCCCCCAAGAAAATGTTGTTTTCGTCAACAGCAAAAATGAATTCGAACCCACTTAACATCTTAGCGTTCAATTCTGGAATATAAATCACCTGAGGCCCTTTACCTGTATAATCAATAACTCCCAATCCTTTTTCATGAATGAACCAAATATTACCCTCCCTATCTTCTTTTAAATACCGAACACTTTGATTACCTATTAATGCTGAATAACTAGTTGCTACTTCAAATTTATCTTTTTCAGGACTGTATTCATAAACCCCACTTTCTGCTCCAACAACAATTCTGTTCTTAATTTTAAAAATGTGATTGTTAAGAATGGATGGAAGCCCTTCATTTATTTGATACTGTTTGGTGGTATAAATTCCAGTGCTATTTTTTTCAATTTTGTAAACTCCGTGATAAGGATGCGATACCCAAATGTTTTCTTCGCCATCAATGGTTACATACCTAGAGGACTCTAAAAAGTTAGGTATTTCTAAAGATTCAATTAATTTATTCGCTTTGGCGTCAAATAAAGTAAGTCCTTTATAGGTTCCTCCTATCACCGCGGTTGAGGGGGTCATATTACTTAATGGCGTAAAATTCCAAAATCCAGGTTTGTTCGAAAAGGGGCTAGCTGTATTTTGGTTTACAAAAAAAGCTCCTTCATGATGCCCTAGAATAAGTTGATTATTAATAAGCGCTAGCCCCCAAGCTTGTCCATTGGAGTTTTGGACAAATGAAAAATCACCTTTGCTAAAACTTAGATCTTTTAGTGGCTGAAGAGCAACATTATACAACCCGTTGGAGGTCCCAATGTATAAATGTTGGTTTTGTATGATGGCGGTATAGCCAGATTCGTCTAACAATTTTGGTGAAATATGTTTGATAGCGCTGTTGTAGGCTATAAAGTCAATGCCATTATTTAAGCCCAACCACAAATTTTGTTTATTGTCTAAAAAGATACAAAGAATGTTATTATTTTGCAGTCCCTCGGTAGTTGAAAATTTTTGAACCATTTCCCCCTTATTATTAATAATAAAGACCCCCCCACCGCTGGTTGCAAGTGCGATCCATTCTTTATTGATTGTAATGGCATTGTAAATTCTTTCCTTTTGAATGCTATTGGCTGCCCCTCCTTTTAAAGGGGTAATTATATCATTTTGATAATAGAAAAGTCCATTTTTGAGGGTAGTAATAATGACCCCATCAGCATTGGGTAGAATACCTGTAATAGGATCATTTTTAGAGAAAGTATAATTTGTTACGACCGGCTGCCAAGAGTCGTTTTTAAATTCTAGCAGGCCAGCTTGATAGTCGTGAGCATATAGTTTATTTTTGCAACTAGCTAAGTAGGCCCATTCAGAAGTGGCCTTAAAAACAGTGATTGAGCCGGAATTGTATTGGAATATTTTGTTGGGGGATCTAAAAAATATTGATTTGCCATATGTAATAATGTCCCATACATCCTCAAAAGAACGATTTTTAGATGGAATCAGGTTGGTTAAAGAATGATAAATCAATGTTCCGCTACCGTTAGGTGAAAAGTAGCCCAATTCGTCTTGGCCACCTACATATATTCTATTTTCAGCACCAATTTCTACGGACCTTACAATGGTTTTATTAGGTAGGGGATATATTTTCCAGTTTTTTCCATCAAAACTTAGCAAGCCTTCATTATTGGCGAAATAAACAATACCGTCTCTGTCTTGTTTGATATCCCAGTTCTGAAGGCCTGCATTATAGGACAATTTAGAGTAATTAGTAATGTCTGGGAGCCCTATCGTGTTCTGGCTATTACCAAAAACTGGAAAAAGAATAAAAAAGAGTAATTTTTTCACTGCACAATGTTTTTTTATAAATTAAATATATGAAATATTCATTGATGTAGTAATGAAGTATTTTATATTATTGATAATCAATTAGTTATAAAAAGCGATGTAGTATTGATGTGTTAATCAATAAATGTTTTGTTGTATCAAAGCGTACTTTTACATTCTCAAATTTTTTTAATTTTTCTTTCACATAAACGATTGCATTATGAAAATAAGATTTATTCTTATGTGCCTTGTTTTGATGCTAGGGTTAGGCGTTCAATCGCTATTTTCCCAGTCAGTTGCTGTAACTGGTATAGTAAAAAACAAAAATACTAGTGAAATGCTAGTAGGCGCTTCAGTCTCTATTCAGGGCAAATCAGCAGCCCTTACCGATGCCAGTGGCCGGTTTTCAATAAACACACCTGTAGGCTCTACACTTGAAATCAGTTACGCTGGTTTTATTAGTACTAAGCTAAAAGTGTCAAAAGCTGGCGATTTGGAGATTTTGTTAGATCAAAATCCTGCTAATACGTTAGGTGATGTAGTGGTAATTGGTTATGGTACCCAAAAGGTTACCAAAATCTCCGGAGCTATTTCCACTGTAAAGGCTAGCGACATTGAAAAGCTAAGGCCAGTAAGAACCGAAGAGGCTTTACAAGGAAGAGCTTCTGGTGTTAATGTTATTCAATCTGGTTCACCAGGCTCTAAGCCAACTGTATTAATAAGAGGTATTCCTTCTTTTTCTGGTACAGATCCAGTAGTAATAATAGATGGAATTCCACAAACACTAACGGATTTAAATTCTATTCCCGCTTCAGACATTGAATCAATCAACGTGTTGAAAGATGCTGCTACTACCGCTATTTATGGAGTAAAGGGAGGAAATGGCGTAATAGTAGTTACTACAAAGAGTGGTCGTAAAAATCAAAAAGCAGCCATTTCTGTAAATAGTAATTACGGAGTTCAGGAAGTAATGAACACAATTGGTGTGTTAAATGCTTCCGAATATGGAGCAATCATCAATGAAGGAAGTACAACTGCAGGAGGCCCTGTTATCTTCCCTAATCTCTCTTCATTAGGTGTTGGGACTGATTGGCAAAATCAAATTTTCAAATCAGCGGCTTTACAATCTCATACAATTGCTGCACAAGGTGGTGGAGATAATATGACTTATTTCTTGTCTGCCGGCTATTTATCACAAGGGGGTATTGTAGGAGGAAGTGATAAATCTCGATTTGATAGAGGAAACTTCTCGGCTAACTTAACCTTTGATCTTTCTAAGAAACTAAAATTCTTAATGAATACAACAGCCGTTACTTTAAACTCTAAAGGGATTCAAGAAAATTCTTTTAATAGTGTTTTGGGAAGTGCATTAAATTTTGATCCAACGGTAGCAATAGCCAATACGGCAGCTGGTACGGTAGGTAAATATGGATATAGCAATATGTTGCTGTCTGAAATTTTCAACCCACTTACTAAATTAGAAAATACGTACAATTCAAACCTAGGTTCTAAATTGTATGGTAAGTTTGAACTACAATATGATGTGATTCAAAATCTTACTTTAACTTCTCGTTTTGGTTATACAAAATATGACGGTAACGCAAAAAGCTTTACACCACTTGCATTTTACGGACCACTCAATGTAGATAATTCTATGAATGCAGACGGCTCTACCGTTACTGGTAAACACAATAGTGTTGCACATGAAAAAGTAAGTAACTTAAATTATACATGGGAGTCTTTCGCGAATTATAATTTTAAATTAAAAAAGGATCATAATCTTGAAACGGTTTTTGGATTTTCTTTAGCAAAGGTGAGCGGAAATGCTGCTGGTGCAACTAGACAAGACGTTCCTTTTAATAGCTGGGAATTTGCAGATTTTACTGCTGCAACTGGCAATAATGTTGCTACTAATACCAATGCATTGACAGGGTATTACTATCAATATTTCAGAAAAAACCTTTCTTATTTCTCTCGTATTAACTATGATTATCAAGAAAAATATTTAGCTTCCTTTAGTGCACGTAGAGATGGTTCTTATGCTTTTGGAACTGATAATAAATTTGGCAACTTCTTCTCAGGTTCACTGGGATGGGTGGTTTCAAAAGAAAAATTCTTCCATGCCGATTTTGTAGATCAATTTAAGATAAGAGGAAGTTATGGTACCACTGGCAACGAAAATGTAAATCCACAATATGTAAGTATTGTTACAGGGGGGCCAAGTTATGGATCTACTGCTAACAGCAATGGTTATAATTTTGGTGATGTTTTTTATTCAGGTTCTACTGTTGCTTCGGCAGCCAATACTGGCTTGAGATGGGAAAAACAAATCCAATCGAACGTTGGTTTTGACCTAGTGGTGTTTAAGAATAAATTTTCTTTGACAGCAGATTATTTCCAAAAAACAGTAGATGGTTTATTGTTTACACCCTCTGCTTCTTTATACCTTGGTACGGTGCCGAGTCCAATTGCTAACATTGGTTCTACCAAGACTAGCGGTCTTGACCTTACTTTAAATTATAACGAATCAATCGGTAAGAATTTCAAATTTAATACCGCCTTCACTTTTACTACCTCTAAAAATGAAGTAACTGCTACCAACGATGATGGCACTGCAAAAATATTTGGTGGTTTTTATTTTAATGGACAATCTCAAAGCGTAACTGTTTTTGAAAAAGGGTTCACACCAGGATATTTTTATGGTTACAAAACTGCAGGTCTTTTCCAAAATGCAGCAGAAGTTAAATCCTCCCCTAAACAAGATGGTGCTCAACCTGGCGACATCAAGTATGTAGATGTGAATGGAGATGGCATTATTAATGCTTCTGACAAAACTAATATTGGAAATTCATTTCCTAAGTATACGATGGGTTGGAGTTTAAATATGGCGTACAAAAATTTTGATTTCAATGCATTTGTATATGCTTCTGTTGGAAACGATATTTATAGGGCTTACGAAAGAAATGCCAACTTCTCAAATAAAGATCGTTCGGTATTGGCACGTTGGACTGGACAAGGAAGTACGAATGATGCACGTTATCCTCGTTATTCTTTCTTGGATGCCAACAGTAATATTAGAGTTTCTGACAGATATGTAGAAGATGGTTCATTTATTAAAATCAAAAACCTTCAGTTAGGTTACACCTTCTCTACAAGCAATGCTAAAAAGTGGTTTAATAAAGCACGCGTTTATGCACAAGTGAAAAATGCGTTCACCTTTACTAAATACACAGGATATGATCCAGAAATTGCTGGTGGCATTTTAGATACAGGTATTGATCGTGGTGCATATCCACAGGCCAGAACATTTTCAATTGGCTTAGATATTAAACTATAATCTTCAATTTTAAAAAATACAATCATGAAGATCAATTCAATAAAAATAGCAAGCCTGGTTTTAGTTATTACCATGCTTATCTCTTGTAAAAAGTGGGTAGATTATAATCCCCATGACGATTTTGTTATTACAGAACAAGATTATTTGAAGTCAGAGTCTGACTATAGAAATATGTTAGTGAGTGTTTATACACCACTCCAATGGATTAACCAGGTAGTACCAGTAGGTGATATTGCTACCGATAATGCAGTGTCTGGCGGAGAAAACGCTTCTGATGTTTTATCACTTCAGCAAATAGATGACTACATACATACTCCAGTTAATAGTACATTGTCTGAAATTTGGCTTACAGCCTATGAAGGTGTCAATCGTGCAAATTATATGACACAATACAAGGCTACTAATTTAGCCGGACAAAAAGTTGATTTTGCTGGAAAGGAAGCCATGTATGGAGAAGTTACTTTTTTACGTGCGTACTATTATTTTACACTAGTTCGCATGTTTGGTGATGTGCCCCTATTTGCAGAAAAGCGTTTAAGTCTTGCGGAATCAAAAAGTTTAAAGCGTTCACCCAAAGCAGATGTTTATAAGCAAATTGAGACTGATTTAGGAACAGCAATTACTTCGCTTCCTGCTATTCAAACGCAAAAAGGTAGAATCACTAAATATGCTGCACAAGCATTATTGGGAAAAGTTTATTTATATCAAAATAAATTTGATGCAGCTGCTACAATGCTAGATAATGTAATTACTTCCAATGCATTTACACTCGTATCAGATTATGCTTCTATGTTTTTAGCAACTGGAGAAAATGGTCCAGAGTCAATTTTTGAAATTCAATATTCAAATACATCTCCTTATTATAATTGGGGTGGCGCTACCCGTGGACAAGGTAACTATGCTATTCAGCAGTGTGGAATTAGAGGGTTGAATGGATCTTCACAAATGCCTTATGCAGCTGGATGGAGTACCAATTTACCTACTCAAAATTTAGCAGCAGCCTATACAGCTGGTGACAAGAGAAAAGTAGCTACCGTATTGGATATTGAAGCTTATAAGACCGCGAATCCATCATTTAATATTACCTATCAAGTAGCTCCTTACAAAAATACTGGATTATACAATCAAAAGTATTTACCAAGAAAGGGGGAAACTTCAGGACAAGTTGAGTTGAACTACCTTAATAATTTTAGAATCATTCGTTACGCAGATGTTTTATTGATGGCAGCAGAAGCTTACAATAGATCTACCGCCGCAAACGATGTGAAAGCTCAAGGCTATCTAAATCAAGTAAGACAAAGAGCTTTTGGAAATGCGCTCAATAACGTTACCTCTACTGGAGCAACATTAAAGCAAGCTATTTGGGATGAACGCAGACTTGAGTTAGCAATGGAAGGCGATCGTTTCTTTGACTTAGTAAGAACAGGACAAGCAACTGCTAAAATTAATGGGTTTAAAACAGGTAAACATGAAGTGTTTCCGATACCTCAACAAGAGGTTGACATTTCTGGTTTAACTCAAAATAATGAATATTAATCTCATTGTAAAATATATTCAAATAAATAGTATGAAAACATTAAAATATTTTTTGAGTTGTTTGATACTCATTTTTATATTCTCAGGGTGTAAAAAAGAAATCAATGACGATGTTTCCTTCGTTAAGACGGCGGCTACATCAGCAAAATTGGGTGCTATGTTTACCATTACCCAAGACAATACAGGATTGGTTGCCATCATTCCAAATGGGGAAGGTGTAGCAAGTTTTGAAATTACCTACGGCCACGGAACCACTGCCCCTGTAAAAGTATTGCCAGGTGGTAATACTACCCATATTTATCCTGAAGGAGTGTATGATGTAAAAATTACTGGTACCAACGTAGCAGGTGTTGCTACTACTGTAACGCAGAAATTGACAGTTACTTTTAAGGCACCAGAAAATTTAGAAGTAACAGCTGCAATTGATGCAGGGAATAAATACAAAGTAAATGTTTCAGCAAAAGCATTGTATGAAACTTTCTTTCAGGTTTATTTTGGAGATGTTTCCAATGAAGTACCTACTAATTTACTAGAAGGGGAAACTGTTTCTCACGTCTACAAAAAAACAGGAAATTATTCAGTTAAGGTAGTTGCTTTAAGTGGAGGTGCCGCAACCACTACTCTTACTAAAGTGATGGCAATAGTTGATCCAGTATTACTTCCTGTTACTTTCGAATCTCCTACCATTGACTATAAATGGAATGATTTTAGCGGCGGTAATGTAACCGTTGTAACCAATCCTCAATCTAGTGGAATCAATACATCAGCGAAGGTAGCTAAGATGGTAAAAAATGCAGGTGACCCATGGGGTGGAAGTTGGCTTGGTCTTGGTGGACCGATTGATTTTTCT
>Ga0209550_10002803_pt1 | contig 16723 bp, 10 predicted proteins | sample LauGreSuBDMM15SN_2_FD_187567 | JGI IMG/M metagenome (GOLD analysis project Ga0209550, IMG submission 187567) | Freshwater lake microbial communities from Lake Michigan, USA - Su13.BD.MM15.SN (SPAdes) (version 5) | ecosystem: Environmental > Aquatic > Freshwater > Lake | place: Lake Michigan...
TGGGCGGGTTGCGATGGACGAGCTGCTCTGGAACACGACGGGCAGCTTCTATCGGAGTTACACTGGAGCCGACGCGATCATGGCCGATGCTCTCTACGCACAGGTGCTTGTTGAGGACCGCTCATGACCGCTGACGACCTCTGATGACCTCTGATGACCTATGATGACCTCTGATGACCTCTGATGACCTCTGATGACCTATGATGATCTATGATGATCTCTGATGACCCCCGAAGACTCTACGCGCAGGTGCTTGCCGATTCTCTGGGCTTGGGCACTCTGACCACCGACGCGCAGGTCACCTCCCACCTGCGCGCCGTGCTGCGCGAGAACGACACGCCCTACGGCTTGCTCTGTCAGACGGGGCGGTACCCCTATCCAGGTCCCAACCCCGGCCACAGCGACTCGGACAACTCCGTGTGGATGATGGCGAATGCCAATTGGGCGACGCTCAGCATCTGGCGCGGTGGCGACGTGGACGAGGCGCTCGGAGTGCTCAACACGACGTTCTCGTGGTGGCGCTCGTCGCTCAATGACTTGTGGAACGTGGTCGCTCTCCACGGCGGCCTCGGCTACGGCGCTGAGGGCCAACCGCTCGCCAACTCGCACTATGGCTATCATATGGTTGCGTGGCACGTTGTCTTCGCACTCTCGGGTCAGCGCTACGACGCCACCAACCCCCTCGGCTCCGGCAACCTCACGTTCGCACCGAAGGTGCCAATCCCCTTTGAGCTGCCGGTGCTCGTGCCGGGGACTGTCGCGCGGCTGAGCGGCGCGGCGTCGGGGTACACGCTCGCGATCCTGAGTGGCAAGCCGCTGCGACTGGCGTTTGTGGCCGTCGCGGGCGACAGCCACCGCCCCGCTGGCCTGCCGAGGGTGCTGGTGCCCGGAGATTCGGTGTCGTGGTCGTGACTCGTCGAGGGATGTCCAGATAAGTGGTGTGTACTGTGTGCATACAGCACGGTATCATCTTCACAGCCAATGGCTCGAAACTCGACACCACCACCAAACGAAATACACCGGGCCGGTGTCGACGCACGATCTAACTTTCTAAGCGAATCAAATCCCACAAATGTTAACCGAACGATGTGCATGCGGTTTCGCACTTTCGACTTTCTTACGACTCAGGTCTTAGCTCGCGGACCCGCGGCCTGGGCGCTGGGCTCCCTTACCCCAACCAAACAGTTTTACCAAACTGTACTCATTACAGGACTTGACTTGAATTGACCGCCGGGGCGGGCGGCCACTTTCATATGCCCTTACTCCTTTCAGAGCCAATGGTTATAAGTCGACACCCAAGACACCGGACCGGCGTACATACGGATGCGGTTACCACTAGCTCGGGGACCCCTGGACCCCCTATTATCACAGCCATACTCCTTCACACCGCACTCGCTGCACGCTCACACTGCGTCTTCGTCTTTCATGGCGAAGGTGCGGTTGCCTGTGTGCTTGGCCCGTCCGGGCAAGCTGCAGGCTCAAGCGGTGCTGATCGTAGCCGAAAATGCCGCCACGGCCGAGGTGCTTGCATTGGCTGCCAACAAGTTGCGCCTGAAAAAGAAGGAAATGGCCGATGCACGGCTCTTCTTGGTCTCGACTGGCATCGAGCTGCCTCGCGACGGGCATGTTACGGGCTGCGTAGAGAACGATAGCCTGGTCGTCATCACGTTGGGCGAGCCATATGCTTGCGCACGATCCGCGAGCAAGGCGGCAGGCATCGCGCCGGAGCCCACGAGATGGCTGCGTTGGGAGGCCCGGCCAGAGGCCGGATCGCTCGCGGTGGTCGAGTGGAGTGACGCGCGCGTGATGAACGCGACGCTGGGCAGGCTGAGCACGCTGCTCGAGCACCCAACGTTGTGCGGCGCCGAGACGGGCAGCATCGTCAGCCACGAAGCGCAGCGCACGCTCGGCTCGAGCAGCTACCTCGGGCACAACCTGTACGCATCCACATTTCTCGAGTTCGAGCGGCTGGCGAGTGCGGGTGCGGGCGCGAGCGCGAGTGCCGCCGAGACGGGCTTCCTTGCGCTGTGGCGCGAATGCGGCACGCCCGACGTGGTCATCTCCTTTGTGCGCGGGGAGCGCGAGACCCTTCGCCACGAGCTCTGCCACGCTCGGTTTGCCCTTGACACCGGATACCGAGAGACGCTACACACGCTGTGGAAGGAAGCGTGGGCGCCGAAGCTGCACCGATGGATGCGCGATCTAGGGTACCATCCGACGCGCCACGCCGACGAGTTCGGTGCGTACGTGCTCACCGAGCCGTCCGCCTTTTGGCGCGGGCGTATCGGCGCAGAGGACCTCGGCTTGTTACGAGAGAGGCTCGGGCGCCGACCTGGCGGCCGTGAGGGTGAGCGCCATGGTGAGCACGCGAGCGTCCCTCTCGACGTGCTCGAGGTCGATGCCGCCGTGCCCAAGACGCCAATTGATGCGTGGATGTGGTCCGGCGAAGGCGAGAAGGAGGTGGAGGACGAGGTGGAGGAAGAAGTTCAGAGACTCGCCACAGCCGAAGTGTTGGAGGAATCATATGTCGGTGCTGTCGGTGCTGCTGCTGCTGCTGCTGCTGCTGAGCAGGTTGTTCTGGCTGGACCCGTGGTTGCCGCAGGTCACAAAGAGGTAGACATCATGTGACTTTCGGATTATTTTTGCATGCACGCGCGCGCATGCGCGAGAAGAAACAGAAAAAATGCCGCATTGATGTTGCACATTGATGTCATGAATTACGAAAATGCGAAGGAGCGTGCACAGCTCGGCGCGGCGCGGCGATATGCCTTCATCGTAGCCGCGCATGTGTCCATACGTCACCACGGGCATACGTTGTTCCTTGTCGTATCGGGAATTCGTCAGCAGCACGGTTTCTTCGCTCACGTGGTCGTTGTGGACAACGACTCAAAGGTGAGGCTCAGCGCAACGAACTTCCCGAGCACATCAGATGGGTGGTTCTCAATGCGGCTGCGAGTGATCGCCAACCGCCCAAGCACACTGCGCGAGTGGGGGGCGTACCACGCTGGCCTGCTCCATCTGGTCGGCTGGGCTGGCGAGTGGAACTGGAACCACTTCGATCAGTTCGTATTCCTTCAAGGTGGCGTGGTGCTCACCGAGCCCGTGCCATCTCTGCAGCAGGACACGTGCTCCATTCGGCCGTTGGGCAACCTGAACGCTGGAGCATTACGCGGATCGGACGTAAAGTGGCTCATTCACAAAATGCGCGACGTCGGCGACGCGAACGCTACGTTCAACCAGCGAAGAAAGGTGTTAGGCTGCGCACACTCGTCCTTCACAGCATTGCCTCGGGTGGTGCGTATGCTGCACAATCACTCGCTCCTCAGGGTCGACACTAGTATTGCATCCTTGGCACGCAGCGAACATTTCGCCGGCCATCTGGCCCAAGCCGTAGGCATGCTGGTGGGACGCGAGGCGTCGAGCGACCTGCACTGCGATCTATCCATCCGCTGGGCGCATGGCGCACACTGCGATCAGTTGCATGCGGGCATGATCAGCGCGGCTGGGCATGAGATGCTGGCGAAGCAAAGGAATCGATGGGCAAGGAAATTGCAGCCTGCCTGTCCGTCCGGGCATCCAGTCGGCTACGTCAAGCTGCATGGCTCCAGAGGCGGCATGCTCGTTGATATGAGCGTGGCCGGCCTGATGCGCTTGGCGGACACGGCGCCCCCCGATGCCCTGCTTTCGCATGCAGAGGTGGCGCATGCGGTGCGCCTCGCACGCACCGCCAAGCCGCTCGCCACCGCCGCGGCGGCCGCACGCATGTGGCGCACCGCGTGTACTGCGGCCGCGGCCGTCGTGGCCACGAACCAGACGGTGCGCGCCTTTGTGCGCAACGGGCCGGCCAACACAACCACTGTGAATATGACGGGATCAACTTTGGCAGCGTTGTTGCTGCGCGAGAGGGCGGCCGAGCGGACGCGGCGAGGATGCGGTGCGCTCCAGAGCATCTCTGCGACAAGCATCCCTGAGCACGAGCTCGAGCGTCCACAGCGCCGGCGCGAGCGTCAGCGCAGGCGTGAGGGGCGCGGCGCTCTGCACTGGGCAGAGGAAGCATATGCGATGCTCGTCTCCATGCCTCTGCAGCTCAGGCAGGAACGGGTAGGGCCAATGGAGCTTACGCTCCCTTCCGCCACTCTGCTAGGCCCGATGCTCAGTCTGATTCGCGACCACGAGTCACTGTGGGGGGGTCTGCCGACCTCATGGGCCTTCGAGTGGGGCGCGGTAGGCGCGGAGGATGACGCCCAGGATGACGCTGCAGTCGTCCCCACCGCCGAGTGCGAAGACGACCTGGACGGTGATGACGCGTGGTGGCAGCAGGCGGCGGTTGAAGACGCGACGGAGCTCATTCATGCATGGGACGACGATGGCGACGGGTTAGCGTCCTTTGACGAGATCAGGCGCTCACTGGGCCGCACCGACGCCACGCTGGGCGCCCTTCTGCCCATATGCATGCGCGCTGACGTGCTTGGTTCGGCCGCCACGCGCTCGGCAATGGGTCTCCTCGTGGGCACTCCGAAGTGCAACGCGACGCTCGTGCGCTCTGCTGACTTCAGGGGCCGCGTGCGGCTCCTCGATGCGGTTGGCCTCTCACGAATTCAGGAATGGCGCTGGTACAGGGACTGGAACATCATCCCGGAGCCCTTTGTGACGAGCGCCGACTTTCTCGTGCCCCACATAGCGGCGCTGCTCTTTGCGCGGCTGTCCACAGTTGTGCTGGAGCGGGGCGGCGGTGCAGTTGACTTGAGGAGGTGCATCGAATCTCGGGAGTGCGAGGCAGCCGTTGCTGGTTAAAGCTAAATTAAAGCCGATGTGGGCAGCTTGGTCACGGCACTGTCACGGCACGACGGATCGACGCCGCAGCCGCCCCCTCGAGCCTCGCGTCTGTTCAACGTGCTAGACCGGTACAGAAGCGTTTGCATGCTTCAGACATGCAAGATGCCACAAATGAAAAGAAATACATTCGCGAAGAAACGTTCAGCGTCGCGTCGAGAGTGCTGGGTGTGCAACATCTCGTGTCGCGTCTGACCAATGTCCTGCGGAGCCGCGTATCATCAATGTGGTGGCAACGGATGGTGGGGAGCACACTGCTGCGTGCCGCCGCTCCAGTGCCTTGCAGAGAGTGAGTACTACGCGCAGTGTTTGGAAGCGTGCCCGGAGGCGTCATGGCATTGTGCGCGAGCTGGCGCGCCAATAGAAGAACACCCTGCCGCCGCCAACGAGGAGCCGTTGGGTGAGGGGGGCGACTCTTGCCGCTTTGCCTTTGGCACCGCATTTGTCGGGCCTCACCACGACTATGGAGAGGTAGATCATCTGTCCGTGTGGCTAGGCCAGGCTGAAGGTGGAGGGGTAGCCTTCAATGACGATTGGAATGGCGCAGCGTTACGCGTGGCCAAGCAACTCGGCGCTACGCCCGTCTTCTACTCGTATCTCATCGCCTCTCTTGCGCGGCAGCACGCGGGGCTCGAGGACTGCGACGTGGGCCATCCACCGCTCACCCTGTGTGCGCGCGGCGCCGCCTTCGTTCGTGCGCAGCTCAAACTGATCTTGGCGGCATACGAGAGCTTTGCGCGCGAGAGCGCCTCCGTGGGCGGCCGCTCTCTGCGTGTCGTGTGGCTGCTCGAGCCTGACATCCACCAGTACTCCGCCACGGGCGGCGTTACGCAAGAGGGGGGCGGCCTTCCACAGCTTTTCATGGTCGAGCTGCTTCGCAACATCACTGTTCTCGTTCGCCGCCACCTGCCGAATGCTGAGTTCTCGATGGACATCTCGCCGTGGGTGACGGACCAGCGCGCCTGGCTCGTGCCCTTCTTGGAGGGCGTCGACCTCTCATTCATGCACACAAGCGGTGGTCGAACTGACGCGCACTCCGAGCGTATTCGGATCACCGACCCGACGACCTGGTTCGAGATTCACCAGATCAGCGGGTTGGGTCTGATTGCAGACACCGGCTACGGCGTCGCTGGAGAGTCGACCGGGCATGATCGGAGCTGGGACAGTGTGACGAATCTCGGGGCCCGCGTTCGTGACGGCGTCGTGGCCTTGACGCAAGCCAACCCTTCGCCGACGTGGCTTCATGGGCTAAATCGACTCCGGTCGCAGCTACCAGCCCTCCCGCCTCCTCCTTCGGTACTGTCATTCGAGCGCGTTCGCAACGCGCCGGCGTGCTTTCGCCAACCCCCTTCCAGTACGCTGGTGGCAGCATCAGCCCACCTGGCTTCCCTCGCCCCCGTCTTGGACCTCCTGGATCGTCTGCGAGCCTCAGCCGGGCGTTGGGACACGGTGGGATGGACCCTTGCAGTGGCAGTGGCTCTCGCGAGCCTCGTGGCGGCAGCTGCACTGTTCAGGGGTCTCGTCAAGCTGCGGTGCTGTTGCGGCGGCAGCGGCACGAGACGTCCCGCACTGGCCGGCCGGTGTAGGGTGTCCACCGAGGAGCTCGCGGCCATACGTCACGGCGATGTGAGCGGAGGCAAACCAAGCATGAGCAAGGCCTCTGCGTCGGGCAGAGGGCGGAAGAGCGGGCTCATCCAGTCGTGGCCGCAATCAAGGGATGACGAAGAGGGTGAACATGGGGTGGAGCTGTAGTCATCAGCTTCATCGTATCATCTGCGTTCTTCACCGAGGCTCCAAATTGAGACAACAACAGATTACATCTCGACCTGTCTCCGAAGTTTGGCGGTAGTTTGGCGGCTTGTGGCTAAATGTATCTCCAGAAAAGTTTGTCACACGGGACGTTTATTACCTCTAACGAAGCGGGCGACCAGCATGAGCATCGGGTGTTCGGGTATAACTCCGCATCTCAGATCTCTTTGAGCCCGCCGCCGCATTGAGGTTCCGCATTCGATTGAGCCCCCACCTAAAGTAATGTAGAGCGTGGACCAAACACTGCTGAAGTATCACAACATTTGTCGCTGTGAACTTCTCACTAAACTTCTATGAACTTGCTTGCATGCATGTGAGAGTCTCAAAGCACAAAGGCTATTTCTGAAGTACCAAACCGCTCATCCGCGCTTCGCGTGCGGCGGCCGCCGCACGATGCATTCAATCAAGAAACAAATCGAACAATCGTATCCCAACCAAATGCGGCCGCAACCAACCATGCCCTTGGGGCCCGTAGCGTTGCGGCGAGCGAGCGAACTGCACACAGCAAATTCTGTCCATCTGCGCGTTGCATGGCTCGAAGTGCCGCATCCTGGCTTGGGATACTATAATGCGTTGCGACCACCGCTGGAGTCGCTCGGGCACAATGTGACGTTCATGCAAGCGTCTTCGTCGCGTGGCTTTCGGGACGGTGAGCAACTTGGTGCTCGACTCAGGGCGATGGACATCGCCTTCGTTTCTTTTGGCTTTTTCCCGATGGAGCAGGGCGCATTGCCTCATCTCCACGAGTTCAGCCGTGACAGGTCCGAGATGCGCCCGACGCTCTGTGGCGTGGTCCCTCTCGTCGTCCTCATCAACAAGGAGTATGCGCTCATGCAACAGAAGATTGCATGGCTGCGGCAACACTGTGTCGAGGCAGCGCTGTCGGTGCATCATGACGTTGCCACGTTCCAAAACAAGAGCGGCGTGCCCTTCCACCGCATCTGGTTTGGCGTCGACGTTGGCCTGTTTGCCCAACGGCCTTCGTTGAGCACGAGTCTCTTTGCCCCGCAGTCTTATTTGCCGAACAAATCGCATGAGTATGTATACGATCTCGGCTTCACCGGCGTCGTGCGCAGAGACCAGACCAATAACTGGCGTTACCAGATCTGGCGGAACGCATGGCCACTGCTGAGCAAGCGCGGATTACGCCTCTTCTCCGGGCCACGGGGCGGCGTACACATCGGCGTGGCGCATGCTGAGATCAACCAGTCGTCCTACATCGAGGCCATGCGCGGCAGCAAGCTGTGGCTGAGCACGACAGGCCCCAGTGACCTGGTTGGCACCCGCTACTTCGAGGTAATGGCCACAGGTGTCACCCTGTGCGTGTGCAACCGCATGAGCAACGAGCTCATCTACGGCAGCCTCGGCATCAAGGAGGGCCGACACGTCGTGATGTTCTCGACGCTGGCAGAATTCGTCGACACGGTGATCAACTACACGAGCTTGCCTGAGTACGAGGAGCGCCGCCTGGCTATCGTGCAGCGAGCCCAGGAGCTTGCCTTCAGAAAGTTCTCGTGGATGCACGTGGCCAAAAAGGTGGAGACTGTGCTGCGCAGGACCGTGGTGGGCGACGGCAAAAAGCATGGTGGAGCCGGAGGTAGGCGGTAGAGAGACGGAGACAAAGGAGGGTGGGCAGGGAGGGTGGCCGGTGCGGGTATCGCGGCGTCGAGCTCGAGGTCGTTCGTCGTAGCGCGTGCAAGCTGGTCAGGTGCTCTGTTGCGCTGCGCGGAGGGCGTGCATGACGTGGTGATGTGAGATATGTGTGAGAAGCGAGAGCGGCGAGTGACGTGAGACTGCACGGCAGAGATTCAGAGCAGAGACAGCCCGGCGGGTCTGGCGCGTACACGCGCTACGCGGACGTGGGCATGTAAATACTCTCTACTGAATGTAGAAAGTTGAGCCCCGCGCTCCCTTCCACCGAGAATCGACATTCGGCGGGGTACTGTATGCATAGTCATGCTGAATTCACCGCTCACTTGCGCTTGCCTGTGGGCGGCAACGCAGCGCCGCCAGGACGAGATGCACCCGATGCGCCACGCGCTGCCGCTCGCTTTGACGCACGGTTTACGGGCTTCATAAAAGGGGTTGATGGCCCGTGCGGATTCTGCTTCATCCGATCAGCGCTTTTGCTACGATCCGCGTATGTTGCTATTTCGGATGCCTCTGGCATGCCTGGCCTTCCATCCTCAGGAAAGAGCGAGCTGTCGCCATCGCCACCAGCTATCCTGGTGATTAGATCGAGATTTGAATTCTTCATGTTGATGAGGATACTGCTGCGATCCGCGAGCTTCACAGTTCCGAAACCCGATGAAGAGAATCCAAGTGATGAGCTTGCAAGGAGCCACGAAGAGAACGAGCGAAGCATTGTTTTCTCCGAGTCCAGCACTCCCGCAAGTGTAGACAGTGTGAACGTTAACACGACAGACGCGACAGCCGGTGTGTTTTGGGACCCGCCCTCTTTGGGGCGCCCTTCTGAGCGAGAAATCGGGTGGGAGCGAGGCTGAAACCGATTCTGCTCTGAGGCCCAAACACCTCAAACGGCCAAAACTGTCATCGGAGATACAAGTACGGAGAAAGGACGCGCGGGGCGCCGGCGGCCGGGCCAGTGCGAGCAGTGACACCTCGGGTCCGGCGGGCTCAGGGCGCCCCAAAGGAGGCGAGTGCGCGATAATTAATGCGCGACCGCCATTGAAATCGAAATAACTTGACTTGACTTGACTTGACTACTTTAGAAAGGGTGCGTACACATCTTGTAGTTGTGAATGAATTGTACCGGCAATCAGGTGCCGAGTCGGCCGCGGTTTCGGCAAAGGTTTCGGTCGTCGTGCGGTCGTGCGTGTGCAGCCGAGGCAGCAGGGTACGTTGGTGGGTTGGGATAGTTGTGAGGTTCGTCATCGTCTGTGTGAGATTGATCGTCATTCGTGTGCTCGAATTTCTGCCGAATTTTTGCATCTCCGTGTGTTTGAAATCACACCCCGTTCAAATTCACACACACACATTCACACCATGGCGGATGCCGCGCGCGCGCGGTCGCGTGCGTGTCCCGGCACGCCCCGGTGGCTTTTTACCGGTCCCCCGGTGTTTTTTACCGGTACCGGTGTCCCGGCTCCCCCGGTGTCTTTTTACCGGTATCGTCCCCGATCGGGTGCATAAGAGGTCGAGCCTCCGTGGCACAAGCCGCGGCCGCGACGCGACGCCGCGACGCGAGTGCTGGACGTGTGTCAATTGTCCATTATGGACGAGTTGCCGAGCGCGCCGCACAGCAATGCCGACCAGGATCATGGATACAGGAGCCCGAACCTTAGCTTCCCTCGCGGAGCCGAGCGGCGGAGTAAGCTGAGCGGAGAGGAAATCAAAGTGCTGCGCTCACGTTACGGAGGAGAGGCCTTGTCACCCCAGGCATCGTGCAGCGAAGCAGCTCAGCGTTTCAGCCAGGTGCGGAACGACTTCAGGCGAATGATGGAAGAGGGCGGGACCGCCGCCGAGCGGCGAGCGATCAACGCCTCTGCGGACGGCAGTTCATCATCCCCTCCTCGACCGCCTCTTCCACCTCCTGCGCGACCTCCTCCGCCGGCGCCGGCGTCTCCTGCAGGCGATAATTCGTCGGTGCCAGCTGCTGCTTTAATCTCTCCAGCGGCGCAGAGATCGCTTATGCGCGCGCGGCTCGCGGAGCTCCACATCGGGGAAGGTAACGGTTCAGCAGCGCCAGCGGCTGCCATACGCTCGCCAGCGGCGGCAGCGGCAACCGCATGCTCGCCAGCGGCGGCCGCAAGCTCGCCAGCGGCGGCCGCAAGCTCGCAGGAAGCGAGGGCAAGGGTGGACAGCGGCGATGACAGTCCGAGGAGTGAAGGGTCCTCTCCACGAACGCCCGGCGCGGGCTGGGCCCTGTCGCGCTCGCGTCTTGCGAGCGCCGCCAGCACCACATGCCAAATACTCCGACCCAATAGCATGAGCGACTTGATTTCGGAGGTGAAGCGCGCTGACGCCGACAAGCGGGCACGACGCCTTTTGGAAGAGCGAGAGATGATCGCGGCACGGCAGGCACTCAATAGGAAGCTCCGTGCGATCTCGACTCTGCAGACCGCCATGCGCAAGCGACGATGGCGCAAGATGATCTCCTCGAACAGTACGCATGGCCCCACCTGTGCCCCAGCCGCGCGCATGACCCCACCTGCGCGCTCGCGCGCCCTCGCCCTCACTGTCGCCCTCCCCGTCGCTCTCGGCGCTCTTGCGCGTGCGCAGTCCCCATCGTCAACGGCCCCTGCGGAGCCAAGGCCTTTCCCATCTTTTGGGGCCGGACGCGTCTGGGCACCGCGGGGCTCTCTGGTCGGCAGTACCGGTACTCTAGTTGTTTCGGATGCCTGCCCGTCGAGCATCCGGTACGGGAGGCACTCATCTTCGTCGTCGACAGCGTCTGGTTCGAGCGCATCACACTGGTCGCGGTCCTGATCAACTGCGTGCTCCTCGGTCTCCAAGGGCCGCCACAGCTGCCGTTGCCGCCGTCGTCGCCGCCGCCGTCGCTGCTCGAGGTGGCGTCCGGGGCTGCAGCGTCGCTGCCGCTGCCCCTTTCTTCGGTTTCGTCACGCGCGTACGAATTCTTCGAGCTTAGCTTCACACTCTTCTTCACATGCGAGATCCTCTGCCGGATCGGAGCCATGGGGCTGGCCGGCCACGAGTACTCCTACCTCGCGGACGGCTGGAATGCGATCGATTCCTTCGTGGTCGCCGCCGGCTGGTTCGCGCTGCTCTTTCCCCAGCTGGGCAACTTAACCGCCGTGCGCGCCATACGCGCGCTACGACCGCTCCGGACGATCACGCGCATTCCTGGGCTACGCCGGCAGGTGATTGCACTCAGTTGCACTTGATCGCACTTGATTGCCATTGAGTGCCCCTTACGGCTTCTGATGGCTACTGATGTCTACATCGGCAGGTCAACACGCTCGTGGACGCGGTGGCGGAGCTGGTCGACGTGGGCGCGCTCTTCGTTCTCCTGCTCACGTTCTTCGGGATCATTGGCATGCAAATCTTCAAGGGCGCGCTCCGTTACCGCTGCTTCGACTTCTCAACGTTTGCGAGCGCTCCGCCTGGCGAGCTGCCCGAGCCCATCGCACCCATCGACGGCGTGTGCTCGCCTACCAGCGCGCCGCCGCCGCCGCCGCTGCCTCTCTGGTACTTGGCGTCGGCGCGCCCCATGCCGCCGCAAGGCACGTGTGATGCGGGCGAGGTGTGCGCTGACTACGGCATCAACCCATTCTACGGCACGGTGTCGTTCGATAACATCCTGGCAGCGTGGATGACCATCTTTCAAGTGATCACTCTCGAGGGCTGGGTTGGCATCGTCGACATGGCCTCTCGCCAGGCAGGCCGCTTCATCGCAAGTGCCTATTTCATCACGGTCGTGCTGCTAGGCTCGATCTACCTTCTCAACCTCTTCCTCGCCGTCGTGTGGCAGGCATATCGTACGCAGGAAATCATGCACGAGAGCAAGAAGCCACAACTCTCTCCCAGTAGGAGCTTCCGCCGCCGCCGTCGCGCCATGTCCCTAGGCGGTGAGCTGCGGGCACCCGCAGCCGGGGGCTCCTTCGGTCGCCGGTCGCCTTCGGCAGTCTTCGGGCGCCGGTCGCCTCCTCTCACCGGCCGCCTCTCACCGCCGATCGCCACCGCCCGGACGACCACACCAACTGGGCTGATCCCCGACGTGTCGGACGAGTCGGGGACCCAGCGAGAACGACGCTCGTCGGGCGAGCTCGTGCTCACCACAGCGCTCGGACAGCGCCACTCGCCAGTGCCGATGAGCGGCGCGAAGGCGAGCCTGAGTGCTGTGGTGAGCGCTGTGGAGCCTCCCTCCCCGGTTACCTCAACGGTCCAACGCTCGGCTGCGCTCCCGCCGCCAGGTTGGGAGCCAGCGCCCGTCTTGGAGTCGGGCAAAGGCTCCCAGCTCTGGGAGCCAGCACCCGTCTCGCAGTCGGGCAAGGGCTCCCAGCTCATTGTCGGCCGTCGTACGCTCGACATCGGGCACGCACCCTCCGTGCTTGAAGTGCTCGTCGAGTCGCCCCTCTTCGAGCGCTTCGTGGTCTCGGTCATCGTGGCCAATGCGGGCCTCGCGGCATTCGAGGCTTACCCGATGGACGCGCGCCTCGGCACCGTGATCGAGCTCGCGGACCGCGTCGTAGTGGGCATATTTGTGCTCGAGATGGGTCTCAAGCACCTCGCGTGGGGCGCGGGCCGCTACTGGAGCGACTCGCTGCATTGCTTCGACGGGCTGGCCACCCTCTTCGGGTTCGTCACCCTCGCGACCCCCTTTGACACCGGGCTGCACGGCGGCGCGCTCCGCAGCTTCCGCCTGCTGCGAGAGCTGCAGTGGCTCGCGGGTGGATCGCGTACCAAATCGGGTAGGACGCTCAGGCGAGTGATCTCCGCGACCGAGAGGTGCATGCAGAGCTTCGTGTATCCGATTGCGCTCCTGGTTCTGCTGCTTTACGTCTTCGCCATCGTTGGCATGCAATTCTTCGGCTACCGGCTCGCGCCACCGGCGCTCGAGGAACGCCCGCGCTTGCACTTCGACGATCTGGCGCACGCGATGCTCTCGGTGACCATTATTGCGGTGGGCGATGGCTGGGACCGGATCTGGCAGGACTCAGCGCGCACCGTCGGCAGGCAATCGGCCCTCTTCTTCATCGCGCTCATCGTGCTCGCGAACTACGTGCTGCTCAACCTCGTGTTCGCGCTGCTTCTCGGCTGCTTCGACGACGTGAAGAAAGAGGAGCGGAACGCCCAAGAAGCGAGTCCGAATGGGAGCCAGTCCGGGAGCTTTTCCCGCTCGCCCCTCCGCCGCTCTCCGCAAACCGTCCGTAGCGAGGACGGGGAGAGCGAGGACGAGACCGAGGACGAGGACGACGGCACGCCTCCCTACGAATGGGTTGCACACGCGGGCCTGCGCCAGTGGCTGATCGATGCGCACGAGAACGATATGGCGCTCGGGGTGTTCGGGCCCAAACATCCTGTGCGCCAGTTCGCACGCGGGGTAGTCACTTGGAAAGTTGAGGGCTTAGGCGGACTGGTCAGCTTCAACAGCGCGATCCTCGTCGTGATCTTGCTCTCGTCCTTCACTCTCACGCTCGACGGTTGCCACCTGACTCCCGATCAGCCGCTTGCCCAGCAGCTCAGGTTCGTCAACGTCCTCATCATCTGATTGCCTCGGATGGCCTCTGACGGCCTCCCTCATCGGATTGCCTCCCTCATCAGGTTCGTCGACAACCTGGCGTCCGGGATCTTCTTGTGTGAGATGCTGCTCAAGGTCATTGCGCTCGGGCTCGCGTTCAGCCCCGAGTCATACCTCGCCTCGGGGTGGAATCGATTCGATTGCATCATCATCCTAGCGGTGCTCTTCGCCGAAGAGTTCCCAGCGGTGCGGGCGCTCCGCGTGCTGCGCGTGCTGCGCCCGCTCCGGATGGCCAGTCAGATTGAAGAGCTCCGCATCACGATCGATGTGCTTCTCAAGTCACTGCCGGGCGCGCGCGACGTGCTCTACGTGTACTTCTTCTTCCTCTCGATCTTCGCCATCCTCGCCGTGCAGCTGCTCGCGGGCGCGCTGCACGCATGCGAGCATGAGCCCGAGCGGCTCACGACACGCGCGCAGTGTGAGGCGCGCGGATATGCGTGGTCCAACCCCGTGTGGGGCTCTTTTGACAATGTCTTCGCGGCCGCGCTCGTGCTCATCGAGGTATCGTCATTCGAGGGATGGACGACTGTGCTCTTCGCGAGCATCGACGCGGTGGGCGCGGACGTGGCGCCGCAGCCCGAGCACTCGCTTGGGCGTGCCCTCTTCTTCCTAATTTGGATCTTCGTCGGGGCCTTCGTGCTGCTCAACCTCATCGCTGGCGTCCTCGTCTCCACCTTCAACGACATCAAGGCCAAGCAGGAGGGGGCGGGCGTGGTGCTCACCGAGCGGCAGCGCGACTGGGTCGAGACAATGGAGCAATGGCTCACGCTCTGCCCCCGCAAGCGGCTCGGCTGCCCCGAGAATGCATGCCGCGCCGCCGCGTTCCGCCTCGTGAGCCGCGACGCGTTCGAGCCATGCATCCTCGTGCTCATCTTGTTCAACACGCTTCTTATGGCCCTCGACGGGTACGGCTTGAGCGCGGCGCAGACGAGCACGCTGACGCTGCTCAACTACGGCTGCTCCGTGCTCTTTGTGCTCGAGGCGGCGCTCAAGCTGCTCGCGTACGGCGCGCCCGGCTATTTCCGTGAGGCGTGGAACGTCTTCGACTTTTCGATCGTGCTGCTCACGCTCGCGGAATGGGCCATCCTTCTCGCCGAGATCTCCGTGGGCGAGAGCGCCTTCAACCCGACCGTGATGCGCTTGCTACGCATCGTGCGAGTCGGCCGCGTGCTGCGCACTCTACGCGTGGTGCGCTCGGCGCGCGGGCTCGTGATCATGCTCTCCTTGCTGCTCCTCTCGCTGCCCGCGCTCGTGAACACTCTCGGAGTCTTCCTGCTCGTGTTGCTCGTCTACTCGTTGCTTGCCATGTCGCTATTCGGCCAGCTCGCCCGTGGAGAGTTCATCACCGAGGACGCGCACTTCTGCGACTTTGGGCACGCGCTGTACACCATGTTCCGCTGCTCGACTGGCGAGGACTGGAACGGCATCATGCACGAGGCGATGCAGACCCCCGCAAATGGAGCATGCTCGTATGAGGCGGGCGACTGCGGCTCATGGCTCGCTATACCCTTCTTCCTGAGCTACGTGGTCCTCACGACTTACGTCGTCCTCAAGATGCTCATCGCCCTCATCCTCGAGAACTACGTGATTGCGATGAAGCGCGACCACAACTCGCTGCAACCACACCATGCGGAGGCGTTCGTCAAGGCATGGGCCGAGTTTGACCCGGAGGCGACTGGCTTCATCTATGTAGGAGACCTGTCGGGGGTCATCAAGCTCTTGCCACCCCCCCTCGGTCTCGACCCGAGCCAGGGGCCTTTCAAATCGGCCAGCCTGGCAGAAGTGCAACGGTACGCTCTCGAGCTCGACCTGCACACGGACCTTGACCAAGCCACCCGCCGGCGCCGGGTCCGCTTCTCGGAGCTACTCGCCGTCCTCGTGCGCGACGCGTACTCGGACGTGCTCAAGGACTCGGACCTCATGGACTCGGACGCGCAGCCCACCGCGCTCAACGGAAGATCCACTCTCGGGCTCACGTGGGTAGATCTCGGCGACCAACAGCCGCCGTCGGGCCGAGAGATCGAGAACCCGGCGCTCGCGATGGCGCTGCTCCAGGGCACCCTCACATTCACACAGGAGGCCTTCGACGCCTTCGAAGTGACGGGGTTGCGCCAGGACAGCTGGATCGCGGCCAGGTGGGATCCGACGACTTTGGAAAGACGTTACTTCAAGCCGGACCCCGACCGTCCCCGCCCGTTGCGTAAGGCCCAAACATGGGGAAATGTGCTTCCACCGGCTAATTCGCGCGTGGGTCAGCGGCTGTACAGAAGACTCTCGGAGTCGAAGATCATCGTTTTCGAGGAGGATGACGCCTCATCGGGCATGCGCCGTGTCCGTTCGGCAGGCGCCGACGCCAACTCCCGAACTCTGATGCGTACGTCACTTGCGGATGAGGTCATTTGCAAGGCTTGGTCCAAGCGCAAAAGCTCAGTCGTGGCCCGCATCGATCGCCGAGGCAGCGCCTCGCCCGGATCGGCTCATAGCGGCGCCGCCACCGAGTTGCTGTGATATGCGTCCGCTGCGCACAGCCCGGTTCGAGTGCCGAACAAGCTATAAGATACGTTTTCGACGTGTATTCGGTTGGCCGCCTCTGGTGCTGGCGCACCGTCACGTATTTCTACGGGGTCCTCATGTGAGCATGTCTCTGCTGTGTTCGGATGTCGCATGTGCTGATGGATCGACAGAGTCAGAGCGGAGAAAGTGTATAGGAAGCGAAGCTCAAGCGAAGCGCCTGACCCCCGCTGCGTGAGTGAGAGCGGAGACGCGTGCGTGTAAAGTTTGCGTGGTCCATGACCATGTCCATGCACAATCCGATTGGTGTGATCTCGGGGACCGGGGACGACGACGACTGGTACCAGT
>Ga0209550_10002804_pt1 | contig 16722 bp, 12 predicted proteins | sample LauGreSuBDMM15SN_2_FD_187567 | JGI IMG/M metagenome (GOLD analysis project Ga0209550, IMG submission 187567) | Freshwater lake microbial communities from Lake Michigan, USA - Su13.BD.MM15.SN (SPAdes) (version 5) | ecosystem: Environmental > Aquatic > Freshwater > Lake | place: Lake Michigan...
GGTGATAACGTCGAACCGCGTCGTGCGTTCATTGAAACGCATGCGCTACAAGCCGCTAACCTTGACGTTTAATTCAGCACAGCCCGGGATTGATGCCTTCGCGCGCGGGTTTCGCTGCGAAATACAACCGCTAGGGATGGCCGGTTGCTACGCGACCTGGTAAGTTGTCGACGTTGTGCCGACAGAGTTCTACCAACCTGAACTTGCTTCCCACAGCACGGGAAGTTTTTTTTGCTGTGCACGTCGAAATAGGTCGAGCAAGGTGAAGGATCGCTGGCGCAGACTCACAGGTTGAGCAAGCGGATGCAGCGGTTCGTCTGGGTCTTCGTCTGGATGGGCTGTTTTTTCCAGAGCGATGGCTGCCTCGAGTAGAGCGATGGCGTCCTCAAGCTGTTCGGGCATCCAAACCCCGCGTGTTTCAAGCGCAGGCCCATTGAGTTTGCCGATGATCTTCAAAAGAGGCTTGGCATGTTGGGATAGCATCAGGACATCCGCACCAGCCTTGCTGCTGAAGGTAACAAGCATCACGATTCCTTTATTAAGTGTCGAGTCAATGTAAACCATAATTCAGGCTATGATTTGAGGCTTCAACCTGTCGTCTATTATTCTCATGCTCCTTGAGCAACAAAACACACTAATCACCTGCCTAAAAAAGGCCGTTTTCGTCGTTCTGCCAGAGGCGCAGCCAACGATTATCCTTGAGCGCCCTAAAGTGGCAACCCACGGCGACTTGGCCACTAACGTCGCGATGCAGCTTGCCAAACCTGCAAAACGTAATCCTCGGGAATTGGCGCAGGCGATCGTCGACGCCTTGATGAGCGACCCTGTTGCCACAGCCATCATTTCGCAGGCCGAGCTCGCGGGCCCCGGCTTTATTAATTTCAGACTGACGCACGCTGCGCGCAGCGCCGTGTTGCCACTCATCGCGCAGCAAGGTGATGCATACGGCCGCGCACCTCGTAAAGAGCAAAAAGTGTTGGTGGAATTTGTGTCGGCCAATCCAACTGGGCCGTTGCACGTCGGCCATGCACGCCAAGCCGCGCTCGGTGATGCGTTGTGTCGGCTGTTCGATGCCAGCGGCTTTGAAGTGAGCCGCGAGTTTTATTACAACGACGCAGGTAACCAGATTCATAACCTTGCGATCAGCGTGCAAGCGCGTGCGAGAGGCCTGAATACGGACGCACCTGACTATCCTGTTGATGGTTATAAGGGCGAATACATCGCGGATATCGCGAAAGAATTTGCGGCTGGGGCGAGCGCCAACGCGAGTGACGGTGAGCCGGTGCTTGCCAATGGTGACGTGGCGGACCTGGATAATATTCGGCGCTTTGCGGTCGCGTACTTGCGCCATGAGCAGGATCTAGATCTGCAAGCGTTTGGTTTAGCGTTTGATCGTTATTATCTTGAGAGTTCGCTCTACACCTCGGGCCGTGTAGAAAACACGGTGACTCAACTGGTTGCAAGCGGGCACACCTACGAAAGCGATGGTGCCTTATGGCTACGTACGACGGAATTGGGCACGGGCGATGATAAAGATCGCGTGATGCGCAAGTCCGAGGGCGGATATACCTATTTCGTTCCGGACGTGGCCTACCATGTCACGAAGTGGGAGCGCGGTTTTACACGTGCGATCAATATTCAGGGCAGCGATCATCACGGTACCATTGCGCGGGTACGCGCAGGACTACAAGCACTGAGTCTGGGCATTCCCTCGGACTACCCTGCGTATGTGCTGCACAAAATGGTCAAGGTTGTGCGTAGTGGGCAAGAGGTCAAAATCTCTAAGCGGGCAGGCAGTTACGTCACGATGCGTGATCTGATCGAATGGGTGGGCCGTGACGCGGTGCGATTCTTTCTGATCCAACGCCGAGCAGATACGGAATTCGTTTTTGATGTGGACCTTGCCCGATCACAAAGCGAAGAAAACCCCGTCTACTATATTCAGTATGCACACGCGCGGATTTGTTCCATGCTGTCCCAAGCAGGTCTTTCGGCAGCGCAGCTGCATGCGGCATCGGTTGAGATGTTGCAGGCACCGTCAGAGCTTGCGCTGATGCAGCGGTTAGCAGAGTTTCCCGCCTTGGTATCGCAGGCAGCACTTGAACTTTCACCCCATTTGGTGGCATTCTGGTTACGCGATTGTGCTGCGGATTTTCATGGTTGGTATAACGCAGAGCGCGTACTCGTCGAGGATGCTGCCCTCAAGCATGCAAGGTTGCGTCTTGCGGATGCGACGCGGCAGGTCATTGCAAATGGGTTAGAGTTGTTGGGCGTATCGGCACCTGAGAGGATGTAAGCGACACAACATGGCAAAACATAAATCGTCTGGTGGAAGCACGTTATACGGGCTATTAGCGGGGTTGGTTATTGGCTTGATGGTCGCAGCCGGTGTTGCCTATTACGTTGTTAAAGCGCCGATGCCTTTTTACGACAAAGCGAGCCGTACCCCCGATGCGCCCGGCGCCCCTGATCCAAGGCAGGCACCCGATCCGAACGCGGGAATGGGCGGCCGCGATACGGGAACCACGGCCGCAGCGCCTGATTCGGCTGCACCCGCCGCAGGGTCTGCGCCAGGAAGTGGTGATGCCTTAGGGTCGTTGATTGCGACCTTGACACCGACCGCGCCCGCGGCCGGGGGTGGCGCAACCGTGAACCCAAGGCCGAAGGCTGAACCTCTTGCGCCACCACCGAGCCAACCACAAACAGCGCCAGCAACCGGTGGGCCTTATTTCCTTCAAGTAGGATCGTTTCGTGTATTAGAAGATGCGGAGTCTTTGCGCGCGAGGATCTTATTGTTAGGTATGCCAGTTGAAATTCAACGGGCCGAAGTCAATGGACTGCAAGTCAATCGCGTGCGTGTGGGTCCTTTTGCGCGAATCGATGATATGAATCAAATTCGTACAAAGTTAGGCCAAGAAAAAATACCTACAGCAGTGGTTAGACAGTAATGTGCGTTAGCGCCAGTATTTTGCGGCTCCGTGGAGCCAGAAATTTTTAAGGATCGGTCAGACATGAAAGTCACAGTGTTTTCAAAAGTACTCCTCGCGCTTACTAGCCTGATATTGGTGTCTTTTACTTCGGCAAGCGTGGCACAAAGCAGTGCACCCGCAAAAACAAAATATGTTGAGCTCAGCCCAGCGCAACCCACTGAACCCGGAAAAATCGAAGTCCAGGAGTTTTTCTCTTATGCGTGCTCACACTGTGCGGTGATTGAACCGCTATTGCAAAAATGGATGAAGACGGTGCCTGCAGATGTCGTTGTTAAACATGTGCCTGTGGCATTTAATGCGAGCATGAAGCCTTTGCAGCGGTTGTATTTCACGCTGGAGGCGATGGATCGCTTGGACTTGCATATGAAAGTATTTGAGGCGATCCACGAGCAAAAAAAGCGGCTGTTTTCGAAAGCAGAAATTACGACATGGGTCGTTTCACAAGGTGTAGATCGTGCAAAATTTGAGGCTGCGTTTGAGTCCTTCGGCGTATCTTCAAAAACAGGTCGGGCCGATCAGCTAGTGACAGCCTATCGCGTGCAAGGCACACCGACTATGTCGGTGGCCGGCCGGTTTGTGACCTCACCCTCCGAAGCCGGTGGATACCAGGAAACGATTGATGTGGCGAACGCGCTAATTACTCAGGCGCGCGGTAAGTAATTTGCAGCTTGTTTGAGGTCGGTGATTAAATCATCGACGCTCTCAAGCCCGATGTGAAAGCGGAGCAAAGCGTTGGGACTGTGCTTCCAGTAGCTGTGTGATGCAAGCGCGCCAGGATCGACCCATTGCACGAGACTTTCGTAGCCGCCCCAAGAAAATCCAATGCCATAAAGCGTCAATGCGTCGACATAGGCTTTGGAGGCATCGGGTGAGCATTTGAGCTCGACAGATAACATGCCATTTGAGCCTGTGCAGTCTCGTTGCCAAAGCGCGTACCCTGCATCCTTATGCCAGGCGGGATGAAAGATCTTGGCGACGTAGGGTTGTGCATCAAAAAACGCACAGACCTTCAGGGCGTTGATCGCGTGTTGAGGCATGCGAACAGCCATCGTTTTGACGCCGCGTAGGGCCAGCCAAGCGTCGTCGGCGCTAAGGGAGTTGCCCATTGCGTATTGTGCCGAGTGTAAGCGCGCAGCGACGGACTCATCTTTAGCGATGACTGCACCGAGCATAACGTCGGAATGACCTGCAACATATTTTGTTCCAGCGACCACCGAGATATCCGCACCCAACGCTAGCGGGCGGTAGATATAGCCAGAGCCCCAGGTGTTGTCGGCCGCCAGCAACACGCCATGATTTTTTGCAATGGCTGCCATCGCGGGCAGATCGAGCATTTCAAAAAGCAAGGACCCGGGCGACTCAACATAAATCATTTTTGTGTTGGGAGTGATGAGCGCGTCGAGATCGTCTTGTGCCGAGAAGTACGTGACGGAGATTCCCAAGCCCTTGAGTAAGGCGCGATCAAGATTTTTAACAGGGCCGTAGACTCCGTCGCACACGAGCACTTGGTCGCCCGACTTCAGAATGCCCAGGAAGGCGATATTGATAGCGGCCATGCCGGAAGGGGCGAGCACGCAGTAGGTTCCACCCTCGAGTTGCATAAACACTTCTTCCAGCGCACGGTGAGTGTCCATGCCTGAGCGACCGTAGCTGATCGCACGCTCACCAGCGGCGCGCTTGGCGAAAACACGTTCGAGTGCGGCAAGATTTTCAAAGCGAACCGTGCTGGTCCGCATGGACGGCAGATTGACGGGCGCAGTGCCTGTTTCGGGATCAAACGGTGCACTACCAATATGAAGCAATTTAGTATCGAGATGATGCGTAGTCACGACGCGTCCTTTTATTAATGAGCGAATAAGCTAGATTTGCTTAAAACGAATGATGCCATCTGCATCAAGCGAGCGGGAGAGCTTTTCTTCAAAATACAGCGCATGTAAATGCGCAATCGCCTCGCCCATGGCAAAGGTTGTTTGGTGTAAATCGAGTTTACGTTTAAACAGCACAGGCAGGATGTCGGTGGTCGACTGAGGGGTGATACATGCTGTAAGCACCTCGTCCAAACGATCGGCGTGATGGGCATGTTGTTGGGCGATGCGTTCGTGCAGGCCTGTAAACACTTTGCCGTGTGAGGGCAGAACAAGGGTGTCGACGGGCAAGTGATTAAATGCATTGAGCGAATTTAAATATAGCGGTAACGGGTTGGCCAGGGGCTCGTAATCAAAGACGCTGACATTGGTTGAAATGCGTGGCAACACCATGTCGCCTGAAATAAGCACATTTAGGTCTGCACAATAAAGCGAGATGTGCTCGGGCGCATGACCGTAGCCGACGATCGCCTCCCAGCGATGACCATTAATTGTGAGCGTACTGCCATGAAGCAAACGGATGTAGGACGGGGGCATGCTTGGCACAAGGCTGGGGTAGTAGCCTGCGCGTTCGCGGACTTGCTGCAAGGCTTCGGGATCGACCATGCCATGGCGGCCGAGGTGTCGGGCTGCACTTTCACCGCCGGAGGCCCCGCCTTTGCTAACGGTCCAAAGTTTGGCGGTCATGTAGTCCGTCATGCTCATGTAGAGCGGGACGTTCCATTGTTCGCATAGCCAACTCGCTAAGCCCGTATGATCAGGGTGCATATGGGTGACGATTACGCGCAAGACGGGCAAGCCCTCAAGCTGAGTTTTAAACAGCTCCGTCCAAAGCGTTTTAACCTCGTCGCGGCTGATACCGCAGTCGATAATGGTCCATCCTTGCTGGCCTTCAATGCAGTCGCGTAGTAGCCATAAATTAATGTGATCCAACGCGAATGGCAGGGGCATGCGGATCCACCGAAGCCCCGGCGCAAGCTCCATGGTTGAGCCGGGTGCAGGCAGCGCGTCGCCGAACGGATATTGCAGTTGATGTTCAAGAGGGTTCATATTGCGAGAGTCTCCGGACTTTTAGGCGGTATAGCAGGCATCATAAGTTACATTGACTTAAACTGTCATGCGCCAACACAACCGAATAAAGGCAGTGTATGCCCATCATCGAATCTCAAATAGATACCCGTTCACCGGCCTTTGCGGAAAACGCGGCGGCCATGCAGGCAAAAGTCAAAGACCTGCAACGGGTACTGCAACAAACGGCACTTGGCGGCAGCGACGCTGCACGGCAAAAGCATATTGCCCGGGGCAAGTTGTTGCCGCGCGAGCGGGTTGAAAAACTGCTTGATCCTGGGACGCCATTTTTAGAGCTATCTGGTCTTGCCGCCCATGAGATGTATAACGGTGATGCGCCTGCGGCGGGCATTATCACCGGTATTGGGCGTGTGTCAGGCATCGAGTGCGTGATCGTATGTAACGACGCAACGGTGAAAGGCGGTACGTATTACCCGCTTACTGTAAAAAAACATTTGCGCGCACAAGAAATTGCGATGCAGAACAACTTACCTTGTATCTATCTCGTCGACTCTGGTGGTGCCAACTTGCCTCAACAAGAAGAGGTGTTTCCGGACCGGGACCACTTCGGGCGTATCTTTTATAACCAAGCGAATATGTCCGCACAGGGGATTGCGCAAATCGCTGTCGTGATGGGTTCATGTACGGCGGGCGGTGCATACGTTCCTGCAATGAGCGATGAGTCAATCATCGTGCGCAATCAAGGGACGATATTTTTGGGCGGACCTCCTTTGGTTAAGGCGGCGACGGGCGAACAAGTCAGCGCTGAAGACTTAGGTGGCGGTGATGTGCATACGCGCCTGTCTGGCGTTGCAGATCATCTCGCGGTAGATGATCATCATGCGCTACAACTTGCGCGGGACGCGGTCAAAAATCTCAATCGTAAAAAGCCCGTTGATCAGGTTGTGTTGCCCGTTAAGCCGCCGCGCTATGACCCGAGTGAAATCGATGGCATCGTGCCGCTCGATACGCGCAAGCCCTACGATGTTCGTGAAATCATCGCGCGCATTGTGGATGACTCCGCGTTTGATGAATTCAAGGCGCGCTTTGGCACAACACTGGTGACGGGGTTCGCGTACATCCATGGCATGCCTGTGGGCATCGTTGCGAACAATGGGATTCTGTTTTCTGAGTCTGCTCAAAAGGGCGCGCACTTCATCGAGCTGTGCGCACAACGCAAGATCCCACTGGTGTTTTTGCAGAATATCACGGGGTTCATGGTGGGGCGCAAATACGAAAACGAAGGGATCGCACGGCATGGCGCGAAAATGGTGACCGCGGTCGCGACGGCAGCCGTCCCTAAATTTACCGTCATTATTGGTGGTTCGTTTGGCGCAGGAAACTATGGCATGTGCGGCCGAGCATTCTCACCGCGCCTATTGGTGATGTGGCCCAACGCGCGCATTTCAGTGATGGGCGGTGAGCAGGCAGCAAGCGTGCTTGCTACCGTACGACGCGAAGGGATGGAGGCGAAAGGCGAGGTGTGGAGTGCGGAACAAGAGGCGGCCTTTAAGGCGCCGATCCGCGATCAATATGAGCGAGAGGGTCATCCATACTATGCAAGCGCCCGGCTTTGGGACGACGGAGTGATTGCGCCGTCGGATACGCGCCGTGTCTTGGCCTTGGGCTTGTCTGCCGCGATGAACGCGCCCATTCCCGACACGCGCTTTGGCGTGTTCCGCATGTAAGGCATTCAAAAAGGAATCGGCGTGTTTACTACTTTATTGATTGCTAACCGCGGTGAAATTGCTTGCCGTGTTGCGGCGACGGCGCGCCGTCTTGGCATTAAGACCATTGCCGTGTATTCCGATGCGGATGCTGAATCAAAGCATGTCGCTGCATGCGATGTGGCGGTGCGTTTAGGTCCCGCGCCCGCAAGTGAAAGTTACCTTAAGGCCGATGATATTTTGCGTGTTGCGCTTGAACATGGCGCGCAGGCGATTCATCCGGGCTACGGCTTCTTATCCGAAAACGAAGCGTTTGCGCAGGCGTGCACGAAAGCCGGTATTTGCTTTGTTGGACCACCTGCATCGGCAATTGCGGCGATGGGTAGTAAATCCGCAGCGAAGACGCTGATGCAGAAAGCTGGCGTGCCGCTTGTGCCGGGCTACCATGGCGATGAACAAGCACCCGAGTTTTTGCGACAACAAGCCGATGCGATGGGGTATCCCGTTTTGATCAAGGCGAGCGCGGGCGGCGGTGGCAAGGGGATGCGCGTGGTGACGGCATCCAAAGATTTCATCGCAGCGCTGACATCTTGTAAGCGCGAAGCCATTGCGAGCTTTGGCGACGACAAGGTCTTAATTGAACGCTATCTTCAAAAGCCGCGCCATATTGAAATACAAGTTTTTTCTGATACACACAATCAGCATGTCTATTTGTTTGAGCGTGACTGTTCGGTACAGCGTCGGCATCAAAAGGTGATTGAAGAGGCGCCTGCCCCAGGCATGACAGACGCGCGTCGCCAGGCGATGGGCGAGGCGGCGATTGCGGCGGCGCGCGCGGTTAATTACGTTGGCGCGGGGACGGTAGAGTTTATTGCTGAGCCCGATGGGAAATTTTATTTCATGGAAATGAATACGCGCCTACAGGTCGAACACCCAGTGACAGAAATGATCACAGGATTGGATCTGGTCGAGTGGCAGTTGCGTGTAGCGTCGGGTGAGCGGTTGCCTAAGACCCAACAAGAGCTGCAGCGCTGCGGCCACGCAATCGAAGCACGGATCTATGCTGAAAACGCAGATAAGGATTTTTTGCCCTCGATTGGACGGCTAATGCATCTGGAATTTCCGATGCATGATGCGTTTACGAATGCGGATGTACGGGTGGATGGTGGAGTGCGTGCAGGCGATGCGATTTCGCCCTATTACGACCCGATGATTGCCAAGCTCATCGTGCGCGGGGCAGACAGGGAGCAGGCGCGTGCGCGGATGTTACGTGCCCTAGCGGCGACGCAAATTGTTGGTGTGCATACAAACGTTGCTTTCTTGAGTCGCTTGATGGGTGACGAGGCGTTTGCCCAAGCAGATTTAGATACTGGGTTGATTGAACGACGACGCGAAACATTATTGCCAGCCCCTGCGCCTGTAATGCGAGAGTCTTTACTTCTTGCCACCGCCGCTGTGCTGGAACAAGAAAAAGAGCGTGATACGCAAGATCCCTGGGCTGAGCGCAATGGCTGGCGTGTCGATGGGAAATATGCTCGCATCCTGAGCTTTCAGGATGCTGAGAGCGTGCAAGACGTTGTGATTGAGATTGTCGAGGGACAGTTGACTTTGGCTGTTGCAACGCATCGCGCGACGCTTGAGCTGGTCGCGCAAGCCACGGGCAGTCCGTCTGCACAGAGCGTGACGCTCTTGACGGGAACTGGCCGACTTGCCGGCACGGTTGTGCGCCAAGGCACACGAATGGATGTGTTTGTGATGGGCAAGTGCGAGACGCTGTTTTTGAAAGATGCGTTGGCAAGCGCTGGGCAGGTCGAGGCCGATCACGCCGGAAGCTTGGCGGCCCCAATGCCTGGAAAAATTATCGCAATCGAGGTGCAGGCGGGCGACAAAGTCAAGCGCGGGCAAGCGCTGTTAGTAATGGAGGCCATGAAAATGGAGCACACCATCGTGGCTGGGGTGGATGGCGTCGTAGAAAGTATCTATTTTGGCGTGGGCGAGCAGGTGGCCGAAGGTGCAGTGTTAATTAGCTTAGAGCAGTAAGGAATTTTTATGTCACAATTAGGTGTCTTTAACGGGGAGCTCTCTCATGTCATTTAAATCCTGGATCAAAGTTTTAAGCGCGGCTGCTGTCATAGCTGCTGTTGCAGCGCCTGCGCAGGCGCAACAGTTTTTCCGTATTGGTACGGGCGGAACAGGCGGTACATACTACCCAGTGGGCGGCATGATTGGTAACTTAGTCACGCAGCCTGGAAAGCTTGTTGCGTCGGCGGTGGCTACAAACGGCTCTGTTGCAAACGTAAACGGTATCGTGGGCGGCTCCCTTGAGTCTGGATTTAGTCAATCAGACGTCGCCTTTTGGGCGTTTAGCGGAACCGGGACGTTTGAAGGTAAGCCAAAGGCCGCCGATCTGCGCCTGATCGGTACGCTTTATCCAGAAAGCATTCACCTGGTGGTTAAGAAGGGTTCGGGAATCAAATCCGTCGCTGATCTGCGTGGTAAGCGCGTGTCGATGGATGAGCCTGGCTCGGGAACCTTGGTCGACGTACGTTTGATTATGGGCGCTTACGGCATGACCGACAAGGATGTGAAGGCCGAATATCTGAAGCACAGTCAAGCTGGTGAGAAAATGAAAGACGGCGGGCTGGATGCCTTCTTTGTCGTGGGCGGAGCGCCGATTGCGGCCATTGCAGAATTGGCAACGGGAGCAGGCGGTGTTGAGTTGGTGCCGATCGTTGGACCACAGATCGATAAGTTGCTCAGTCAGCAGAGATTCTTTACGCCAGATAGCATTGCAGCAGGTACCTACCAAGGTATCGGCGAAGTTAAAACCATCTCGGTGAATGCACAGTGGGTGACATCCGCTAAGCAGCCAGAGTCGGTGGTGTATCAAATTGTTAAAGCTGTTTACTCTGACGCAGCACAAAAGACGTTGGCAGCCGGTCATGCAAAAGGCAAGTTCATCACCCCAGCCAATGCGGTGGTTGGTGCAGGCATACCTTTTCACCCAGGTGCAGAGAAATTTTATAAAGAGATTGGTTTGTTGAAGTAACTTGATGTGCAGCGCAGGCACGATAGTGCGCTGTATCGAGATGAATATGTAGATCTTAGGGCGGTGATCGCGCGAGCGTGACACCGCCCTTAACATTACAAGAGAGTTTGTATGCAAATAGATGAAGCCAAGGCACAGGCGCTAACAGAAAAATTCGATCCGGATATTCGGTTTCGACCCCTCACGCCGGTCGCCGCTTGGATCGTGTCTATCTTGTTGGTGTCCTTGTCTGCGTTTCACTATTACACCGCGGGCTTCGGTTTGCTGAGGGAGTCAACGCATCGAGGCGTGCATTTGGCCTTTGTATTGAGCTTGATTTTCTTGGTCTTTGGTTTTAACAAAAGCTCGTATAACCGATCACCGAAGTCGACGTGGCTTGCACCGGGTGGGGTGCCGCTCTTTGACTGGATTGTTGCTGTGGCATTGGCCTTGACGGTTTTATACATCCCTTACATTTTTGAAGACCTTGCCTTTAAGGTCGGAAACCCCTCGACGCTTGATGTGGTGATGGGGACTATTTTGATGGTGGGCTTGCTCGAAGGCACGCGCCGAGCAATGGGTTGGCCGCTGCCAGTTATCGCGATTGTCTTTATGGCCTATGCGATGTACGGCCGAGCGTTCCCGGGACTACTACAGCATGCTGGTAATACGTGGCCGCAAATTGTTAACCATATGTACCTCACGAGCCAGGGCGTATATGGTGTGGCCGTTGGTGTTGTCGCGACGTATGTTTTTCACTTTGTATTGTTTGGCGTACTGGCGACGCGTATTGGGCTTGGCCAATTATTTCTGGACGTGGCCTCGGCCGTTGCCGGGCGCTATGCAGGTGGGCCGGCCAAGGTCTCTGTTGTGGGCTCGGCGATGTTCGGCATGCTGTCTGGTTCTTCTATAGCGAACGCGGTGACGGTGGGATCCTTGACGATTCCGGCGATGATCCGGGTGGGCTACCCGCGACATTTCGCCGCGGCGGTTGAGGCCGCCTCAAGCACGGGTGGGCAGATTACGCCGCCTATCATGGGCGCAGCTGCGTTCTTGATGATTGAGTTTCTTAACATCCCTTACAAAGATATTGCATTGGCAGCCGCCTTTCCTGCCTTCTTGTATTTTTTCGGCATGTTTATGCAAGTGCACTTTGAGGCCAAGCGACAAAATTTGCGCGGCCTCACAGAAGAAGAAATGCCGAAGCTTAAAGAGTCGTTCCGTAAGCGTTGGCCTACGTTGATCCCTCTGTTTGTTTTGATTGGGGTGTTGGTTAGTGGCCGTACGCCTTACATGGCGGCGTTTGCGGGCATCACCGCATGTATCGTGGTGGGCATGCTTAATCCGGCCCAGCGGTTGCGCTGGCGCGATCTCTACGATGCCTTCGAGATTGGGGCGAAGTATGCGCTGGCAGTTGGTGCGGCGGCGGGTACGGTTGGCATCGTGATCGGTGTGGTCACGCTGACGGGCGTAGGGTTCAAGGTGTCGTTTATTGTGATCGCTGCATCGCAGGCGATAGCCGGCACGTTGTCTGCTGTGCTTCCAGACTTCATGGCAAACACGCAAACGCTGACCTTAATCGCCGCCTTGACGATGACAGGCATTGTTTGCATCTTGATGGGATGTGGGATCCCAACGACGGCGAACTACATCATCATGGTGGCTGTCGCTGCGCCAACGCTCGTTCAGCTCGGTGTGCAGCCGCTTGCCGCGCACATGTTTGTGTTTTATTTCGGTATTCTGGCCGACTTAACCCCGCCCGTAGCACTCGCGGCGTACGCCGCAGCAGGGATGGCCGGAAGTGATCCTTTCCAGACGGGTAATACGGCATTTAGATTGGGCATCAGTAAATTGCTTGTGCCGTTCGTATTTGTATTTTCGCCTTCGTTGCTGTTGGTTCTGAAGGGCTTCACGTGGCAAGACTTTATCATCACCTTGAGTGGTTGCATGGTTGGCTTAGTGTTGTTGTCGGCATCTTTCTCGGCATATTTTTTGACGGGCATGCGAACATGGGAGCGGTGGGTGTTTGCGATTGCCGCCCTGTTGTTTATCGCTCCTGGCTGGGAAAGCGGTTTGGCAGGACTGTTGTTTGCCTCGCCGGCGGTCGTCACGCAATTTATGCGTTGGCGATTAGTCACAAAATAAATTTGCTGTGGCGATTGTCGTTTTTGTTTTTTAGGGGTAAAGTGGAATCACAGCGTGGGGCGATGGTTGCCCCGGTTAAAACAGGAGCATGTAGCTACTATGTTCGATATCCTGGTTTACCTGTTTGAGAACTACTACACCCCTGAGGCCTGTCCTTCAGCCGAGGTGTTAGCCAAGCGTCTTGCTGCTGCCGGGTTTGAGCATACCGACATCGACGATGCGCTCGGCTGGCTAGTCGGCTTAGCGGAAACGACGGAGCAATGTGTAGAGCTTGCCCATACGCCTGGCAATGGCACGCGGGTCTACGCCGACCCCGAGCAGCAACATCTTGGCGCCACAGCGATTGGGTTCATCACGTTTCTAGAGGCCACCGAGGCTTTGTCCCCCGTGCTGCGAGAGATTGTGATTGACCGTGCGATGGCGACTACGGAAGGGCCGGTTTCGTTGCAGAAAATAAAAATCATCGCTTTGATGGTGCTCTGGAGTCAGGAGGCCGAAGTCGACCACCTGATCCTCGAAGAGCTCCTGCGTGATGACGGCGATCGTTTGCTGCACTGATTAGCTTGTTGGCCCCTGCTTTGTCTTCGTACCGGGGACGGTTTGCGCCCAGCCCAAGCGGGCCGCTTCATGCGGGGTCCGCGGTGGCCGCGGTTGCGAGTTACGCAGACGCGCGCGCCAAAGGCGGCAAGTGGCTGCTGCGCATTGAGGATTTAGATACACCGCGCAACGCAGTTGGCGCAGTTGAGACGATTCTGAGCCAACTGCGAGCGCTCGGCATGGTGTGGGATGAGGATATTGTCTTTCAATCTCGCCGAATATCTGCCTATCAGTCGGCATTTGATACCCTTCTGTCTTTAAACCTCATTTATCCCTGTGGATGTACGCGCCGAGAAATCGCGGACTCGGCTATCCAAGGCCCTTTAAGGCGCCCGGATGGAGAACACCCCTACCCCGGAACCTGTCGCCTGGGGCTACCAACAGGCCGCCAGCCGCTTTCTTGGAGGGTCCGAGTACCGGAGGGCACCTATCGATTCGAGGACCGCTGGCAAGGCTGGATGGAGCAAGATGTCGCGCATGCAGTGGGTGATTTTGTAGTCAAGCGTGCGGATGGGGTTTGGGCCTATCAGCTTGCTGCGGTCGTCGATGATGCGGCACAACAGATCACAGCGATCGTTAGAGGTGAAGACTTACTTACCAGCACAGCTAGGCAAAACATGCTTCGTGAAATATTTGGATACCCGCAGCCGACCGTCTTGCATGTGCCGCTGGTGGTCGATCAACAGGGGATAAAGCTTTCAAAACAAAATGGGGCGAAGGCGCTTGACCTGAACAGACCGCTTGAAGTCTTGCAGCAGGCTTGGGTAGATTTAGGGTTTGAAAGAGTGGTTGCTACTAATATAGGGACATTTTGGTCCGCTGCCTTGTCGGTTTGGGCACAAGGGCCGAGTCGTGCTAACTTGCACGGCACTCCCCAGCGCCCGTATGATCCGCGCTAGCTTGAATTAACGCATGGACCCGACCGCCTATTTTTGGGTGTGGGTCAGAATGGATAAGAATGACTAAGACACTAATAATTGCTGAGAAACCCTCGGTCGCCCTTGATATTTCTAGAGCGCTAGGGGGTTTTACGCGCGAGGGCGACTACTTTGAGAACGACAAATATGTGTTGTCCTCAAGCGTGGGTCACCTTTTGAGCTTGGTAGCACCGAATGACCCCGTCAAGGGAAAGTGGAGTTTTAACCACCTTCCCGTGATTCCTCCCCAGTTTGAGCTCGGGCCAAGTGATAAGCGGTCAGCCGAGCGACTCAAAATGTTGGTGCGACTGATTAAGCGTAAAGATGTCTCAGCGCTCATTAACGCCTGCGACGCTGGGCGCGAGGGCGAACTAATCTTTCGCTATATCGAGCAATATGCTTCGCAAAAAAAGCCGGTACAGCGCCTGTGGTTGCAGTCGATGACGCAAGACGCGATCCGCGAAGCGTTTACGCAATTGCGGTCCGACGACACCATGAAGCCGCTAGAGGCCGCCGCGCGTTCGCGCGCCGAGGCCGACTGGTTGGTGGGCATCAACGGTACGCGAGCGATGACCGCGTTCAACAGCAAGGATGGTGGATTTTTTAAAACGCCTGTCGGTCGTGTTCAGACGCCCACGCTGGCCATTGTGTTCGAACGCGAAGAGAAAATTCGACGCTTCGAGCCACGCAATTATTGGGAAGTCCGCGCGACGTTTGTCGCAGCGGGTGGTTTATATGAAGGTCGTTGGTTTGATCCGAATTTCAAGAAAAACCCAGAAGACCCCGCTCAGCATGAATCGCGGTTATGGGCTGAAGCGGCCGCAAAAAGTGTTGTGGCCGCATGCCGTGGCCAGTCTGGGGTTGTCAATGAGGTGGCGAAGCCAAAAACGGAAGCTGCCCCAGCATTGTTTGATTTGACGTCGTTGCAGCGTGAGGCAAACGGCCGCTTTGGGTTTTCCGCGAAGACGACACTGTCTTTGGCACAAAGTCTGTACGAGCGCCACAAGGCCTTGACGTATCCGCGTACGGATTCCAAGCATTTGCCTGAGGATTACCTCAACACCGTGAAGGCGACGATGGTTGCGCTCGCCGAGGGTAGTGGCGTGAGTAAGGGCTTAGCACCGCATGCCGCCGTGATCACAAAAAATGGTTGGGTCAAACCGAATAAGAGAATTTTCGATAACAAAAAGGTGTCGGATCACTTTGCGATTATTCCGACCTTGCAGATTCCAAAAGAATTGAGTGAAGCCGAAGCCAAGCTATATGACTTGGTCGTGAAACGGTTTCTGGCGATATTTTTTCCGGCGGCCGAGTTTCGTCTGACGACGCGTACGACCATCGTGCAGGCACATCAATTTAAGTCAGAGGGCAAGGTGTTGGTATCCCCAGGTTGGTTAGCCGTTTGGGGTCGTGAAGTGCAAGGTGAGGATGCCACCCTTGTCGCGGTGGCCGAAGGCGAGAAGGTCCGCACCGAAGAAGTCGAGGGCGTCGCCTTAGTGACGAAGCCGCCGGCGCGCTATAACGAGGGCACGTTGCTGTCAGCGATGGAAGGTGCGGGAAAGCTTGTGGATGATGACGAATTCGCACAAGCGATGTCAGAGCGTGGCTTAGGCACGCCGGCCACGCGCGCGTCAATTATCGAAGGCTTGCTCAACGAAAACTATTTACGCCGCGAAGGTCGTGACTTGGTTCCGACCGCTAAGGCGCGTCAATTGATGACGCTACTCAATGGCCTGGACGTTAAAGAACTGACCTCTCCTGAGTTGACGGGCGAGTGGGAGCACAAGCTTAAACAAATCGAACAAGGCGAGCTTGAGCGTTTCGCGTTTATGCAAGAAATTGCACAAATGACACAAGTGATTGTGAAGCGTGCGAAGGAATACGACCGCGATACCGTGCCAGGCGACTATGTGAGCCTGCAGACGCCCTGCCCTAAATGTGGCGCAGAGGTAAAAGAAAATTATCGGCGCTATGCGTGTACAAAATGTGATTTCTCGATCGGCAAGCACCCCGGAGGCCGCACGTTTGAGCCTGTTGAGGTCGAGACCTTAATCACGGACAAACACATCGGACCTTTGCAGGGTTTCATCAGCAAAATGGGCCGCCCATTTGCGGCTATTTTGAAGCTTGATCCTGATTCAAAGCTGGAATTCGACTTTGGTCAGCGAGATGAAGAGTCCAATGAGCCGGTTGATTTTTCGGAACGTACGGCGCTAGGCCCCTGCCCGAAATGCACAGCACCGGTGTATGAGCACGGAATGAGCTACATCTGCGAAAAATCAGTTGGCCCTGAGCGTAATTGCGATTTCCGTTCTGGAAAAGTGATTCTCCAGCAGGAAGTAGGTACTGACCAAATGGTTAAGTTGCTGGCGACCGGGAAAACAGATTTGCTAGAGGGGTTTGTGTCGAGCCGCACCAATCGTAAGTTCAAGGCCTACCTTTCTC
>Ga0209550_10002805_pt1 | contig 16720 bp, 16 predicted proteins | sample LauGreSuBDMM15SN_2_FD_187567 | JGI IMG/M metagenome (GOLD analysis project Ga0209550, IMG submission 187567) | Freshwater lake microbial communities from Lake Michigan, USA - Su13.BD.MM15.SN (SPAdes) (version 5) | ecosystem: Environmental > Aquatic > Freshwater > Lake | place: Lake Michigan...
CAAATATTATAAATAACCTCTAAAATTATTTTTAAATTTTTGTAATATTCAAATAAAAAATACTAATTTAATTCCTATGGATAGAATAAAAAAATTTAATTTACTGCTAATTTACGCAATACCCTTTTTTCTTATTTTCTCATATGCTATTGCAGATGGAATTGTTGTATTAACTGGGTTAACTTTTTTATTTTTTGAAATGAATTAATTAAATCTATCATTTTATAGTTGCCTCCCCCCCTTATTTATTTATGAACTCTATTTCAGATTAATTGTATTGAATAGGATTTTAACTTTTTATTCATACTCATTCCTTAGTTTCATCGTTATTAAATATCTAGCACTGATTTATTAAGCCTATAATTGAATAAGCTAAGAAACTATTACATTTGTTATAAATTACATAATCTATGATTGATATTATTTTACAAGTAGATTCTCTCGGTACAGCAGCCGGCTCCGCAGCAAAGGTGGAGTCTGTTTGGAGTTTATTGGGTAAAGGTGGCCCACTCATGATACCCATGGGTATTTTATTTGCACTGGCTGTTTTCTTTTTTATTGAAAGATTAATGGCTATTAATAGGGCTGGTAAAATAGATGATAATTTTATGCGTATTATCCGTGATCATATTGTTACTGGTAATGTTGCTGCAGCAAGAAGTCTTGTAAAAAATACTGACAATCCAGTTGCTAGAATGATTGAAAAGGGTATTCAACGAATCGGAAAGCCTATTGATGCAATTGAAAAAAGTATGGAGAATGTTGGGAAACTTGAAATGTACAAAATGGAAAAAAACCTTTCTATTCTTTCTGTAATATCTCGTATTGCACCTTTGTTCGGTTTTGTAGGAACCATTGTAGGGTTGGTTTTGTTACTCAAACAATTTGCTACCATTAGTAATCCCTCTGTAAGTCAAATTGCTGATGCGATGTATGTAAAATTAATTACCAGTGCAAGTGGTTTGATTATTGGTATGTTGACTTATCTTGGATACAGTTACCTTGATACCCAAATTAACCGAACAGCTAACCGGATGGAATCTGCCAGTAGCGATTTTATAGATATGCTTCAAGAACCGCAGAAATAATTATTTGAAAATTTTTTTTTCAAAAGCCAATAATAATAAACCAGTTATCAAAATAAATTATCATTAATAAATGAGCCTTAGGAGAAATAATTTAAGACAGCATCATGACGAAGTGGATACAGGTCCATTGAATGATATTTTATTTATCCTTTTGATGTTCTTTTTAATGATCTCCACGTTGGCTAATCCTAATGTAATAAAGATGAGTGTGCCAAGAGCTTCGAGTGATACTAAGACCAAACAAAGTGTAGTAGTGAGTGTAGATAAGGATAAAAATATTTATGTGGGTGCTAGACTTATTCCTTCTGATTCGCTAGAATCTGCTTTAAGACAATACATTAATCAGGGTGATAGCATTAAGCCAGCAGTAGTAATCAACGCGGATTCGGTGGCTCACTGGGGTGAAATCGTTAGAGTAATGAAAGTGGCTCGTCGCTTAGGTGCATCTACATCTGCTACTGTTACTGGAAGTGAATAAGTAAGCTATTAATGGTTTAAGAATGAATCATTTTTTGTTGATGATTAGCATTCGATCTTTTCCGAATATATCTTTTTTAGTTTCTACCTGATAATCAACTTCAAAAATTGCAGCTGTCTGTATTGCAAACTCCTCGTGGAATTCTACAAAGATCTTCCCATTGACTAAGAGATGCTTTTTTCCAAAAGCTGCTATTTTTTCATAAAATATAAAGGGTGAACTATCCGTCACAAAAAGGGCTTGGTGAGGCTCATACTGAGTTACATTTTTATCCAATATTTTTTTTTCTTCAAAAGGTATGTAGGGAGGGTTACTGATAATAATATCAATATTTGGTAATTGATGCCAACTGTTTTCATTTAAAAAATCAAGAGATATAAAATTAATTTCAGCTTTAAGATTAAGCGCATTTTCTTTAGCTATTTCTAATGCACCTTCACTTACATCAGTAGCATGAACTACTGAATTTGTTAAATTATTTTTTAATGCAATAGCGATGCACCCGCTTCCGGTACCAATATCCAAAATAGATAAAATTTTTCCAGATTCTTGGCTATACTTTTTATTGTTGTAATCGTCTAGTACTAATTGAACGAGCTCCTCCGTTTCGGGTCTTGGAATAAGTACCTGGTCATTTACTTTAAATTTCATTTTAAAAAACCAGGCTTCCCCTAAAACATATTGAATTGGTTTGTGCTGCATCAGTTCAGTAAGGCAGCTATTTAATTGAAGAATTATTTTATTTTCTACAACCTGGTCTGGGTTTTTGATTAGGTCAGACCTTTTTACACCAGCCACTGTTTCAAATGTCCAATCCGTTATTGTCATCGCTTCAAGTGAACTATAAATCTGCTCCAGTTGATGTAGAAACTGTCGGTATATTTGTTTATTTGTCATTAAAGCAAACATAGTTAATTTTTCTATTCATACTTTTGCTCCTTGATTACTCATGAAACATATATGCGGCGTTGTTTTGAATTGGCAAAACTGGGAGAGGGCAATGTGGCACCTAATCCAATGGTAGGTGCTGTATTGGTATTCAATGATCTAATTATTGGTGAAGGTTATCACAGCGAATTCGGAAAAGAGCATGCAGAAGTAAATTGTATTAATAATGTGTCCAATGAACATTTGCACTTAATAAATCAATCCACCTTATATGTTTCACTTGAGCCTTGTTCTCATTTTGGAAAAACACCACCTTGTACAAATAGTATCATCGAAAAAAAAATACCCAAGGTAGTTATAGGTTGTCAAGATAGCTTTTTGCAAGTGGATGGGAGGGGTATTGAAACCTTAAGGACATCAGGTATTGAGGTGGTTTGTCCAATATTAGAAGAAGATGCGTTGGATTTAAATAAACGATTTTTTACATTTCATACTAAGCATCGTCCCTATATTATTTTAAAATGGGCACAGACTGCCAATGCGATGATTGCTCAAAATAATTATTCTCGATTATTGATTAGCCATGAAATTACCAACCGCCAAGTTCATAAATGGCGGAGTGAAGAGGCTTCAATTTTAGTGGGTACTACCACTGCTTTGCTAGATAACCCTTCTTTAACCAATCGTTTATGGCCGGGAAAAACTCCCATTCGACTTGTTATCGATAGTAATTTAAAAATTCAAGCTACTTCTTACTTATTAGATGGTAGCGTTCAGACAATTGTTTTTAATTCCATCAAACAAGAGCAAGTTGGTGCTACTTTGTATTTTAAATTATCAGGAAATAAAAGTTGGGTGTCACAAATATCTGAAGTATTGTATCAGATGAATATTCAAAGTTTACTAGTTGAAGGAGGAGCCAATTTATTGCAGTCTTTTATTGATGAAAATTATTGGGATGAGGCGAGGGTAATCACCAATACTGTAATGGAAGTATCTGAAGGACTCAAAGCACCTATTCTTAAAAATGCTGAAAAATATTATTCTGAGGCAATCGAAAAGGATTTGATTCAATATTATCGTCGAATTACGGATAGTTGATTTTGTATTTTTTTTCAAACAAATCATTTTAAAATAGTCTTTGATAATTTTTCAATTCGTAGATTGAGGAGTATTAAAGAGTTTTTTAAGTTTCTTTTATCGATTACATTTTTCAATAAATATGGGTGAGGCAGAGTCTTATAAAACGATTGATCAACCTGCTGTAGCAGAATACAAGGATAGAGGAAGTAAATTTTTAGCTTTCGCATATCCTATTTTGAAGGCAGACGATTTTAAAAAATGGCTTCATTTTTTAAAGAAAGAACATCCCAAAGCTGCCCATCACTGTTTTGCTTATCGGATTGGTACAGATGGATATACTTTTAGGGTAAGCGATGACGGAGAACCTGCAGGATCTGCAGGTAAGCCAATTTTAGGTCAAATTGATAGCAAGGAAGTAACCAATATTTCAGTAATTGTGGTTCGGTATTTTGGAGGTAGTTTATTAGGTGTACCAGGATTAATCAATGCATATAAAACAGTAACCAATTTTGTATTACAACTTACTCCAATCGTTAAAAAGCAAATCGAGGAATCCTATATTCTTCATTTTGATTATACACAAATTAATGAGGTGATGGTGGTTTTAAAACAGTATAATTGTACTATCTTGACTCAGGAAATGCAATTATTTTGTAACATTACAACAGGCATTCCTAAAAATCGTATCACGGAAGTGATGTATCGATTTAAAGAATTGCATAATGTGGAAATAAAAAAACTTGTCTGATAAATTATTTTCTTATAATTTTTTTAATATATTTTAGATGGGAACAGAAAAAAAATACACCAGTTTTTGGAGCTTTTATCCTTATTATCTTACAGAGCATAACGATGCTAAAAATCGATCCTTACATTTTATTGGAACCGCTTTAATTATCGGATTTTTAATTGCAGGGATTATTTTAAAAAAATGGCAATTAATTGTTGCAATACCCTTTTGTGGCTATGGTTTTGCATGGATAGGCCATTTTTTTATAGAAAAGAATCGACCGGCTACTTTTACTTATCCACTGTATAGTTTGGGGAGTGACTTTGTAATGTTTTGGCATATTCTGACAGGGCAGATAAAAAAGAAAATGGCAGAAGCCAAGGATCAAATCCAGTCCTAATTATCTATGAATAATTGAATGATTAGACTGTTCATCATTCCTAATTTTTTTACTAGTTTATTCCATTTGGAGCTACTGTAGTTGTTGATGTCAAAACAACTTATTTCGAACACCTAAAATTCCGAAAGGAGTCGGCTGTTTTTTAAATTACATTATTTAGTAAATATCCACTCATTTCCTGTTGATATTCTTGGGCAACTATTCTTGCTCTCATCGCAAAATCTTCTTTTTCACTGGCGTAGATAATGGTACGACTTGCATTTACAAGTAGGCCACAATCTTTATTCAAACCATATTTTGAGACATCCTTCAAGCTGCCTCCTTGAGCACCTACACCTGGCACAAGTAAAAAATTATTAGGAATGATACTTCTTATTCCTTCAAAGTCAGAAGCCTTGGTAGCCCCTGTTACAAACATTAAATTATCCGGTGTTCCCCATCTAGCAATTTTTTCAATTACTGTTTGGTACAGAGTAATTGGTTTAGATTTTTCTGATAAGGAATCGTTTAAAATTAGCTGTTGAAAATCGTCTGAACCTTTGTTACTGGTGAGTCCTAATACAATGGTCCATTTGTTTTCATATTCTAAAAATGGTCTTACACTATCTTCTCCCATGTAGGGGGCAACAGTAATGGCATCAAAATTCATTGCTTCAAAAAAAGCTCTGGCATATTGAGTAGAAGTGTTTCCAATATCTCCACGCTTCGCATCTGCAATGGTAAATTGTTCGGTAGGAATATAGTCAACTGTTTTTTGCATCGCTTCCCATCCTTTGATACCCATGGCTTCGTAGAAAGCAGTATTAATTTTATAACTGACACAGAGATCTTGAGTGGCGTCTATTATTTGTTTATTGAATTCAAAAATTGCATCTGGATGAGATTGCAAATGTTTTGGAATTTTAGAAAGGTCTGTATCTAACCCTACACAGAGGTAAGATTTTTTGTTTTGAATTTGCTGTATCAGTTGTTGCCTTGTCATAGCGCAAAGTTAATTGGTAAAAGATTAATTCTTGGAATACAAGTATCTCAGTATTGGGTAGGAGGTATTTTTAATTCCTCTTCAAACCTTATCTTAAAGGATTAAAGTATACTTGGTTCAGTTTAATTCAATATTTAATTAGTCTCGTGCCTATGAATTATGTTTGATAGTAAAAAATAGATATTTATTTTACTTCTTGAATTTCAGTAGGTGCCATATTTGCATTTCTCATAGCGATACCTCTTGCTGCATTCCCAGCAAAGTTGAGGAATGCTTTTTTAGTAAGCTCGTCATCACTTGCCATTATGGGTATACCGCTATCTCCACCTTCTCGAATAGATTGTACAATAGGTATTTGTCCTAAAAAGGGTATATCGAACTCTTCTGCCAAATTTTTCCCTCCATTTTTTCCAAAAATAAAATACTGGTTGTCTGGCAATTCAGCGGGAGTAAAGTAACTCATATTTTCTACTAGTCCAATTACGGGCACTTTTAATTGGGCTTGTCCAAACATAGCAATTCCTTTTTTTGCATCGGCTAATGCAACTAGTTGTGGTGTAGTTACTACAATCACTCCTGTAACGGGCACAGATTGTACGATGGTTAAGTGAATATCACCTGTACCAGGAGGCATATCGATCACCAGATAGTCTAGTTCCCCCCAATTTACTTCGCTCACAAATTGCTTAATTGCACTACTAACCATTGGTCCACGCCATACTACCGCCTGTTTTTCGTCTATCAGTAGTCCGATACTCATCATTTTAATTCCAAATTTTTCAATGGGCTCTATCAACCCTTTACCATCTACCTCTGTCATCATAGGACGTTCGCCTCTAACACCAAACATAATGTGTTGGCTAGGCCCGTAGATATCAGCATCCATCAAACCTACTTTGGCGCCTTCTTTTGCTAATGCAAGGGCTAGATTACTTGAAATGGTACTTTTTCCAACCCCTCCCTTGCCACTAACCACTGCAATAATGTTTTTTACTCCTCCTAAAATTGATTTGGCATCCTTTCTATTGCTACTAGTATTGCTGGTAAAATTCACCGTAACCTGCGCCTCTTTGTCTACCAATATTTTCACAGCATTGATGCAGGCATTCATTATCATATCTTTCAAAGGACATGCAGGGGTAGTAAGTACCACAGTAAAGGAAACTTTTTTACCCTCAATTGCAATGTCTTTAACCATATTGAGCGTTACTAGATCTTTTCCTAAATCCGGTTCCTGTACATTACTGAGCGCTCTAAGGATGTCTTCGTTTGTCATCGTTCAATTATTTGTTAAAATGCTATTTTGTATGTAAAATTAATCAATGAAGACTTTACTTTGTTTATTAATTGCAGAATGTTGTTATTTTGGATACTCAGCATTATATTATAACTTTAACAGCTTATAAAAACCTTTTTTGAATCGTAATTATTAGTAGTTAGAAATTGGAATCTGTGAATAAAGGCTAAAAATTATTGAAGAATGATTCTTTAATGATAGTTTCCAGTAAGTAAGGGGACAATTGATTATTTTTTTTGCAATCTTTATATATTATGAAATAACTATAGGTTTAGCTTTGGGCAGCCTCTAAGAAAATAGAAAATGAACAAAATTATATTTTTATTTTTTGTTGCAACCTGTCTTTTGCCTATCACTTCTAAAGCACAGTTTGAGACTTTTAAAGACTCTGTGGTTCAACTTTATGGAGTTGTTATGACAGCGGATAGTCTGCAAGGTTTACCTTCAGTAAGTGTGGTAGTAAAAGGTCAAAACAGGGGTACCGTTACTAATAATCAGGGTGTTTTTAGTATCGTCGTTTTGAAGGGGGATCAAATAGAATTTTCGAGTATAGGGTTTAAGCCCAAATTAATTACTGTTCCCAAAGATATTGAGGGCAATCAATACAGTGTATTGCAACTAATGGTAAATGACACGGTTTATTTAGCTGCTACCATTATCAAGTCTAGGCCTTCTAGGGAACAATTTGAGAGGGATTTCCTTAGGACAGTTGTTGCTGATGACAAATTGGAAATAGCCCGTAAAAACAATGACGAGAGTCGAAGACGACTTTTAATGGCAACATTACCAACCGATGGAAGGGAAGCTGCAGGCAGGTATCTTACCCAACAAGCTGTAAAATCTTATTATACAGGACAGGTTCCACCAATGAACATTTTTAATCCATTTGCTTGGAATGAGTTCATACAAGCATGGAAAAGAGGGGACTACAAAAAGAAATAACCTTCTTCAGCTTCGCTATCAAAAATCAAAACTTAGATAGTATATTCGAATCAAAATTTAGTTTTTTATTTCAGTAAATAAGCTTTAGACATGATCAGATCAAATACAACATCGAAGCCTTTACTGTTAGATAAAAATTACTTTCTTATTGGTTTTATGGGAACTGGAAAATCTCATTGGGGTAAATTATGGGCAGCTGCCAATAAGCTAACATTTGTTGATCTAGATGAGTTGATTGAGAAAGAGGAAGATAGTACCATTGCTGAAATTTTTGATACGAAGGGGGAAGATTATTTTAGAAAAATAGAAAAGGAGTTGTTAAGAAAATCGGGTGAATTGAAAAATACCTTAATTGCCTGTGGGGGAGGTACACCTTGTTTTTTTGAGAATATGCAATGGATGAATGATCATGGAGTAACTATTTTTATCCGATCTAGGCCTACTGAAATATTGGATCGAGTGATGGAAGAAAAAGAAAAACGCCCTTTATTAAAAAAATTAAATCAAGAGGAGCTTTTTTTTTATATTGAACAAAAACTAAAGGAGCGGGAACCGTTTTATTCCCAGGCTCAAATAAAAGTAGAATCGGATAGCTTGGATGAAAATTCATTTGCTAAAATTGTTTCAGATATCTTTTAATAAATTATTTTTTATGCAAAATTTTTATCTTAAAACTGCTGCTATGTTAGGAGCGCTTGCTGTTGCATTGGGTGCCTTTGGAGCTCATACTTTAAAAAAAATCCTTAGTGATAAGTATCTTGAAGTTTTTGAAACCGCTGTTCGATATCAATTTTATCATGTATTTGCTTTGATTGCAGTAGGTATTTTACTAAAAGAATTTCCTAATAACCAATTGGTTTGGTCTGGTCGTTTATTTTGCTTTGGAATTTTGATATTCAGTGGCTCACTTTATCTGATGACTTTATTAGAAGCCATGGGAAAGCAGGGATTTCAGTGGTTAGGAGCCATAACTCCTTTGGGAGGTATTTGTTTAATTGCAGGTTGGATTTTTATGTTAGTGGGTATCGTGAAAGGCTAATCTAATTTATTTTTAATTATCACTAGCGTACCATTGTTATTTTCAATACTAAATTCAAGCTGCATATCTTCCATTCTCTTTTTTATATTTTTTATTCCATTTCCGAATTGTCTAAAAACTCCAGTATTAATTCCAATTCCATTATCATGGATACTCAGTACTAAATAATTATTTTCTATTTTTAATGTTACTATTACTTCAGTTGCTTTTGAGTGTTTAATGATATTATTCAGTATTTCCTTGATAGCTAAAAAAACATTTCTTCTTTTTTCTCCATTAACTGAAGTATCAGGTATATTTTCATCAACGTTGATTTGACAGTTGATTCCAGCATCTTCAAAATAGGCAATCCCATAACTTCGTATATAGGCAATCATGTTATGTAATGTATCATTTTCAGGGCTCATCGTCCAGATGATTGAATTCATATTATTGATTAGTTCATTGGCTGACGAGGATATTTTTTCAATCTCTGGAATTATATTTTTTCCCATTCTTTTTTTTGCTAATTCACTGTACAACCTGATCGTGGTAATACCAGCTCCTAGGTCATCATGCATCTCCATGCTGATTCTATTTCGCTCATTCTGCTGTGATTGTAAAAGTGCAATCTGAATTTCTAAATTTTTATTTTCCAATTCTTTTTTTAGCGCTTCTTGTTCTTTTATCATTGCTACTAATGAATTCCTTTCTTTGTGTGCAACGCCTGATAAAAATAATACTAATAAACCTACGTATCCTATTTGTAAAAATATCATTGAATTTTCAAAAATTCCAATCTTAGGTAGCAAATCAAAGTGTATTAAATAAGATATAATGGCGCAAAAAACTAATATAAAATTACCTGCGGAGATATATTTCATTAATATACTGGGGTTGAAAAAATTAAAACTGATATACAATGCTGCAATGAAAGTCAAGTATATTTCAGTGCCATTTTCAACCGCCTCCTGCAACATAAAGTAGTTCGTAAAATAAACTATGAATGTGAAGGATATTAAAATGACAATTAATAAATATTTTTCTAATTGAAGAATTGAATTGATGAAGGGAAGATTAACTTTTGTTTCAAGAAATTCTCTTGAAAAGTCAATATAAAAAATAGTGCTAACTACTAATAAAGCAAATTGAAAATATTCATAAAAGAAACTACTGAATTCACCACCATGGCTTTTGAAAAGTGTATTGAGCAAAATCGTTGTAAATATTGTGCTTGAGTATAAAAAAAAATATAAAAAGGTTTTTTTATTACTGTCCCCAATCATTTTACTCAAACAATATCCCATTATCATTATTAATATACCACAGATGATATAAGAAATAACGGGGTATCTAATTCCGTTGTAGCGCCTAAGTAGTTTGAATTTTTCGAGATAATCTGGATTAATAAACGTCGGCGTTAATTTATTTTTTGACTTTTTACTGAAATTAATTTTTACAATAAATGCTGCTTTTTCTCCTCCATTTAATTGTACAGGTTGATAACCGTCTTTTCGACTTTTGTCTTTGAGCTGTATGAATTTATTGTTCATCAGCAATTTGTAAATATTATTTTTTTTGATGTAGGTTCCGGCTAAAAAAAATATTTTCTTTCGGCTATCCTGATTGTTTTCGAGAAAAAATTTCAAATAAATAGTACTAGTAGTCCAGCTATTGGGTATATTCTTTTCAAGATCATAAGCGAAATTGGAATTCCATTTTTCATTCAAAACGGCCTCCATCGGCAAACTAACTGTGCTATCTATAAATATTTGATATTTACTAACGAGTTGGAATTGGTCTATTTTAGAGATGTTGATAACACTGCTGTCAGTAATAGGCTGGGCCAATATGCCGCAAGTAAATAGAGATAAGAAACTGCAAAGTAATAATTTGTTCAAAGCGGATTCTTTTTTTTCAAACTTACATCAATTATTGGATTTTAAGACCTTTCCACCTTCTAAATAGAAGGATTTTTGGGTAAAGGTTTTTAATTATCTTTGTCTCAATGGCTAATAAAGTTAAATCTACTAAGTCGGATACTCGCGTTGAGGAGACATTTAAATCTGACGTCGAAGAAAAAGTAGCTGTTAAACAGTTGCTAAAAGACGAACGTACTCATAAAATAATAGGTGCTGTCTTTTTATTAATTGCGTTTATGTTGTTCATAGCGTTTTCTTCTTATCTTTTTACTTGGGCCGAAGATCAAGATAAGTTTAGCTATCGTATGTTACTAGCTAATAATATAAAAGTCGAAAATTTATTAGGAACCTTAGGAGCTTTTTTATCTGAGATTTTTATACGACATGGTTTTGGAATCGCTTCTTATCTTATTTGTACTACTTTTTTTGTAGTGGGTGTTAATTTATTTTTTAAGAAAAAAGTATTTTCATTCAGCAGAAATCTGAAATATCTCATAGTGGGATTACCTTTATTGAGCGTGTCAGCCTCTGTAATAATGAATGGAAATAGATTTCCTTTCGGGGGGGCTGCAGGTGACGCAAGTAGGGAATGGTTATACATGCGTTTAGGCCAAGTAGGAACCATTGCACTGTTGGCAGTTGGTTTGTTAGGATATATTATTTGGCGTTTTAATCCAGTTTTTTCATTGCCCTCTAAACCAATCTTAGACAAAGATTCACAGGGTGAAAATGAATCCATTGTTTCTGATAACAACGGTTTAGTTGATCAATTACTTGATCCTGAAGTAAAGGGAAATTATTTGAAGTCAGACGCAGCGATGCTTTTGATAGATGATCAATACAACACTTCCCTTCAGCATGACATTCAAATTATTGAAAAAGAAACTCCATTAGCAGCAATTGAAGAGTCTGAACCAATCATTTTTGAACCACCTATTGAATTAAAGCAATCAAAAAATAAAGAAGCCATCCCTTCTTTAGAGCTTGAAATTAAAACTGTGCCAGAAAAGGTGGATGATGATGATCAATTAATCCCAAAAGCTAAACATTCATCACTTGGTACACCCTATGATCCAATATTAGATTTAAGAGATTATAAATATCCAACGCTCGATTTATTGGAAGCTCATGGCAGTGAAAAAATTGTGCAGGACCCAAAAGAACTTGAACAGAATAAAACACAGATTTTAGAAACGCTTAAGAATTATGATATTTCGATTCAAAAGATTACTGCTACAGTTGGTCCTACAGTTACCTTGTACGAGATTATTCCAGCTGCAGGCGTTAGAATATCTAGGATCAAAAATTTGGAAGATGACATAGCCCTCAGTCTCGCAGCATTGGGAATTCGAATTATTGCCCCTATACCTGGAAAAGGTACAATAGGTATTGAAGTGCCCAATACTAAGAAAACAATTGTGAGTATGCGTACATTGCTTTCTTCTGATAAATTTCAAAACAATAATTTTTCTCTACCAATAGCCATTGGAAAAAAGATAGACAATGAAAATTTTATAGTAGACTTAGCAAGTATGCCGCATTTATTGATGGCAGGAGCTACTGGCCAAGGTAAATCTGTAGGACTCAATGCAATATTAGTTTCGTTGTTGTATAAAAAACATCCTTCTCAACTTAAGTTTGTGTTGGTAGATCCTAAAAAGGTAGAACTGAGTATTTATAAAACTATTGAAAAACACTTTTTAGCAAAGCTTCCCGGGGAAGAAGATGCAATTATTACCGATACAAAAAAAGTAGTACATACACTGAATGCATTGTGTATAGAAATGGATAATCGGTACGACCTTTTAAAGGAAGCTGGTTGTAGAAATATTAGGGAGTACAATGAAAAATTCATAGCAAGAAAATTAAGTCCAGAAAAAGGTCATCAATTTTTGCCATTTATTGTTTTGGTAGTGGATGAATTTGCTGATTTGATAATGACAGCAGGCAAAGAGGTTGAAATGCCTATAGCTAGATTAGCTCAATTGGCTAGGGCAGTTGGGGTCCATTTAATTATTGCCACCCAGCGCCCTAGTGTAAATATTATTACAGGTACTATAAAGGCAAACTTTCCTGCGAGAATAGCATTCAAGGTAAGTAGTAAAATAGATAGTCGTACAATATTAGACGCAGGGGGAGCAGAACAATTGATTGGTAAAGGAGACATGTTGATTAGTCACAATGGAGAGCTAGTTCGATTACAATGCGCTTTTGTAGACACTCCAGAAGTAGATAAAATTGTTGATTTTATTGGAAGTCAGCGCGGATATACTCAAGCTTTTTTATTGCCTGAATATGTAGATGAAAAAGAAATGGAAGGAAAAGATTTTGATCTAAATGACAAAGATTCTCTTTTTGAAGATGCTGCTCGATTAATTGTTGCCAGTCAGAGTGGGAGCACTTCTTTATTGCAAAGACGAATGAAACTTGGTTATAATCGAGCAGGAAGGTTGATGGATCAATTAGAAGCTGCAGGCGTAGTAGGACCAAACCAAGGTAGTAAAGTGAGGGATGTGTTGATTAAAACCGACGCTGAATTACAGGAATATTTGAATAAAGGCCTTTGATTGAAAACGCATTTTGATCCTATAATTTATTCCAATATTTTTTCCATCTGTACACTTCTTGAGCCCTTTACCAGTAATTTCACTCCATTATAAGCTTGTTTTTGGAGCCATTCTTTTGCTTCCTCTGCTTTTTGAAAGAAAAGATATTCATGAATTATATTTTTGAAATCACCTCCTACCAACACCACCGCTTTCCAATGATATTGATCAATCAAGTTTATAATAGAACGGTGTTCTGCAATACTTTCATTTCCAAGTTCCATCATAGCACCTAAAAATAATATTTTGTCATCTCCTTGCATTGATGCAAAATTTTCAATAGCAGCTTTCATACTAGAGGGATTGGCATTGTAGGCATCTAATATAATTTGATTTCCACCCTTTTCTATTAATTGGGATCTGCTATTTGAAGGTAAATAATGCGCTATTGCATTTTGAATAGCCTCTTCTTTTACAGAAAAATATTTACCTACTGCCACCGCTACTAATACATTTGGAAGATTATATTCACCTACCAAATTTGTTTTTATATTTTTGATATCAGTACCCCTAGTCATTTCTACTTGTAAAAAAAGCCCCAACTTATCAGCTCTACCTGTAATTTCAGCGTTTTCGGTTCCGTAAGTTTTTATTGATGAGATACCAACACTTATTTTTTTAAGGTAGTCATAGTCATTCATGATAAAGGCAGTGCCACCAGTTATTTTCAAGTAATCAAATAATTCTCCTTTTCCTTTTATTACTCCCTGTTCACCACCAAATCCTTCTAGATGAGCCTTGCCACAATTGGTGATAATGCCATGGGTGGGTAAGGTGTATTGGCAATAACTTTCTATTTCTTTTTGATGATTAGCTCCCATTTCAATCACTGCTATTTCAGCATCTTTTTTTACTGCTAAAATTGTGAGAGGTATTCCAATATGATTGTTTAAATTCCCCTTGGTACAATAGGTTTTATAAGTGCTTGCCAACACTTCATTTATCAGCTCTTTGGTAGTTGTTTTACCATTACTTCCAGTAATTGCTATAAATGGGATGGTAAATTGTTGCCGATGAAATTTGGCTAAATCTTGTAATAATTGAAGCGTGTCTTCTGTTTCAATTAACCTATTGTCTAAAAAATTCACTGGCTCATCAACAATCACATAGGCAGCACCAGCATCAAGAGCTTGTTTGGCAAAGTGATTTCCATTAAAATTGGGTCCCTTTAAGGCAAAAAAAAGGTCTCCAGTCTTTATTTTTCTAGTATCCGTTTGGATGGAGGGGTATTGAATAAAAATAGAATATAATTCTTTTAGCAGCATGACTCAAAAATAAGGAAGATCAAATTATTTTCAATAATAAAAACAGGAAACATGATAGATGAAATATTCATGCCAACAAAAAACCCTTCAGAATTTCCGAAGGGTTTTTTGCTGATATGAATTAATTTAAATTTTCTTCTTACTATTTTGTTTTCTCTTTCCAAAAATGTTGCCTTCTTTAAAACCAGGTCCTTCTGAAGAGCCTAAATAAGTTTGGGCACATCTAAAACCAATGCTACTAGAGGATTGGTCTTCATCTAAATATCTTCTAGATCCTGGAGAAAGCCAATAGGGTCTATCATTCCAGCTACCACCTTTAAATACTCTTGAATGATCACTAATTAAGGTGGTAGTTCCAGTTTGGTAAGAAGAATTACTTAAAGAATCACCATCCATAAAGCCAAGTGCATTGTTGTGCTGATAGTTTCTTCTGTTTTTAACATCCGCATCACTAATATCAGTTTTCTTCAATCTTCCGAGTGAATCTCTTTCAAGTTCTCCACCACTTCCTTTAAAAAATTTCTGAAATCTATTACCACGGAAGTAATTAAAGTCTTCTCCATCAGAAGGAGTTAGAGGTCTATACACGTCCATTACCCACTCCGATACATTACCACTCATATTAAACACACCAAACGCATTTGGGTAAAAAGCTTTAATACTACCTGGAATAGCGGAACGGTCATTCAATCCACCGGCAATACCCATATTATCTCCACTTCCTCGCTTGAAGTTGGCTAGGAATTTCCCTTGCCAACTACCTCTTCTATTATCTCTTAATCCATTTGGATTATGGCTCCATGAATAAATTTGTTGATTAGAAATTAATTCCTCCCCTGTTTTACCTTCTTTTTTTCTTGGGTTGGGATTTTGATCTAATAACCCGTAAGCTGCATATTCCCATTCAGCTTCTGTAGGTAAGCGGTAGCCAATATTAAGTATTCCATCTTCTATTTTAACAGTTGCCCTTGCTTTACCATTGATATCGTTAAATTCAGATTTTCTTGGTTTGCCTCTTCCTTGAATTAATTCAGGATTCATGATATAGGTATCCGTATTAAAGGTAGCATCTGCTCCACCACCCTTCATTTCTTTTTTTGCAAAATCTTTTTTAAGGTAACCCTTACCCATTAGAGTTAACTCATTAACTCTGTCAGTTCTCCAAATACAAAAATCATGTGCTTGCAACCAGGAAACACCCACTACTGGGTAATAGTTATAAGAAGGGTGACGGAAATAGTATTCTACAAAAGGTTCATTGTAAGCAAGTTCTTCACGCCATACAAGTGTATCTGGCAGGGCTTTTGCAAGTACAGCTGAATCTGAACTAAATGTATTCTCAAGCCAGTAGATATATTCTCTGTAGTGAACATTGGCTACTTCGGTTTCATCAATAAAAAATGAGGGAACGGTAATTCTTTTGGGTGTGTTGTTCCAATCACCCATTACATCATCTTCTTTGGCACCCATTACAAAAGTACCTCCTTGAACAAAAATTAACCCAGGACCAGCCTTTGGTGCTTTCATTTTAGCCACATGGAAATTACCCTGATTTTTGTCATCATAATTCCATCCTGTAACAGATGACTTGCCTTTTTTCTTGCCGAAAATACCTCCGTTTTTACAAGCCCCCAATGTGGTGATTAGTATTGCAAGGAGTAACAAACTTTTTATATGAATCATTTTATACATGTGCGTACAATTTGCAGATTAATTAACGAATGTTTGTAACAGTTATTGTGTTAACAACATAAACCTGGTTGCGAATATAAATAATTTACACGAAATGGACTCATAATAAGGTCCGATTTTGTGGATATTTACTGATTTCTTTCATTTTAGTTATTTTTTTTTCAATTTTTATAACAAAACATTCATTTTAGCTTTAAAATAGTTGAACATTTATACGTTTTATTGTAAAAATTGATTCAAATAAATTAACTCCTGAATTTCAAATTTCTATGTTTTTCTCAGCCTGTAATTATTTTTTGTTTAAAAGCTGTTAGCAATTTTTAAAAAAA
>Ga0209550_10002806_pt1 | contig 16717 bp, 24 predicted proteins | sample LauGreSuBDMM15SN_2_FD_187567 | JGI IMG/M metagenome (GOLD analysis project Ga0209550, IMG submission 187567) | Freshwater lake microbial communities from Lake Michigan, USA - Su13.BD.MM15.SN (SPAdes) (version 5) | ecosystem: Environmental > Aquatic > Freshwater > Lake | place: Lake Michigan...
GTTACAAACTCTGTGCAACAATTAGAAACAGTTGCAGAACTAGCTACAGAGTCAGTTACAAACTCTGTGCAACAATTAGAGTCAGTTGCAGAGTCAGTTGCAGAACTAGCTACAGAGTCAGTTACAGAATTAGTGCAACAATTAGAAACAATTAATCCATTAAAATCATTTACAAAATTAGTTGAATTACAATCATTAGAATTATTAGAACAACCAGTTTCAAATGTACTACTTGAATCTACAATTAATAATTTACTTGAAAATTATCCAGTAAATAGAATAGATCAATCTATTGAATTAACAAAATTATCTAAATTTTCACTCTATTTACCTTTACCAACCCTATATAAACAAGTAAATAAACAAGTAGATAAACAAATAAATAAACAATTAGATAAACAAGAAAATAAACAAGAAGATAAACAAGAAAATAAACAAGAAAATAAACAAGAAAATAAACAAGAAAATAAACAAGAAAATAAACAAGAAAATAAACAAGAAGATAAACAAGTAGATAAACAAGTAGATAAACAAGATTCTAACCAAAAATTAGCTGTTGCCACTACTCTCGCTCTAGAACTATACAGAATGATTACTAGTTCTCTTCTTATACTATTTGTTCCACAATCATGCAAAGGCGAATTATGTTCCATGACCAGCAACTTGAAATGGAATCCAAGACATTACGGGTATAATTTTGGACTTTGTTTGAATTTTATAACTTTATTCACCTTTACATGTTTATATGCCATTGAATTAAAACGCGAAAATCGTCTCATTAAATATTTAGACGTTAATCCCAATATGCCATCCAGCAACAATGCAGTGCAAAAAATTGTAGAAAATATGAATATTGAAAAACAAAAAAAAATATTATCCATTGATAAACAATATCAACTTATCAGTTACTTTTCTATTTTTATGTTTATTATAAATTCTATTAGCAGCGGTGTTATTGTAAACCGATACTATTTAGGAAGTCAAACTACTACAACATTAATTACCGCTCTTCTTTTTATGTTTTCCAAATTATTCAACGTATACCAAGTTTGCAACACAGAAGAACACATTTTTTATTCTGCATACATGAAAACATTCGTACAATTTAACGATTTAGATCATGATATAGATAGAATTTTATGTTAAGATGTATGAAAATTATTTCCTTATTGTTTTCTACAAGTTATGCCTTTCAAGGATTTTATGGAATTGTCGGTCCCAATATTCCCATTCCCAAAATAAATACCCTATATCAACTATTTACAGGGCACGGAATCATTCAAGGCGTTTTTATAGAAAACAATACACTTACTCCAGTGCAACACATTATTCAAACGGATAAATTACATTATTCATTTCCTACTACTTCTATTTTCAAGTTACCATTCTATTTACTTTTACATTTTATGAAACTATTTCCTAATCCATTAGGAGTTGCAAACACTGCATTCCTTTCCATTCCGCCAAACCAATATATTTTGTTTGAACGCGATGTCCCTTACAAAATTAACATCAACATGCAAAAAAAGCAAATTCTCACAATTGGTCGCACACCTATTCGTCGTGTCACGCACTTGTCTGGGCATACAAAACTCGTCGGCAAGTTAGTGCATTCGCTAGAATATAGTGTTGTAAAAAGAACTGTATCCTTGTTATTTCTTACGACTGAGTTTGATCTCATGCATAAAACTACGGTAAAAACAAATTATATTCCGTTAGTGCACGATTTTTTGATTATGGAGAATTCAACATTATTTACAGATTCGCCGATTTACTTTTCTGTAAAAGAATTAGTTCAAAGTAAAATACCAATATTGGTGAATAGAACAGCGCCAACATTTATACATGTAGTAGACCGATTAGATAAAATAACGTATAGATCCAATACTTCATTTTTTATTTTTCATTATGCATATGGATTAGAAACGGATGAATGTATTGAAATTTATGCACCGGTTTATTATAATTTGAATTTTTCTACGATTCATATTCACGGAATCTATTCTAAACTTTTATTGAATAAATCAACAAAAGAAATTACAATACAAAGTACGTTAAAACTAGAACAATATAATCTTGATTTTCCAGTTAAATGGAAAGAGTATATTATTCTGCGAAATATTCAAGATTGCAAAATCAACGGATTTATTGTTTGTAAAAGATTAGATGTAAAATGGACGATTTCTTTGCCGTATGGAATGGCAGTTTGTGGTGAACCAAGTATTGCAAATGATACGTTAGTTTGTATAGGATATGATTTAATGTATTCTTCGTATTTTATGGTATTTGATTTATTGAATCATACGTTTCAAATGTATCCGTTGGGATTTAATGCAACACTTGGATTTCATTCTATTTTGATTTAGATTTACGCCCTTTTTATTTAATATTTTGTTCTTGTTTTTTTTATTTTTGGTTTACTTACCTTTTTTGTTTTACGTTTTGTACTAAACATATTCATATAATTCTTTTTTGCTTTTCTAATTAATGCTAATGAATCTTCTGGACGAGATTGATGCAGTTTATAATTAAATTTAAATTTATGTTTTTTCAATACTTTAATCATATCTGTATCCAACTCATTCTTATCTTTTTCTAACGTATAAAACAATATACTTCGCGGAAATAAATCTGGTTCTACTTTAATTTGATCATCTATATCTTTTACTTTAATATCATTTTTTGCTAACAATGTTATCAAGTCTTCTAATTCTTCCGTTTTTTTCTTTTCTATTATAGATACGAATGCATTAATTACCGTATCTCTAAATTCATTTCCTTCAGTAGAACAAAAAATGTCGCATAATTCTTTATCTGATTCTTCTTTCAATTTCTCTATCATTTCTTCTACTGGTTCTATATCCATACTTTACCATTATCTTAAAATTTCCAACCTATCTAATTGTACTTTGTATGCAAACAATAAAACACTAGATACAATACCTAACAGTATAAAGGTTTCAAAATCTAATTTTTTATATTCAATTATTGATTCTAACATTTTACTTAATATTACAGAACACAAAATACATATTACAAAAATAGAATACAATTGATGTTGCAAAATAGTTTGCACGAATAATTGCGCATACTGCGAATATACATATAAAATTCCCAAAGATACAATAGATACAACTATTTGCGAAATATACATGGGAATATTAAAAAATACCTTTGCCGGAAATGACAGCAATAATGCAGCCGATGGAAGAGGCGTCGCAACAACAATAGTCGCCCAAAGGACCAGAGTTTTTAAGAATGATGTTTGCACGGAATAGTGGTATGTATTGTAGATGAAATAAAGTAAACAAAGAATAGAAATGATAGTAAATAGATATTTCATATATTTCGTGATTATTTCATTTTAAGTAGAAATGGATGAATGTCCCACAAATAATAAAATAATGATAACTCCTCCATATTTAAGCCATTTCAATTGTTGATCATCTAATAGATTAAATTGTACAAGTACAAAAGCCAATACAAATAATCCTATAATACTAAGAAGAGGTAACATGCCTACATTTACGTTGACCATATATTAATTCTTTATTTTAAAACATTCTTTACAAATTTCATTGTTCGTTAAATATTTTGGAAAAAAAGTGTTGCAACTTACACATTGTATTAGTGTACAATTATGATTGCATTCTAGTTTACAAAACTTATATTTGGATTTTTCTTCATGCAAATTGGTACATACATAAAAAACATTGCAGATAGTCATACATTTACCATCTCCATCACACATACCTTATATTTTTATTTTATATAAACCAATTTGGTCGCGGTCGTTTCTTCCACGTTGCAAACGATTGTTTACTTACGTAATACTTTCTGTATGATTCAACTGGATCTTCTGTTTTATATTCATTTGGCATCGCTAATGCAAAAGGTGTCAAGCCACTTATGGGGAACTGTTTCGGGATATGTTCTTTCAAATACAAGGCAACTAAATAAGATTTGTGCATTTTGACATGACTGTATCTAAATCTCCATTCTACATGCAAGCAGTCAATAAGATGCAATGTCCATTCAAAGTTTTCGCGGGAAGTGCGGCACCAAATAGTAACGGGATGATTTTTGTGAGCTTGCCTGTAAATTTTGGTGTGCATACCGGGTTCCAAAACGTGAAGAGCAGTGCATAACATTTGCACGGCTTCTAATAAGATTTTGCTAACGTGTTTATCCATCATAGCACGTGCAATCTCTTTTGGGTTTAGAGATAAGATGAAAAGATTCATTTCATAGATTGAAATAGTTTTCAATAACTATTTCAATTTTATAATTGTATATAGTATGTTTAGTCCGTATCAAGTAAACCCTGATGTAATGAAAATTTCAAATGACAAAACAAATAAGTATAAAAACAACATACAAATTGCCCAAATTAAAAAAAAATATTTTATTGGATTTGATGAGATTCAAGAAGATTATGAAAAATTTTTAGATGAAATAAAGACCACTGATCCTAATCTAAGTGATATATCAAATATAATAAAACAACAAAACATTTTAATAAAAAAATTAAGTCTTGACCTTGAATATTCAATAATATCTTCTAAAACAAAAACAGAATTAGAACAAGAACTAGATGAAGAAGTAGAAAAATTAGATAGATTAATAGAATTTAGCAAAGGAGAAGGACCAATAAGAATGTTTGGGCATGGAAAAAGAACAAAACGTAAATCTAATCGTAAAACAAAACGTAAAAGAAAAACTCGCAAATATACTTAAAATCACTTCTTGTTATTCATCTATGCACGTCAAACTTATTTCCTATTCTCAACCATCTTGTGTAACAGATGAAACCAATACATCTATGCAAGATATGATTGCGTATTGTGCACGTGTTTCCAATCCTGCAAACCAATCCAACACCGAAACGAATGAGCGGTTGTTAAAGTACCTTATCAAAAATCATCATTGGTCACCGTTTGAAATGGTTTCCATTTGTTTAGAAATAGAAACGACTCGCGACATTGCTCGCCAAATGTTGCGACATCGTTCTTTTTCCTTCCAGGAATTTTCACAAAGATATGCTGTCGCCTCTCTTGGGTTTGAAACGAGAGAAGGACGATTGCAAGATGAAAAGAATAGACAAAATAGTATTGAACATACGAATGCAGAATTGGAAACAGAATGGATTAATAAACAAAAAGAACTCGCTGAATTTTCCAAACAAACATATGATTGGGCATTATCTAACGGTATTGCAAAGGAACAGGCTCGTGTAGTTTTACCAGAAGGTATGACAACAACACGTATGTACATGAATGGAACTCTTAGATCTTGGATTCATTACATTCAGTTGCGTTCTGCAAACGGAACACAAAAAGAACATCAAGAAGTTTCAATAGAATGTGCTAATGTTATTTCTACCATTTTTCCAATGATTATGAATTTATAATAATTATTTAATATATGGCAATGAAATTAATTTTAGATAAATTTTTAAAATCATTAAGTAAACAAGATATAGAAGTGTTGAAATTAAAAACACAGGATAAATTTAAAAATGGTGAAATAACAAAAGAAAAACATGATAAAATGATGGCTGTTTTAAACAAAAATAATAAATCAAAAAGAAAAAACTTAAAAAAGAAAAAAACAAGACGAGTTTAGAAAATTATAATCTTTGTAAATATTCAGTGACCGGACCCTACTGAAAGATACCTGCTGGTCAATCAAACAATTGACAACGGACAATATACAATAGAAGATTAACGAACTATTCCAAATCAACCAGTTAGAACCCCGCCTCCACCTGTTAAAAAAGGTGGTAGACGTAAATATAGCCGTAGATTAAAACGCCGTTCTAAACAAAATCGTTCTCGTCGTTGATTGTAAAAACATATTAATATTTTTACAAAGATAAAATGTTGAAGCTGTACACAAATAACAACTATTTTAAATCATTTGTTTATTTGCAAATGATTTAAAAATCTTATAAGTTTTTGTTGATAGAATTTGGTAAACCATGTCCAAACAACACCATGTAAATCAATACAACTGCACTAATCAAAATACTTCTGTTTTCAGCAACGGCTTGTTTTTGTTTTAATCCAAAAATCATAACAACATATAAAATAACGCCAAGTATTGCTGAATGTAATAACATCATTAAACCACTTTCCATATATTACTCTTATATTTTATCTTCTTGGATCTCCCATGAAAGGTTCAGCCGATCTTTGTGTAGAAGGTCTTCTTCTGGGCGGCGACGTAGAAGCTCTAGGTGGTGTATACGATCTTGATACTGCTCTTGAACCAACTGGACTTGCTCTTCGGGTACTTCTTCCTCTACTTGGCGATCTAGCCCTTCTTGTGGAAGGCGATCTAGCCCTTCTTGTGGAAGGCGATCTAGATGGACTTCTTACTGAATGCCGTTGGCTTAATATTGTTCTCCTTGGAAACATGCTTAAACTATATTGTCTTGTAGGTAATCTAGCTCGTGTTTGAGGTACGAGTGAATGAAACCGTTCATTAATTTTGGCCAATATAATTTCTAAATATGATCGTTTAAATTTTGAAGAATATTTGTTTTGTATTTCTTTATCTATTTTTTTTTTTTTATCTTCATCATCTTCTGCATTCTCATATCTTGTTTGGTAAACTAATAATTCATTTTGTATTTGATGTAAATGTTTTGCTTCAATATTTGGTAAATCATATCCAGGTTCTCCAAATAATTTATCTTTTATGTCTAGTAAATTAAATGCATGTTGTTCTGCTGCAGTCATTCCATTTGCCATACTATATCCAATATTTAAAATAGTTGATGAGTTACCAATTCTTGTGACATCATGGACAACTTTCCATTATTCAATTCCTTGTCCATTTGAGTTCCGTTATCACCTCCCAATTTAAACCCCAAATCACCCGGCTGATAATCGTCCTTCAATGCAAACGGCGTTACAGTCGGGTCTTGCCATCCATAGGAAGTAAATTCATATTCATCAAATTCATATTCATCAATGTAAGCCCATAAATATACTCTGGATTTTCCTGGAAAAAATTAATCCCAAGCGTATCGGCAACAATACTGATGCAAACATTGCTAGCTATATTAAATCATTTATGTTGGCGTGTAATTCCACTTACTATTTAGGACTAATTTGTAAATAAAATCAACGAATAATTTTTATAAAACGTAATTATATGAAAAATATTGCCAATTTCAATAATGTAAACGATTATTTACCATTATTGAATGCAGTGCTCATTACAGATCTGTTTGTTATTTTATTATCCAACATGGGTATTATTAAATCCAAAGTGTTAAAGAAATGGTATGCACAATATAATCTATCTGCCGTTATTGCAGACGTACTTATTATACTACTTGTATTGATTCTTACACGATTCATTTATTATTCTATATTTGACACGTTTTCATTATTGAAATTTATTAGTTTAGCTGTAGTATTGCAAATTTTGCACGATATTTTATTTTCTATTTTCTTTACAATTGTTCCAAGAGGTGTAAATAGAATGATAGATACATTTAAAGATTATGGAGCGGAAGCATCTTACAAAGCAATTATAGCAGATAGTTGCATGATGATTATGTCGTGTTTGATTGCAACTTATCTTGTAAATACAAATGCAAATACAAATATTATTGTACTCATCTTATCTTCCTATTTGTTGCCATATTTAATGTATAATTAAATATTCATAGTATAATATGAATCTATTCTTGTTTCTTTCACTTTTTACACTTGGTAATTGTGATCAATACGACAACTTTCATGAATGGATAAATACATTTCAAATTGAATTTCATTCTAATCATCATTTATATGAAACTATGCAGAAATGGATAAACAATGATAACTATATTCATGAAATTAATGCACAAGGTAGATCCTACACATTAGGTCACAATCAATTTTCAGGAATGGATACAGATGATTTCAGTCAATATGTTCAAAACAACTTTACTATTTCTGCAAAATACTTTCAAGAAACGAATGAAACATTCCTTCCAGAATCCGTAGATTGGCGAAACAATGCAGTCACTCCAGTAAAAGATCAGGGTCAATGCGGTAGTTGTTGGGCATTCTCTACTACTGGATCTCTGGAAGGTATTTATGCCATTACAACTGGAGATCTTGTTTCTTTCTCTGAACAGCAATTAGTAGATTGTGATAATTTCAAACACGGCGGCGAAGATGACGGTTGCAACGGTGGATTAATGGATAATGCATTCTCCTGGATTAACGAAAATGATGGTTTATGTTCTGAAGAAAGTTATCCGTACATTTCTGCAACAGGAACAACAGAAAAGTGTCAAACTACATGTGACAATATGCCATATAGTCAAATACAATCTTGGGTAGACGTTGTATCAACTGATGATGCACTTATGCAAGCCGTTGCTTTACAACCCGTAAGTGTTGCGATTGAAGCCGATCAAATTGATTTTCAGTTATACAAATCTGGTGTTTTAACATCAAAATGTGGAACTACATTAGATCATGGTGTTCTTGTAGTTGGATACGGTAGTGAAGGTACAGAAGAAAGTCAAGATTACTATTTAGTTAAAAATTCTTGGGGAACTACTTGGGGAGATGAAGGCTATATTAAGTTAGGTAGAGGTCCTCAATATAATGATGGTCAAGGTCAATGTGGTATTTTATTGCAAGCAAGTTACCCTGTTTTATAATTTTTGCAATATCCAAATGCTAATCACAGAGATTTTTTTATAATGTTAATACTATGAAAACACGGCGATTGAAAATAAAAACTCGCCAAAGAAAACTACAGAAAAAAAGGTCTATGAGAAAATGGAATAAAAGTAAAAGTAAAGGAGGCGCTGGATTTTTTCAACAACTAGGGTTGGTAAAGCAACCAGAACAAAAAAGTGAACCAAAACCACTTCTGAGTTTGGCTGAACAAGCAAGAAAAGCCGACGCTGCATTAGCAGCAACTCTTGTAACTGCAGGCACTGTAGGGGCGATAGCTAATGCCGGTTACGCTACTGCAGCATTGATGTCTTCTACAGGCGTGCTGCTACCTTTAGGTGGTGCTTTATTAGGTGCAATGTTGATTGCTAATAAACTATCCATTATGTACACGAATAATAAAAAATTGTACCCCATCATGTTGGATAGTTTGAACATTTTAGCCTCTGTGTACCGATTAAATGATTTAATCATGAAAATTTTTGGAGTCTTTATCATTTTTATTTTCAACAACGATGCATGGAACACTCATTCATCAAATATTCAGTTCTTCAATAATAAAGATGAATACAAAAAACTATTTGATGCTACATTAGAAATTAGGGCAAAAAAATTATCCAACAAATTATCAACTGTTACAATAAAAGTTCCTGTAAAAAATGACACCCAAGGAAAAATGGAGGAGATGACAATACCAGGAGGCGATATTTTGCTGCAAATTGGAATCAATAAACAAACACAAGAACACATTATTTATAAAACAAACCTTCTAATAAGTAATTTATTACAGACTACGACAGATGAGTTGTTGAAATCTCTAGAATTTGATAAAGACATTGAAAACGCACATTTTAAAAAAATTATTAAAGATGAACAAAATCGCCGGCGTCCACTTGCAAAATCTTCAAATGGGTTTGCAGATAAATATTTGAAGAATACAAAAGCTAGATTGAACACAGTTGCAAATTCCGCATCTTCAAAATTCGGCGAGATGAACCGAACCATGAATCGTGCATTTTATGCATCCTATATTAAACAAGACATTATTGATAACTTGGCATTAATCCAAAGTTATACATTAGATTTGAAAGTTCAATACGATTTTACTTTACAATTATATCAACGTCGGTTTAGTTTTGAGTGGTGCCAACCAATTTGGAATTTAATTGAACAATTAGATGAGTTCAAAGACTATGCCATACCTCGCGATATAAAACAAGTAATTGACAAAGCAATTGCCAACCACGAAATAACTGACGATGTTGTAGCCGCTGCATCGGCTGCAGTAGGAACTGCACCGGATGCAAAAGACGCGGCAGATGAAGAGAACGCTACACCCTCACCTACAGGTGAGGTACCTGCACCAACTCCACAAAACCCGCCATTTGTAAACCAACAAGTACAAAACCCACCTACAGGTCAGGGCACCTCCACAATAAACTGAACTAATTTTGATTTCATTTAAAACATAATAATAGTTTATGAAATCAAAACATAATAGAAAAAATAAAACAAAAAAACAATTTTTATTTAATCCAGATAACCCTAAAAAATCATTTGATGTGTACATTGATAAAAATCCAAAAGATACAATACCTATAAAATATACAACAGTTGAAGATGTAAAAAATACAATTAATAAACTAGAAAATTATATAAAAACAAAAAATATTCTCATAAACGTATTTGGCAAGTAGGTATGATTATGTACGTTCGGTTAAAAGTGTTGAAACATTTAAAACCAGAACAATATGCATTGGCACATAAGTATTTTATTTTTTTAGGAAAGAGAACAAAATTAGATGACCAGTCCAGATATAAACTTTTATTTAATGCATAAATAACAAGTATTATGTTTTTTACCTTATATCGTATTCTTCATTTGTGTAAAATGAAAGTTTTGGTTTGTTTTGATTTTGAATGAAATACGATTCAATATTGTAAATTTTCATTATGAAAAATATATATAACATTTTCATTACATGTTATATAAAACTGTCTATGTTTCAAAAATTATTTTTAAACAATTAATATAATGATTATAAGTATTATTTTATTAATTAAATCACCCATATTGCTTTTTCCGGGATTAGGAGCTAGTAAATTAGTTAAAAATAATCTTGATGTGTGGCCACCTAAACTACCTTTTTTTGTGTTTTGTCATAGTAAATGGATTGATTTAATGATACATGATTGTGAATTAAAAACATTAGAATTTGGTGATAAAAATTCTTTAGATTTACATACTAATATTCCTCTTATCATTAAAAAGAATTTCTATGAAAATATTATAACAAAAAATGAGAATGTTTATCCAATTCCATATGATTTTAGATTAATCCATAATAAAGAATATATTGATACTTTTTATAATAAGGTTAAACTATATATAGAATCATTTGATACGCCAATTAAAATTTTAACCCATAGTTCAGGTGGATTAATTGTGCATTATTTTATTAGTCTTCAAAGTGATGCATGGAAAGAAAAACATATACAAGAAGTCATTCATATAAATGTTCCCTTTGGTGGTTTAATACATACGTTGGAAAATTTAGTTAAAACAACTCAATTAAATTTATTGGTTAGCAAAGAGTTGTTAAAATCATTAGGAGCATACATTATTAATATGCCCAATCCTAACATTATTAAACCTATTTTAATTGTTGACGGTAAAGAAATAATAGATTATTATGCCTATTTTAATTTGAAAGATGTAGAAAAAAGTAAATTATTAGTTCATGAAATGATAGAATCATTTGATCAACCATGTAGTGTTAAAACCACTATTATATACACATCAAATATTAAAACGTCATCTATGATTAATATTAACAACAATAAGATTAATATTATTAAAGGATTAGGGGATGGTATTGTCCCATTATCAAGTTTATTGTATCCATTAAAATGGAACCAAGAAAATTTAAAAATAATTCATTTACCAAATTATGATCATTCAAGTATTTTATTTTCAAAAGAATTAGATAATTTATTACATAACATTGAATAATATTGCGGCAATCTTACACAAGTAGATACTTGCACTAACAATTCTGGAGCTGATTTAGATAAAGTTTCTTGTGTTTTCTTTACATCAGTTGATATACTGATGCATTTACAGAATCATGTACCATCTTTTCCATATCTACCAGAAGCAAGTTCACATGATCTACTGAAATGGTTGGATTAGATTGATAAAAATCAACCACTTTTTTATTTGTTATCTTGATCATGACACTTATTTTAAAAAATATCTTTAAGTGTTGTATATTTTTGACTTACAAAGATTTACATATTTACAATATGATTATACCTATTCGTTATTTTAAAGAAAAAACAAATGAAGATTACAAACAATATGCAATAGAATGGGATAATAATAAACATAGAATGATATTTTTACCTCAAGCATCTGGTAGAGGATTAACTAAAAAACAACAAATGGATTTTATACTTCATGATATTCAAACGAATCCAACCAAAGATATACTTGCTATTCGTTTTCTAAATCCAAATAAAAATATTTTTAAAAATGATATTGTAGAAAAAATAGTATCAGGTAATGGTATTCCATATATCAATGATGTTTGGTTTCCAGTTGAGATTTGGATTTACAATTAAATTACATACAATTGAATATATCACTTTTGCTCATAAGTGCTTGTCCAATTGTGTTTGCATGTGTAAAAGATAGTCCTTGTGATTCTTGAATTGTTTCTGTTAATTGTTTTGTTTTTTCTTTTTCTTGATCTAATAGTTTGGTAAGTTGTAGATTGTCCTGTTGTATTTTTGAAGTTGTTGCAATAAGCTGTTTCATGTCTTCTTGTAGTTGTTGTATAGAACGTTGCATACTAGATAATTCAGAACATTGATATTCCCGTTCTTTTTGAAATTTTTTATTTTCGGTTTTCAACTCTTGTATTTCTTGAACTATATTCAGTTTACTTAATTGTTGACAAGTATGATCTTCATTCAACTTGTCAACAATTTGTTTTTTAAATTTAGCAAGAGTAACAGTAGGATGTACATAATTAAACCTTTTACCTCCGTTTGAATGTTGAAACCAATTACCATAATCATTATCATGAAGTTGAATTGATTGTATAAGATCTAATACTGGCATGGGCATATATGGAATATTATGTATATGATCAGTAAAATTATGTATATCAAACATACCTTCACCAAGTTGAATGATTCCCCATACTGATAAATAAATAGAATAACAAGATATGCCTACTACTTCATAGTGTTGTATTACTTTAATTTGTAAAATTTTTGGAGTATTTGACAGATCCTTATCATTAAACATATGACGAACTTCGTGTTCCAAAATAATATTTTCTCTTAGATCACATACCTTACGAAACAACCAAATAATAGTTTTAAATTGTTTAAAATCTTCTGCATACGGTCCACACTGTTTTAAAATATCTTCGTCATCCATTGTAAATTACATTAATTAATTATAAAACAATTTTTCAATTTTTATAAAATTGATGTAATTGTTTATTTAAAGCTTAATGCATTCATGGATAAAAATGCTCTTTTAAAACAGTGTGCAGAACTTGGTATTCAAATTAAAAGCAGATTAACAAAAGCTCAACTCTTAGAAAAGATAAAAGAATCTCTGCAACCAAAAGAAAAACCATTAAATTATCTTTTGGAACTTCATGAAAAAATTCCAAAAGATATCATTAGAAAGGTTTGCAAACAATGTGGCGAGATAGGTCATGGAATCTCAAGTACATATTGTAAAGTTAACATTCTTAAAAAAGAAACATTAAAACAAAAAGTAAAAGATTATTTCTTATTGCAAGATGGTTCTAATGATCCTGCACATTTTGAAATAGTAAGTAACCAGTTAGATATTTCATTGAATCAATGTAAAGAAATGTATGCAGAAATTCCATGGTTAGATCTATTACGACGTCCTAACCGGATTTATTCTATTGTTGAACAATTAACATTTACAAAATGCGATGAATGTAATAAACCCAAATGTACAATACAATTGTCTGCATTACGAACATGGAAAGAAAAACAAATATGCGACAAATGTTTTACAGATACTTTTGCAGAACGAGAAAAAGTATGGGAATTAATTTCAAATTATAAATTACTTCAATGTTCGTTTTGTAATATTAAAAAAGAAAGTAAAGATGAACGGTTTCATTATGATCATATCAATATGTTTGATAAAGAAGAAAGTATTTGCACAATGATTGCAGAAGGAATTCCAATTGAAAAAATTTATCAAGAAATAGATAAATGTCAAATACTTTGTATTTCATGTCATACTATTGTAACTCATATAGAACGTGTTTTTGGATTTACAAATCAAAAATGTATATTGAATCGTAAATTAAATCATAATGAAATATCAAAAGATGAATACGAAATACAATTACAACATTATCAAACCATTTATGCAGAAATTATGCAACCAATTTATAAAACAATCAAACATCGCATTTGTCATTATACTATAGTTTAAAACTTTTTCGTGAAAATTGAAATGAAATTATAAAATTAAAATATAATGGCTCGCACTTCTTCATTTGTATACCGGTCGCAGTTAGCACAAAACGACGAACATTATGTAGTTACAGTTACTGTAAATGATTCAGATCATATGGAAACACATATAGATTGTAAATTTGATGCTAAGATTGGGATGGATTTGATAAGACAAGATGTAACTCATCCATTCTATGATAGTGCATTATGGGATGATTTTATACAATTTAAACGAAGCGGAATAGCAGTTACAATGTTCAAAAATCAACTGACCACAATCATGGTTAACTATTTGCTTATGGAAGACAATGAACTCGTCAAATTTACAGATCGTCGCATTACCCCTCAGCAATACAAATGCCAAATTATTCTTTCCATTTCTCAGTTGTATACTTTTTATTAAATCATCTGGTTGCAATACTAATTAACTTTTATTTCACTTGCACAAAAAGGACAATGTACAACATCTTCACGAATATTCATTAAACAATCAAAACACATTTCATGATTACAATTGGTTACAATCATATATTTGGGTTTTGAACAAATATAACATTCTCTTTTTTCTTTCAAAAAAGTAATATTAAATACGCTGCAATTTACACAAACACCATTTATAACATATCCATTATTCAGTTTATAAAAATAGGATGGAAACGATGTTTTACAATGTAGCCAGTTTTTGCATGGAATCAATTCACATTCATTTTTACATTTTACTTTACAAAATGTAAAAGTATCTACTTCATGTATTTTTGCAGAACATAATTTATTGCATAGAGCCATACATTTACCATCTCCAAAACAGTTCATTTATTATTCTATCAAGACTTATTTATGTACTTTGAACGAAATTGTTGTTGCAAATAGCGAATAGATTTGATTGATTTGTTCCAATCATATTCCCAAAGTACAACTAAATTATATCCCAACTCTTTTATTTGTGTTTCTCTTGCAATGGTTTGTTGATACAATTCACCAAACGTTTTTTTATTTACTGCATTCATATCTTCACTTTTATATAGTTTTGCTTTTTCAATAAATGTAATAGTCATATTGATACTACATTTATTATAGTTGTTTAAATCAATTTATTTATGTACTTTTCTGTGCATTGCCAAACCTTTTTTGGTTGGAAAAGAATGATTACAAGTTTCGCAAACAAATGCTTGATTTTGAATAGAAGCATATTTATCATTCAAATACAAAGTCAATGATGGAATATGTAACTCTTCCAGTTGAGACAACAACTTTCTGGAAGTATCTTTAATTGTTGCAGTCATCATTTCTTTATTTTTAACAAACAATTGTACTTCTTCGTTAATTTTATCCAACACTTCTTTTTTAATATTAAAACCATTATCTTCTTCATTGGATACAACTGTTTCTAATCTTGAAGAAAGATGATCAATTACATCTATTGCCATTTTAATTTGTTCTTTTGAAAAAAACACTTTATGCAAATAGATAAGAACTTTGCCATTATGAATTTCAATAAAGAAATTTGGTTTAGAAACAATTCCTGATAGTTGCGACATCATGATGCCACTGCATTCCTTATTATTTATATCTCTTAAAAACTTTTTGATTTCATCCAAATCTACATTTCTTTCATAATTTTTATTTTCAATCAAAATATCTTGAAACCCTTCACGATGAATCATAAAATCACCACTTGCGGTTTGTGCAGTCGTATTTTCAATACTTGCTGTAGGAAATATATCTGTTAAAATAGTTTCCAACATATGCTCTGAGTATTGTCCTTTGAATTGTGATGAAGCTTTATATTTATGTAAAAATTCACTCATTTCATTGTACAATCTTTCATTTGTTGCTTTATTTACCAACAAATCATCTTTAACAGTAGCCAATTTACTGGATACTTGTTCTTGATTTGATTGTAACATTTGAAAAATAGGTTGTTGTAATATGGAAAGCTTTGCATCAAACGAAGAAATAAATTCTGTTAAATTCGTTTCTGGTTTACTTTGAATCATAAATTGTTGAAAATCACATTGTATTGTTTTTTGAAGTAGATTCAATTGGTCTTGTATTTTTCTTTGAGTTTCTTCTTGTGATTTTGGCAGCAAGTTAGTAAGCTTATCAATAAATGTATCACTATGTTTGTGCATTAATTGTACTATTTTATCAGAATGTTCTGAACTATTCATAGAAAGAAGTAATTTCAAAGTTTCCAAAAATGATTTATTTGTTTCTGCAATCTTACCAAGAACCGTTTCTTGTAAAACAGAAAGTTGACTTTTGATCTCTTTTACTTCTTGCAACAATTGTCCTTGCAAAGTATTTTGCAACACCTTACTCATATCGGTACTAATTTTGTCCATAAAATCTAACAAAACTATATTCATAGATTCAAAATCAATAGATGGGTTTTTCTTATAGTAATCATGAATTCTCTTATTGTTTAAGGTCATCAAATACTTTTCTGCCATTTATACAATATTAGTTGAAATGTCTTTAAATTAAAAATATTAGTTAATCTT
>Ga0209550_10002807_pt1 | contig 16714 bp, 18 predicted proteins | sample LauGreSuBDMM15SN_2_FD_187567 | JGI IMG/M metagenome (GOLD analysis project Ga0209550, IMG submission 187567) | Freshwater lake microbial communities from Lake Michigan, USA - Su13.BD.MM15.SN (SPAdes) (version 5) | ecosystem: Environmental > Aquatic > Freshwater > Lake | place: Lake Michigan...
AATCCATAACTGCCTAGATGTTTGTGCTTGCGAAAAAATTTTTTGCAAACTATTGCCATCAGCTGCTTGCAATAAGCTGCGCATTTTATTCAGTTGATTGATGTAAGTATCAAGCTCTACCAATAAAGCTGATTGATTGGCTAATACGATGTCGCGCCACATTTCAGGCGATGAACCAGCTATACGTGTGAAATCACGAAAACCACTCGCTGCATATTGAAACAATAAATCAGCTTTACTGTTTGCAGCAATATCATCGACTAAGGCATAAGCTAGAAAATGTGGCAAATGACTGACTGCTGCAAATACTCCATCATGTTCTTCTGCGCTTAATTCATGAATCAATGCGCCACAATGCTTCCATGCTGCACTTACACTTGCGACTAAAGCTGATGCATTTTCAGGCAATGCTGTCAGCACGACTTTTTTACCTACATATAAATCCGCTAATGCAGCTTCAGGACCATTTTGTTCACGACCTGCAATCGGATGACCAGGCACAAACTGCGCAATTTTTTCACCCAATGCCAATCGCGCTGCTGTTACCACATCAGATTTCGTACTACCTGCATCAGTGACGACTGTGTGTGCTTGAAGATAAGGCGCAATCGACGCTAACACTGCTTGTGTTTGCGCTACCGGCGTTGCAATTAATACGAGATCAGCATCACTGACTGCAGTGACGTCACCAATCACGTCAATAATGCCTAAGGATTTTGCACGTTCTAGTGTTTCAATGCGACGACCCACACCAACAACCTGTTCAACCACACCTGCTTTTTTTAAAGCGAGTGCAAATGAACCACCTATGAGTCCAACACCAAAGATAACGATTTTTTTAAAGGGTGGCATGCTCAGTGCATCAGCCTATGATGGTTTGAAGCGCAGCAAGGAATACCGCATTTTCTTCTGGCAGTCCTATTGAGACTCTTAACCACTGTGGCAATCCATAGTTACCAACTGGGCGCACGATTATGCCTTTTTTAAGTAAAGCGAGATTTACTTTTGCACCTGCATCATTTGCCTCACCAGCTTTAAATAAAACAAAATTACCAAATGAAGGAATGAAGGTGAGACCCATTTGAATCAGGGCATTGGTTATTTGTGTGTAACCTTGATTATTTATCTGCGCGCTCTTAGCAAGAAACGCTTCATCTTGCAAAGCAGCGATGGCTGCTGCTTGCGCTAAGGAGTTCACATTAAACGGTTGACGTAAACGATTCATTAAATCAGTCAACTCTGCTTGCGCAATACCAAAACCTATTCGCAAGCCTGCTAATCCATAAGCTTTAGAAAAACTACGTGACACAATTAAATTCGGATGTTGGGCTACCCACCCCAATGCATCGTAGCGCTGATTGACAGGCAAGTATTCTGTATAAGCTTCATCTAATACGATCACCACATGCTTTGGTATGGAGCGTATGAAAGCGAGTATGTGATCACCCTCTATGAAGGTGCCCGTAGGATTGTTCGGGTTCGCAACAAAGATTAAACGCGTATCAGGTTGCACCGCTTTAGCCATTGCGTCGAGATCATGACTAAAATTTTTAGCCGGCACAACGATGGCTTTTGCTCCCACTGCTTGCGTTGCCAGTGGATACACAGCAAATGAATATTCTGAATACACGACTGATTCACCAGTACGCACTAATGAACGAGTAGCGAGTTCAAGTATGTCGTTAGACCCATTACCTAATGTAATCCATTCAGGCGCTACATTAAATTTTTTACTAATAGTGGCTTTTAAATCGAAGCCATTCGAATCGGGATAACGCGCCAGTTCAGCCAATGCAGCTTGCATTGCTTGTTGCGCTGACTCAGGAATACCTAATGGATTTTCATTCGATGCTAGCTTGATGATCTTAGATTCATCTAGACCAAACTCACGTGCTACTTCTGCAATAGGTTTACCGCCCTGATAAGGAGCGATAGCACGAACATAATCAGGACCAAATGAATGTGACATAGTGAGTAAAAATCAGAGTAAAAGATCAGAGTGCAAAGGGATAAGAGCCAAGCACTTTAAAAAAAGCAGCACGTGATTGCAAGGCTTGCAGTGCTTGCGCTACTTTTGTATCTTGCGCATGACCTTCGACATCAACGTAAAAATAATAATCCCAACTACCTGTACGTGCTGGTCGTGATTCGAAACGCGTCATGGATACACCATGCTTAGCTAAGGGCTCGAGCAATTCATACACAGCACCTGGTTTATTGGGCACTGATAAAACGAGTGAAGTTTGATCACGTCCCGATGCAGTCGGCGAGAGTCTACCAATGACAGCAAAGCGAGTCCGATTATGTGGATCATCTTGTATGTGCGCATGTGCTATCGCTAAACCATAACGCGTTGCAGCCATTTCAGAAGCGATCGCAGCAATCGTAGTATCTTCACTTGCTAAGCGCGCAGCTTCGCCGTTCGATGCAACTGCATGTCTTTCAATTTGTGGATAGTGATGATTTAACCAAGCCTGACATTGAGCCAATGCTTGTGAATGCGCACAAATACGCTTTACAACTTCTAGTGATCCACTCTTAGTCAGCAAACTATGATGAACAGGCAGCGATAATTCACCGCTTATAGATAAAGAAGTTTGCAAGAGTAAATCTAAAGTGCGATTAACTGTGCCTTCGGTTGAATTTTCAATGGGCACCACACCAAAATCTGCAGTACCTGCTTCGGTAGCACGAAAGACTTCATCAATTGAGATGCAAGGCAAACCTGTGACGGACTGACCAAACTGCTGCCACACTGCTTGTTCACTGTAAGTGCCAACTGGGCCAAGAAAAGCGACTGTGATGCGACGCTCTAGCGCACGACATGCTGACATTACTTCTCTAAAGATGGTTTGCAAATCAGAAGATGGCAGAGGACCAGCATTATTTGCAGCGACACGTGCTAAGACTTGGGCTTCACGTTCAGGCCGAAAAATAGGCGCATTAGTTTCTGCTTTAACGTGCCCTACTTCCTGAGCCACACGCGCACGCTGATTTAATAATGCGAGTAGTTGCGCATCAATCGCATCAATTTGCTCACGTAGAGGCTGCAGTTTGTCATCACTCATAGATAGGCAATTTTTATTTTAGTTGCAGAGTATTGTCAGAGCGTCGCTATGCTTAAAAATGCATTCAACCGTTATTCAACTGTACCATCAGACGCTGCATCCGGTGCGGCGTCATCGGCAACTACGTCATCGGCAACTGTATCATCTGATGCAGAACCATCATCTTCAGCATCCGCTTCAGCAATACGCTGTAGTCCAGATAATTTTCCACCATCTTCAACCGCAATCAGTGTCACACCTTGTGTAGCACGACCCATCTCACGAATTTCAGATACACGGGTACGAATCAAGATGCCGCCTGTGGTGATGAGCATGATTTCATCAGTTGCTTCTACTAGTGTTGCAGCAACCACTTTACCATTACGCTCACTGGTTTGAATCGCAATCATGCCTTTGGTGCCACGACCATGACGTGTATATTCAGCGATCGGTGTGCGCTTGCCATAACCGTTTTCAGTTGCAGTTAATACTGACTGCCCTTCATTTTCAGCAACCAGCAAGGCAATCACTTGTTGTCCTGCTTCTAAACTCATACCACGTACGCCACGTGCAGTACGGCCCATAGGGCGTACATCGTTCTCATCAAAGCGCACTGCTTTACCTGAGTCTGAGAACAACATCACATCATGACTACCGTCAGTTAATGCAGCACCAATTAAGAAATCACTTTCATCCAAATCGACAGCAATAATACCTGCCTTACGTGGATTACTAAAATCAGACAATGGTGTTTTCTTAACAGTACCCAAGCTAGTCGACATAAAGACATAACGATCAGCAGGGAAGCTACTGTGCTCACCAAACAGTGGCAAGACCACGGTGATTTTCTCACCCTCTTGTAGCGGGAACATGTTCACAATTGGTTTGCCGCGTGAAGTACGTGAACCTTGCGGCACTTCCCACACTTTCAACCAGTACATGCGACCACGATTCGAAAAACACAGCATGTAATCATGTGTGTTGGCGATAAAGAGTTGATCAATCCAATCATCATCTTTAGTCGCAGTTGCTTGCTTACCGCGACCACCACGTTTTTGCGCGCGATATTCTGATAAGGGTTGTGACTTCATGTAACCCGCATACGACAAGGTCACCACCATGTCTTGCGGTGTAATTAAATCTTCTGTTGCGAGATCAGTCGCATTGATTTCAATTTGTGAACGACGCTTATCGCCGCCATTGACGCCATATTCATTTTTTGCTGCGACGAGTTCATCAGTAATGATGGTGGTCACGCGATCTGGCTTGGAAAGAATATCCAACAGATCAGCGATTTGCTCCATCACTTCTTTGTACTCATTAACAATCTTGTCTTGCTCTAAACCAGTCAAGCGTTGCAAGCGCATTTGCAGAATTTCCTGCGCTTGATCATCCGATAATTTATATAAGCCATCAGCTTGCAAACCATATTGACGTGGCAAATTCGCAGGACGGAAAGCTTCTATGCCACCTGCGTTCTCTGCACCAGTGCGCGCTAGCATTTCACGCACCACAGAAGAATCCCACGTACGCATCATTAACTCTGATTTTGCAATCGGCGGTGTTGGTGCTGCTTTGATGATGGCGATGAATTCATCAATATTGGCTAAGGCAACTGCTAAACCTTCTAATACATGACCACGTTCACGTGCTTTACGTAATTCAAAAACAGTACGACGTGTAACGACTTCACGGCGGTGTGAGAGGAAGCATTCCAACATCTGCTTCAAGTTCAGCAACTTTGGCTGACCATCCACCAATGCCACCATGTTCATACCAAAGGTGTCTTGCAACTGTGTTTGTTTATAGAGATTGTTCAACACAACCTCAGGCACTTCACCGCGTTTAAGTTCGATGACAACACGCATACCGGATTTATCGGATTCATCACGAATATCAGAAATGCCATCGAGTTTTTTATCACGCACCAGCTCAGCGATACGCTCGAGCATAGATTTTTTATTCACTTGATACGGCAATTCATCCACGATGATTGCTGTACGATTTTCGCGACCGTATTCTTCGAAATGCGTTTTGCCACGCATGACCAAACGACCTCTACCGGTACGATAGCCATCACGTACACCAGAGACGCCATAAATAATGCCGGCAGTTGGGAAGTCTGGTGCAGGGATAATTTCAATTAATTCATCCACAGTGCAATTTGGTGTTTGCAATAAATGCAGAGCACCGTCAATGATTTCAGTAATGTTATGCGGCGGGATATTGGTCGCCATACCAACTGCAATACCTGATGATCCATTGATCAATAAATTTGGAATGCGGGTAGGCAGAACGGAAGGTTCTTTTTCTTTGCCGTCGTAGTTAGGAACAAAGTCTACAGTTTCTTTTTCTATGTCAGCCAGTAATTCACTAGCAATCTTATCTAAGCGACACTCGGTATAACGCATAGCAGCTGCATTATCACCATCAATCGATCCAAAGTTACCTTGACCGTCTACCAATGTGTAGCGCAATGAAAAATCTTGCGCCATACGTACCAAAGTATCGTAAATCGCTTGGTCGCCATGTGGGTGATATTTACCCATGACCTCACCCACTACACGCGCACACTTTACATAGGGGCGATTAAATACATTATTGGTTTCATGCATAGCGAATAAAACACGTCTATGCACTGGCTTTAAACCATCTCTAACATCCGGCAATGCGCGGCCAACGATGACGCTCATAGCGTAATCGAGATAGCTTTTGCGCATCTCTTCTTCGAGTGAAATTGGTATTGTTTCTTTTGCGAATTGATCCATTGTGGGGCCGGTGAGTTGAAGCAAAAATGCAGGTGTTAATTGACTGTTCGCAGATTGCGAACCTTGATTTTGAGAACTCGAAATTTTACCACGTTGACCACCCTTTAGCCCTGTTTCTTACTCTGATATCGGGCTCATCTGACTAAATAAAATTTGTCAAATAAAACTCACATGTAACTGCCTTCATTTGATTTTTTGTAATGTATTTACCCCCACAACTGCCACACTCACTGCGAGACAGCGAAGCATCATTTTTTTTATGACAACGCTTCCCACATATAGACCTAATCATCAATCAATCAGGAGAAATGCTATGCAATTGCTCGCCCGTCTCAATCTCACGCTGCTGATTTTTTATGCAGGCCAGTCACTCGCTGTCAATCCTAGTTATCCGGTGGTGGGTGGCAATGCTGGATATCTTCAAGACGCACGGGGTAACGCCGTCATTAGCTCCAACGGCAACTGCTGGCATACCGGAGGATGGCGTCCCGTCTTAGCGACCGTGATTGGTTGTGATGGCGTGTTGGCAAAAACGAGTGCAGTCAGCGCTCCCCAGATACCTGCCCCGCAAGCACCGCCTGCGCCTGCGATTGCAAAAGCGCAAGCTGCTCCTCCACCACCGGTTGAGACAGTCGTAGAGAAAATTACTTTAGACACGGATGCTTATTTCGATTTTGATAAATCGGTACTTAAAAAAGGTGGTGAAGATAGCCTGAAATTATTAGCTAACCGACTCTCAGGTATGTCTATCAAAGTCATTGTGGCGACAGGCCACACAGATGCGATTGGCGCAGAAGCCTATAACCAGAAACTTTCAGAGCGCCGCGCAGCTGCCGTTAAAAGTTATTTACTATCGCAATCCCTGCCAGCTGATCGCATCTATAACCAAGGTAAAGGCGAAAGCGAGCCGATTGCTAGCAATAACAATAGTAAAGGACGATCAGAAAACCGTAGGGTTGATATAGAAGTGGTGAGCACGCGCCAGCAAGTTGGTAATAAAGATTAAGTTCTTCGTCCCTAGGCTTTGTAAACATCACGATCAGCGTTAAATGCTGATCGTGTTTTTGGCTTTGACGCACCCTTTACAGCAGATATTTAAGCTGAATTTAAAAATAAATTAATAAAAGTAAAATTATTTTGAACAACCTCAATTATTTTCCCTTAAAATATTGCTTAATTAGCATTTTCACTGGGAGGGGTTTTTATGAAATACAAAAGTCTATTGATTGGTTTGTTGAGCAGCCTAGTCACCGTTCTTTTCGCCAGCACTTACAGCGCACAAGCCGCAAATAAATCACCCAGAGGATATTGGGTCGACTCAAGTGGAACCATTGTTCGTAGCGGCACTGGACTATGCGTGCGAACCGGCACGTGGGTTCCTGCTGATGCAGTTGTGCCTGGCTGCGATGGTGTTCCGCTGCAGTCAGCTGAACCTGTAAAAGAAAACAAAACTGCACCTGCAGCACAAGCTGTTCAGCAACCTTCCCCAGAACCTGTCGCCGCACCAGCGGCAATCAAATCGGAAGAAACACCAAAAGCAGTTGTTATTCCACCCCCAATTGCAAAAGTCAGCCTCACGACTGACACCTCATTTGGCTTTGACCAAGCTACTTTGCGACCAGAAGGCATGGACCGCTTAAAGAAACTACAAACAGAATTACAAAATGCAAAGGTAGATAGCATTCTCGCAACCGGCCATACCGACAGCATTGGCAAAGCTAGCTATAACCAAAAACTATCTATCCGCCGTGCGCAGGCCGTTAAAGATTATTTGATTAAATTAGGCATACCATCTGATCGTATTTTCATTGATGGTAAAGGTGCAACTCAACCCGTAGCTAGTAATAAAACTTCACAAGGCCGTGCACGTAACCGCCGTGTGGATGTGGAAGTCATAGGTACCAAAGCTCCTTAGGCATATCAAGCTTCTTAAAACTTAGGCAAAGGCTCTTAAACAATAAGAGCCTTTGTTCTATTTTTTGCCATTTCAAGTGCTATAACTAAAACTTCCAACAAGCACTCCAAAGTAATTCTCCAGTTTCCGTTATCATCTCGAAATGAACGCCGATCCTCAAGAAATACAAAAATTCAGTGAACTCGCACATCGTTGGTGGGATCCCACCTCTGAGTTCAGACCTCTACATGAAATAAATCCATTGCGATTGGAATGGATTAATGCGCGCGTTCCTCTCGCTGGCAAAAAAGTCTGTGATGTCGGATGTGGTGGCGGCATATTGGCTGAATCCATCGCCAAAAAAGGTGCGACTGTTACAGGCATCGATTTATCAGAAAAAGCACTCAAAGTCGCTGATCTACATAGCCTAGAGTCAGGCATCAAAGTTCGTTATGAACTCATCTCAGCAGAAGAACTCGCAGCGCGTGAAGCAGGACAATATGACGTCGTGACTTGCATGGAAATGCTAGAGCATGTGCCCGACCCCGCTGCCATCGTGCAAGCGTGTGCAAAGTTAGTCAAACCTGGTGGACATATTTTTTTCTCCACACTCAATCGCAATCCTAAGTCTTATTTGTTTGCCATCATCGGCGCTGAATATGTTTTAGGACTACTGCCTCGTGGCACACATGATTACGCAAAGTTCATCACACCTGCTGAGTTATCAGGCTTTGCTAGAAAAGCAGACTTAGAAGTAGAAGCGCTTAAAGGGATGACGTATAACCCGCTGACAAAAATTTATTCGTTGAATCAGGACACTAGCGTTAACTATCTAGTGGCAACAGTTAAACCTACTTGATTTCATACAAATAAATTATGTTCGCATTTTTAAGCTGATTCACTCACTTAACTTTGTTGGAAAACCATAGTTAATACCTTCCATCTTTTTACTATGCTCATTCCAAAACTACCTTTACCGCGTGCAGTCTTGTTTGATTTAGATGGCACACTAGCAGACACCGCACCTGATCTTGCTGCTGCAGTTAATCTCATGCGCACACAACGTGGATTAGCACCCACACCCTATGAACAATTAAGACCACTTGCCTCAGCAGGAGCACGTGGATTAATCGGTATAGCATTAAACAAAACACCTGGTGATGCAGAATACGATGCATTAAGAGCAGAATTTTTAGATAACTATGCTGCACACATCGCAGATCAAAGTAGCTTGTTTCATGAAGTACCAGAACTACTGCAACAACTAGAACAACAACAAATCTTATGGGGCATCGTAACCAATAAACCTGCGTTATATACCGATGCACTCATACCACTCATAGGACTGGCTCACGCATCTTGCATAGTGTCAGGCGATACCACTGCACACGCCAAACCTCACCCAGATCCACTTATAGAAGCAGCACGTCGTATCAATCTCAATCCAACCTTATGTTGGTATGTTGGTGATGACTTGCGTGACATACAAGCCGGCAAAGCGGCAGGCATGCCCACCATCGCAGCAGCATGGGGTTATTGCGGCAACACCGAACCACAAAGCTGGAATGCAGATTACATTGCCAACACACCTAACGACCTACTCACACTCTTACAACACGCACTAACTTGAGTTATCACAACATCAGCTTTAAAAAACGCATCTTGAACACGGCTTGATTACGCTACAATGAAACCCTGCTTGGGGGCGACCTGGTTTCGACAGGGATTACAAAGCAGAGCAGGGCATACCGAGGGCTGGTCACCTCGTAAAACCAACCGGAAATGCTTAAATGCAAACGATGAAACTTACGCTCTCGCAGCGTAAACCCCTAAAAACTTAATAACTTTTTAGCTCTACACCGTCTTGTTCCTGGGGCGGGCTGGCAACAGCAGTAGAGTCATACACAGGAAATCGTGCTGCGTCGGGTCACTTGGCATAGCGTTAAATAAAAGGTGACTCGTTTACCTGTAGCGTGTGTGTCCGCGGCAGGTAAATCAAATTAAATGACAACACTAAGTATGTAGAACTGTCTGTAGAGGATCTTTGGACGCGGGTTCGATTCCCGCCGCCTCCACCAAATAAAACACCACCCTTTGGGTGGTTTTTTATTTGGTGATAAGCGCTGCTATCATTCCGCGTCCACGCGGGGCGCAGGCAGGATTTCGTCGAGCATGCTCGACGCTGCCGGAGCGGATTCGCGCTTGCAAGCGCGAAGACTGGGAGATTCCCGCACATTCAAAAATCTACTCATATTTGAAGCGAGATTTTTTCAAGCACCACTGAATGCCTGCGAACGGATTCGCGCTTGCAAGCGCGAAGACCGGGAGATTCCCGCTCTCCTCCACCGAGCTAAATTTGACTTCCATCTTACTTAATTGGCATACTATGCCAATTAATTTTAAGAGAGCTCAGTATGCCAACACGCAATGTTGTACTCACTGATCATCAAACCTCACTGGTCGAGCAACTAGTAGCCAGCGGTCGCTATCAAAATGCTAGTGAGGTGCTTCGCGAGGGTCTTCGCCTCGTAGAACAACGCGAAGCTGAAGATGCTTATCGTCTTGAAGCGCTTCGATCGGCCGTGCAGGTTGGTATCGATGACATCGCAACCGGAAAATTCAAAACTTTTGAAAATAAAAAATCACTACGAGCTCATCTGAAATCTATCACTGATGAAGCGATTACTCCTAGATGAGCTTGACATGGCATATTCGTCTTGCTGATCAGGCCGAACAAGATTTACTTGAAATCAGCAAATGGACGGCTAAGAATTTCGGTTTACAACAAGCAGAACATTACGCCGAAACTATCACACTCGCGATTGAGGCCTTGCATGATGGGCCAGAAATTTTAGGAGCTAAGTTACGGGACGATATTGCAGAAGGAATTCATACCTTACATGTGGCACAGCAAGGTAAAAAAGGTCGCCATTTCGTGGTCTTCTCAGTTTCTGAAGGACACATCATCAATGTACTTCGATTACTGCATGACAGCATGGATCTCGCCAAGCATCTTCCCGAAGACAACAAATAACAAAATTAGTCCTGCACTTCACCATTAATCGCTGAAGATGGTTTATAGCTACACCAACTATCACTCGCAGACTGTCTTTCATGTCACTTATAGATTTTTATGATGTGTCATCCAAGCTTATTTATTGATAAATCGATGCCATCACAATTACCAATAATTGAGTTTGAAACCAAGCGCTTAATCTGTCGCCAATGGCGACCAAGCGACTTCCCATCTTTTGCTCGGATTAATGCAGATCCAAAAGTAATGGAGTTTTTCCCTAAACTCTTATCAACTTTAGAAAGCAACACTCTAGCAGAGTCATTTAAAGATTTTATCGAGCTATACGGCTTTGGATTATGGGCAGTAGAATTAAAAGAGTCGAATGAATTTATTGGATTTGTAGGACTATCTATACCAACTATAATTTTTCCCTTCTCACCCTGCGTTGAGATCGCTTGGCGAATCGGAAGTCTCTACTGGGGGCAGGGCTATGCAACTGAAGCCGCAAGAAAAACTTTGCAAATAGGATTTGAATTATTGGAATTAAGTGAGATCGTTTCATTCACAACTATAAACAACCTGCGCTCTCGCAGTGTGATGAAAAAATTAGGCATGCAAGAGGATTACCTGACCTTTGAGCATCCATCTCTACCAATTGGTCACGCCTTAAGAGAACATTGTTTATATCGATTACAGCGTGATCAATGGAGCAAGACCATTTAATTCAATTTTTTTACTCTTGTGAAGAATCAAGGGTTTGTGTACCTGAGCTCTGTGCAGAATTAGCATCTACACCCACTTCAGGAAAACACATACGACTACCATTCCATTTTTGACCGCACCAACAACTGCCCTCATCATTGATGATGCAGGTACCACTTCCACAGCAACGTTCGTCTTCCATGATACTCTCCACTACTATCTAATTAATTAAATGCAAACTAGCGTTATGCTTTTTCTGACAACACAAACATACTTACTTCTAATGTTTTACGACTAAGAACTGCACAAAAATTTTCTGTTTTTAAATCAACTAACAAACTACCTCTATGACTAAAAATCGCGCCATACAAATTAGAAATAAAATGGCAAAAAGTTATCTTATATTTGCAGCGGTATTTATCGTGCTTTTCGGCAGCATCACACTGTTAGCTTTATTCATCGCACGATTAAGTTTGTAATAAGTTCAAACAACACTACTCTTCTAAAAAAATTTTAGTCTGAATAAAAAAGCATCAAGGTGTGAGCCACTCCCAGGACTCAGTTAGTATTCGCGCTCGCCTATGTCCATCACGCCCTAACTCAAGCCAGTCCATCTCAGTGACCGTAGCATTCAATACTGTGAAATAATTTTTATGTGAGGTCTCCATAGCTGCATTGACAGGCTCACTTCTCACTGTTCCCGGAGCATCTTGTCCCAAGTAGTCATTCGCTGTAGCTGACTGACTGACGCGCTGCCACCGCTGCTCAACTTCCATACCACTTGAACTCGCTGTAATATTGACCCGCACTCGAAGCTGCCAATTTAAACGACTACTCCAAAAAACAAACAAGCCAGCCTGCTGCTTCATAATTTCAGACACTTTAGAACTTCTCTCATCGGTATAGATGACCAAGTTACTTTGAACTACATCTACTTCACGCAGCACAACCGTGCGCGCATTAACTAATCCATTGTCTGATGAAGTTGCCAACACAGGAGTTCGCCATGCATGGTGGCGATCCTGAGTAGCTCGCACTAGCTCTTTCCAGATTTGATGGCGAATTTCCTGAGGAGTATGCAGGTAATTTTTCATTATTCACTACAACTGAAGTTTAATCAGCACTTTGTAAAAGCTGACACATGAACCAAGTTGCCGCTAGCGCTGTTAATTAAAACATCTCAATCATAGTTTGAAAGTTGTAAAACCAAAGTCAATACGCTTAACTGGTAAATCAACTACGATAAAAAAATTCTTAACGTCTGTCTAAACGTGAAGTCCATCTTTGCAGCATAGGCCGACATCGTAAGAAAAATTTATAAGTACATTCCATCACCCAGACCGCTCCTGGCAGACGACCAACAAAGGCAAGCCAGCGCCAGCCAGGCAAGACAGACCACAATGCTAGAAAAGCTTGTGCTCCACTAAGAAGCTCACCATTGCGACGTTGTACATGAAATCGAGCCAATAATTGTTCTCGCGTAGCCCCAACTGGTAAAGCACAAGCTGAATTGCTTACATCAGCAAAACATACCGACGAGTCAGGCTGTAGCGGTTGCAGATCGCGGTAAACATTAATTTCACGTCTGCATAACGGACATGCACCATCATATAAAACGGTGAGCGCTGGAACGTTATGTTGAGATTCTTTCATTGCTGGTTTTACCATCTTGGCTTTTTAAAAAATCTGCTTAATAAAAAAAATAGCAGCACATTTTGGCATCACTACATGTCGCAGCATCATTAAAAAGTCGCAACTCGTGCAACGAGTCTGATATTTAAATATGACGACATACAGCAACTGCACCGCGTGAACCTACACCTACCAAAGCACACCACTGACGTAAAACAAAGCTGTGCTTATCAGTGCCGTGTGCTTGAGCAGCTTCTTCACGGTGTTTGACTTCATCGGCCTGACATTGCAACAAGGTCAGGCGTAATGTATCCAACTCAGGCTGTGAAACTAATGCTGTTATTTGCTCTTCGTAATGATGATCAACAAAGGTTTCTACTGCTTCAATCGTTGCATACACTGCCTTAGAGCCAAACAGCGCAGGCATTGCACCTGTGAGAAAACCTGCTAGCCGCCATAAAGGCAACAATAAGCTATTGTGTTTTTTAGGCAGCCAGTTTTCGATCTGTGTCAGATGATTGCGTTCAGTAGATAAGTGGTGCTGTGCGAAGGCGCGCAGCACAGGGTCACGCGTAATGAACAGCACACCTAAGTAAATGCATACTGCCCCCACTTCACCAGCATGGTCGGTACGCAAATCAGCCAATACCTGATGTGGAAGTTGATCGCCAGAAGCCCTCAGCGTTATGCAGGACTCAATATTTGAAACTAGGCCAACACTCGATAACGATGTGTTGGCCAGCTCATTTAACATTAGGCTTTTTTAGCCCAAGCACTACACCACGCTTTACCAGCAACCTGCTTACCAGCAAACAATGGACATGCTCCAGCGGCATCGCTAGGTTTGCCTTGATACAAAGCACAATTGCTACAAACTTGTCCGGCCGCATATTGTGGATATTTCTTCTTGTCAGCCTTAGTTGCATCAGCAACGTAACCTAGGGCTACAGCTTGAGCGTCTTTTTCGTCAAGCTTACTTTGTCCGTAGGCTGCGCTTGATAACAGGGAGCCACCAGCAGCAAGGGTCATTAGAAAAGTGCGTCTAGTTGTGTTCATAAGAACTCCATTAAAAAATAAAAAAAGGTAAATGGGAAAGCGCCTTTAAGATCTTTTTGACTTAAGGACTGCATACAGCTATTACAAGGGCAATCTTAAAACACATGCAGTTTGAACGAAAAGTAAATGTTCAGATTACCTAAAAAATCTAAATCTTTAAGCTCAACTGCTGTTACCTCATTATTATAGTACAAAGCATTTCATTTCCAACTCATTTGAGAAAAAATCAAAAATATCTGCCATAATTTAACTCATTTCCAACTCAAATCTTCTTGAATGATCACTATAGAGCATGGCCGTGATGCTTCCGATCTCGCCAATTCCTTGCGACCGAGCTACCGAAGTGGCGCAGTAGCTCGAATGGCGGGTATGCCTGTAGCCACTTTGCGTATTTGGCAGCAACGCTACCAAGCAGTTCAACCTATTACATCTGCCTCCGGACAGAGGCTTTACTCTGCCGCTGATGTCGAGCGTGTCTCTGTACTGCGCCGACTTACCGAAAAGGGATATGCGATCGGCTTACTCGCAGCGCTAGACACCAGACAATTACTGGAGATGATGAATGTTTCCAATTTAACTAGATCATCGATTGATGTGGAGATGCCGCCAAAACAAACAACAATAAGTATCGTTGTCGTTGGCCAGGCCTTAGCACGCCGATTAAAGCGTAAGAAATTTCAAACACTTAATGGATTAACACTTAAATGGGTGGGTGCATTTGATTCGTTAGCTGAATCAACTCAAGCTGCCCTAGATTCGACCGGACCCAAAGTAGACTTAATACTTATGCATGTAGCTAGCTTACAGCCAGGCGCCCAACAAGAATTACGTGTCGCGCAAGAAGCTTGGCAAGCACATTCAACCGCGGTGGTTTACGGTTACTCCAATACTGCCGCACGTGCAGAGTTTATTCATTCAGACACACCCTTATTGCAAGAACCCATTGATGATGAGTCACTATCGCAGTGGCTTACTGAGTTAGAAATAACTTCTACTAATGAAGATAAACGCCACACTAACAATAAACTAGATAACCGGAGTGTAGTTGAACTCACAGAAAAAGATGTATCAGCTCCTAAATTCACCGATGATGCATTGACAGCCTTTGCGGGGATGTCTTCAACAATCGCTTGTGAGTGTCCTAGTCATTTAGCTAAGCTACTCATGCAAATTTCTCACTTTGAGACTTACAGCAGTGATTGCAATAACAGAAATGCAGCCGATGCTCAACTTCATGCCTACTTACACAAGGTATCAGGAGTTGCACGTATGTTGTTCGAAACTGCTTTAGAGCATGTGGCCATAGCAGAAGGCATACCGCTTCCTTCCCACAATTCCGAAAATATTTAAATACAACGACCCACACGAGAGTTATGGCTGCTAAATAAAATGAGCAAATTATTTTTTTTGAGTCAGCACTGGCGTAGAAGGTGTTTGAACCGGAGCAGAAGAATTTAGAAATTCTGGATACAACATCTCGTAATACCAACGAAACGCAGATTGAATATGCATTTGTATTCGCATAGGGATTTCATGCTGCACTTTGCCTGTTATCGCTGGAGATTGTTTATGACGATATTTATAGCGATAGTGACTGTCACTCTCTGACTGCCTCACATTCAGCTTATCGGTTTTAATGAGATGTTTTTCTAAACCTAACCATTGATAAATCGATGCCATCACATCAACTGGCTTTGCGAGTAAATCTTCATATTTTACAAAATAAATTCGCTCTTTTACTTTTGCAGGTAAATCATTCACAGCACTAATTGAGATCAATGGCGCGCCGATAGATTTATCTTTTGCAAAAAGTTGATCTGCTCTTCCAAACCGATCAAAATCAGCCAAATGATCAATAAAATCTAACATTAAAGTTTTTTGATGTTGCGCTTCTATTGAGCCATAAATTTGACCTAACTCACGCACACATACCAACATCTTTGCTTCAGGAGCTAATTCAAGTAAATATTCAATCGCATGTAACCACGCACGATTTTTATCCACCACTACAGTTTTTTTCGTATCTGCATACCAGCCACGCAAAAATCCTGTGTTTGCATCCTTCAAATGCTGATAACTTTTTTCAAACTGCACATCAAGTTGTGACAACATGAATTGATCATCACTAATGAAGCGACGCATCATCAACAAAGCATTCGCCAATGGCGAGCTATGTCCTTCACAATAAATTTCTGGATGCTCAGCCAATAACTGGCAAAGTAAAGTCGAACCAGCACGAGGCAAGCCAGTTACAGTAACAAAGCGCGAAGTCATAAGATTCCTAGTTTATTTTTTTATTAATTAACTCGATAGCAGTCTTCGTATCAACAGTGGATGTGTCAATAATCATATCAGGCTCTTGTGGGATTTCGTAAACATCACTCACCCCTGTGAAATTCAATATTTTTCCAGAGCGTGCCTGATGATATAAACCTTTCACATCACGCGCCTCACAAACTGAGAGTGGCGTAGAAAGATAAATCTCAAAAAAATTAGTCGATCCAATAATAGATCGCACCAATTCTCTATCTTGCGCATAAGGGGAGATAAAAGCGGCAATACAAATCAAACCAGATTGATTGATGTGTTGACAAAGCCA
>Ga0209550_10002808_pt1 | contig 16710 bp, 12 predicted proteins | sample LauGreSuBDMM15SN_2_FD_187567 | JGI IMG/M metagenome (GOLD analysis project Ga0209550, IMG submission 187567) | Freshwater lake microbial communities from Lake Michigan, USA - Su13.BD.MM15.SN (SPAdes) (version 5) | ecosystem: Environmental > Aquatic > Freshwater > Lake | place: Lake Michigan...
CTCCATTCTTTAACGTCCGCGCAAACGCCAATCTCTTTTGCCGGTCTCTGCGCTCCTCGCAACCTACCTCGCACCACGCATGCCCAGAGTATTCATTACCGGTCTCGGCTTTATCACCAGTATTGGTAACGACGCTGCTACAGTTACAAAGAGCCTGCGCGAGTTGCGTCATGGATTAGAGCTTTATGCTCCGTTTCAGAACTCTGAGATTCCGGTCAAAGTAGCGGCTCCGGTTAAGGATTTTTTCACTGATTCGGTCGATGTAGAGGATTGGACTTTTCCGGCGGGCATCGTGATCAAGCGCGAGGTGTTGCGCGGAATGTCTCCGCATGTGGTTTACGCGTGGTGCGCCATGCAGCAGGCGATTGCCGATGCGAAACTTGGTGGTGCGGAGGTTTCCAATGAAGCGACGGGTCTTTACGCGGCTTCAGGGGGATCGCCATTTTTAATGGGACACATGTTGGAGCGGATGCACAAGCAGGGGGTGATGCGGTGTCCACCTCTCGGGATTGTGGCTTCGATCTCCGGGACGGTGCAGTTTAACCTCGTGGCCCATTTCAAAATCAAGGGCTCATCCTGTGGATTCGCGTCGGCGTGTGCCTCCTCCTCTCATGCTCTCGGATTTGCCTATGACGACTTGGTGACTGGTCGGCAAAAGCGGATGTTTGTCGTGGGTGCGGAGGACGGGAATATGGACGCGATTTTACCGTTTGCTGGAATGCGGGCCTTGTCTTTGTCGACGGATCCTTCGATGGCCTCACGGCCTTTCGACACGGGACGTGATGGATTTGTGGGCACTGGTGGCGGCGTCGTACTGGTGCTCGAAACGGAGGAGGAAGTCATTCGTCGTGGGGTGACACCTTATTGCGAGGTCGCAGGATGGGCCCAAGCTTCCGACGGGCATAATGTTGCGATTTCACATCCGGAGGGCTTGGGGTTGCGCGCGGCGATGGCGAATGCGTTGCGGGTGACGGGCACTGCGCCTGAGGACGTGGACTATGTGAACGCTCACGCAACCTCCACGCCGATCGGTGATGCGTCGGAGGCGAAGGCGCTGCGGGCAGTGTTCAATCCGTCCGGGATGCGTCCGGCGATCAGCAGCACCAAGGCTTTGACGGGGCATGGGCTCTCGCTTGCTGGAGCGATGGAGAGCGGTTTTTGCGCCTTGGCCGTGCGGGACGGATTTATGCCGGGCTCGGCGCACATCACGCAGCTCGACCCGGAGTGTGCGGGTTTGAACATCATCCGATCAACCTTGGCGGCCCAGCCCAAGGTAGCTCTCAACAACGTCAGTGGCTTCGGCGGCGCCAACGTCAGCATTGTTTTTAAACAAGCTCGTTGAACGCCCGCGCTCCAGTGTTGATTCGATGCTGGGGCAGCCGGCAATTAGGACGAATTGACCCGGCGGCGCGGGTTTGCTCGGCTGACTGCTCCTCCTGATCCATGTCGAAGGTTCGCATTCTCATCCTCACTTCGTCGACCGGCGGCGGTCACGATGCACGGGCGGAGGCTTTTGCCGAATGGTGTTTTCAGCTTTACCGCCATCAGGTCGATGTGCGGATCGAGCAGATGCTTGAAAAATCCTCCGTGCTGAACCGCGCGGGAGTCGGGTTCTACAACAAAATCCAAAAAGCGGCTCCGTGGCTGCACAATTGGTTTTACGCGTTCGTGGAACTGTTGAGTTACATCAACCGCCGAGACGTGACCTTTGGCCGCACTTACTTTCTTGAGGTTCTGCGCGATTACCAACCCCACCTGGTTTTCAGTGTTCATGATTGTCTAAATCGGGGTTACTTTCAGTTGGCCCGGGCTACCCTCGGGGCGGATCGCGTGCGCTGCGTGACTTATTGCGGGGAGTTTTCCGGCGGTTGGGGCTATTCGCGAAATTGGATCGAGCCCTCGGTTGACCTTTATTTTTCCCGCACGCCGACCGCGCGCGATTTTGCCGTGAAATCCGGGATCGCACCGGAGAAATCACGGGTGCGGGGCAATCTGATGTTACCGCGTTCGGTGCTCGAGACGATCGCGCCGGAGGAACGCGGCGCCTTGCGCGTGAAACGTTTTGGCCTGCGGCCTGATCTCTTCACGGTCTTTCTCGCGACGGGTGGAAACGGCGCGAACCAGCATCTTCAGCTTTTGCCGGCGTTGGTGAAGCACGCCGACCGGGTGCAGGCCATCGTGATCTGCGGAAAGAACAAGGAGTCTTACAACGAGTTGGTCCACTGGCGCGCCAATCATCCAGAATTTAACTGCTACCTCGAAGGTTATTCGGAAGTGGTCCATCTGCTCATCCAGGCCAGCGACGTGATCGTGACGCGTGGCGGCACCACGACGTGCGCCAAAGCGCTTCATTTCCGGTGCCCGATTATCTTCAACGCTTTCCATGGCATCATGCCGCAGGAGCAACTGACCTGGAAATTTTTTCGCAACGGTGCCACCTCGGAGAAGATCGAGAGCGCCAGTGATTTCGCCCGCATCATCGACACCTGGGTCGGCGACCCGGCGGCTTATGCGAAGGTGAAGGAAAGTTTTGTGCAGCTGCGCTACGATGAAGACCCGACGCTTCTGATCGAGGAGATCGTGGAGCTAGCCAATAGCGTGGCCCGAACAAAGTTGAAACGCCGGGTGTTCCAGCCGGTTAACGGCAATGGCCTTGCGATGAAAGCGGCCGAATGATCGGGGCGTGCGCACGCGCGCAATGCGCTTGGCCGGCGGGCGCCGGGGGCTCTAGCGTTGCGCCATCTTGCCTGCACCCAAACCCGTAATCGCCTATCTGTTCACGACCTTTCCCAAGCGCACGGAAACGTTTTTGCAGCGGGAGATCATTGCGATGCGCGCGCAGGGCGTGCAGGTGCGGCTCTACTCTTTGTGGGGCGGGCTGGATTCGTTTCGCGGTCTGCCCGTGGCCCGGTTCAACAAGTGGCGGTTGCTGACTCTTTTTTGGATGATTCCCTATGAAGGCGGGCGACGGCCCGAGGTGTTACGTCAGGTGGTGCATGGTCTTTTCACGCGACGTCCCCCGTCGTGGATTAATTTTTGGGAGAATATGCTGGGCGCCGGATTTGCCTGCCTTTTCGCTGGTGATTTTCGGCGGAATCCACCGACGCTGGTGCACGCGGCGTGGGGTGGGGCGCCGGCGACGGCGGCATGGCTGCTTTGGCGACTCGACGGGCATCGTTTCAGCGCCGCCGCTCATGCGTATGATCTTTTTGAGCACGGAGGCGACTGGTGGCTGCGCGACAAACTGGAGCATGCCGCGTTTGTCCACACCTCGACTGAAATGGGTCGGACAGCCTTGATCAAGTTGGGCATCCCGGCGGAGAGAGTGGTTCGCATCCGAAGAGGTTTGGACCAGATGCCGACCGTGAAACGATTGCGCGCCTCGAGGGAGCCCCTGCATTTGATCTGTGTGGCGCGGCTTGTGGAAAAGAAAGGGCTGGATCATCAGTTGCGGATTTACGCTGCACTCCGGGCCGCAGGCATGCCGTTTCACGCGCGGATCGTGGGCGATGGTCCGCTCCGGCCGGCGCTGGAAAAACTGGCCGGCGGTTTGGGTATCGCGGCCGAGGTGACGTTCTGTGGGCACTTGGCCCAGCATCACGTGTGGGAGCAATTCGAGTGGGCCGATGTGTTGCTGCATACCGGCGTGATCGCGGCCAGCGGCGACCGGGATGGCTTGCCGAATGTGATTCCTGAAGCGATGTCGTGCGGAGTGGTGGTCGTGACCTCGCCGACCGCCGGGACGACTGAAGCAATCACGGACGGGGTCAGTGGTTTTGTCGTGCCGGTGGAAGCGACTGCGCAATGGGTGGCGGTCCTGCGCCGGCTATCAAACGACGACGCGGTCGCCGAGCAGGTGCGGAGTCAGGCGCGACGTTGGGTGGAGGAAAATTTTGACGCGCATCGCAATGCGGCGCGTTTGCTCGAGGCCTTCGAGAAAGTGGTGGCGGAGGAATCGGCATGATTTTTTTCGACGTCACGAAATCGGGCGGAGCCGGACATCGCTCCGGTTTGTTGCGCGTGAGCGCGCGGTTGGCGGACGAGTTGGGTGATTCGGTGCGCGAGGTGAGTTGGACGAGTTGGGATCGGAGAATGTCGGCCGGAGACTGGTTCTTTACCGCCGAGCTTTTTTCAGAGGAAGAGAGGCCCGGGTTCTCCGCGTTTCTGGCCGCCCGGTCCGGTCGTGCCGCTGCGGTGTTCCATGATGCCATCCCGCTCAAGTGGCCACAGATCACTTGGCCGCAGAGTGTGGCGCGGCATCCGAGTTACATGAAATTGCTCGCGCAGTTCGATCGCGTGTGGGCCGTGTCGGCCTCGAGTTGCGCCGAGCTTTCGGGGTTTTGGCGGTGGCAAGGACTTGAACAGGTGCCGCCGTTGGATGTGCTCGCGCTCGGGGCGGACGCGGCTCGGGCGCCGCGGGTGACCGGGCGGGTAGAGCCGGTGCGGTCGAAGTCATTGCTCTCGGTGGGGATTTTGGAACCGAGAAAGAATCAGGCACTTCTGCTGGATGTGGCGGAGACGCTTTGGCGCGAAGGTTTAGATTTTGAATTAAATCTCGTTGGTCGGGTGAATCCTCATTTCGGTCGTCCACTGGAGAAACGAGTGAAGGCGATGGCCAAAAAATTTCCGGGCCTGCGCCACCACGCGGCGGCGAGTGATGCCGTGGTGGCGAGATTATACGCCGACGCTCGGGCGAGTGTTTTCCCGACGATCGCGGAGGGCTGCGGACTTCCCTTGTTGGAGTCGCTTTGGCAAGGCGTGCCGTGTGTCTGTAGCGATTTGCCGGTGTTGCTCGAGAACGCGAAAGGCGGCGGTTGTTGGCCGGTCACGACCAACGATCGGGCGGCGTGGACTGAGGTGCTGCGCCGCGTGCTGACCGACGACGAACTCGCGGTCCGAGTGCGAAACGAGGCGAGGAGCCGAAAGCTACCGACTTGGGCGGCCGCAGCAGAGACGCTTCGGGCCGCTCTGCCCGAAGGGCTCAGAGCTTCTTGACGGCGTAGGCCATCGCGTCGGCGATCTTATCGAGCTGTTCGTCGGTGTGCATCGCGGAAATTGCGGTGCGGATGAGGTCCTTGCCGATGGGCACCGCTGGCGCGATGGACATGACGGTAAAGACGCCTTTCTCGAGCAGGGCTTTCCAGAAAGGGTAAACTCGTTCCTTCGAACCGAGCACAATAGGGGTTGCGGGGGTTTCGCTGCCCCAAGTGTCGAGGCCGAGGTTTTTGAGAATGGCCCGATATTTTTTTGTATTCGCCCAAAGGCGGTCGTGATGTTCCCGCTCCTGCTGCATGATTTCCAGCGAGGCTTGGGCGCACGCGGCGGCGGCGGGGCTGATGGCCGCACTGAAGACGGTCTGTTTGCCGCTGGTGCGTAGAAACTCGATGGCATCCCGCGACGAGGCGATGAAGCCTCCGGTGCTGGCGAGAGACTTCGACAGGCTGCCGCAGATAACGTCGACTTTGTCGTTGAGGCCGAAGTGATCGACGGTGCCTCGTCCGTGCCGGCCGAGCACGCCGAAGCCGTGGGCATCATCGAGGACGGTGAAGCAGCTATGTTCTTCGGCGATTTCTGTGAGTTCGGGCAGGCGGGCAATGTGGCCCTCCATCGAGTAAACCCCCTCGATCACGAGGAGCTTTGGCGCATCGCTCGAGGACGCGGCGGCCGCGACTTCGCGGAAATCGTCTGGGCTGTTGTGCGAGAAACGTTCCACGGTGGCCCGGGAGAGTTGGATGCCTTCCCAAAGGCACGAGTGGATGTTTTTGTCGGCGAAAATGATGTCCCCTTTTTGGGCGAAACCGGCAACGCTGGAGATGCAGGAAAGGTAGCCGGCCGAATGCACGTGGCAGGCTTCGCGGCCGAGGAAGTCGGCGATTTTTTCTTCGAGTTCGATGTGGAAAGCGCGTGAACCGTTGGAGATGCGAGCTCCGGTGGTGGAGGTGCCCCATTTGAGCAGGGCGGCCCGGCCGGCTTCGATGACTTTGGGGTGAAATGATAGCCCGAGATAGTCATTGCTCGACAGCATGATCATATCGCGGCCGTCGAGGCGCACGTTGGTCCCGTGTTGGGACTCCATGGCGTGATAGTAGGGGTCGTATTTTAGCCGCATCTTCGTCGCGTAATCGTCGCGAAAGCGGTTTTGAACGGCCTTTTTGTTTTTGCTGAAGAATGAGAGCGCCATGTCGTTTGTAACAAGCTGCGCGGTGGGTTGGGATTGGCAAACGCAAAGACGCTCGGAGTGCCATCGCTGATGGCATTTTGGTTTGCCGCGTGAGCTCTCAGTTTGCTTTGTAAACTTCCACTATGGTGAGACCGGTGATGGCGCCGATGCCCGTGACGAACGCCGTGTAAGCGCTAGGCTCAAGGGCGATGAGCAGGGCTGCATCCAAGCTACTCGCACCAAAGGCAAAAGACTCCGACTTGAGCGCTGGCCACGACGGCGGACCCGATCAGATAGATGCCGTCCCGCATATCGGGATCGTTCCAACCGTTGATGTTATTGCCGAAGGGGGTGGTATGGGTTCGCCAGGTGCGCCCACCGCCCCAACGAAATTTGGCGAATGACCCGATGCGAGTTTCGAACGGCTGGTGAATGGAATCGTTGGAGTTTGGCGCGGAGTATCGGGCGCGTCAGTGGTCGACCTCGGCTTAGACTCGGCGATCGAGGGTCTTGAGCCAAGTGGCGAGGTCCCGGGCGTAGTCGGACCACGTGCGGAAACGGCGGGCGCGGGCGGCGTCGGCGAGGGCGGCGAGAGCGGATGGGGTCGAAAGCAGCCGGGAAATCGCGTGGGCGATAGAAGGGGCGTCGACGCGGTCGAGGGCGATGCAGCCGCCTCCGCGGGTGGCTTCACCGAGCGCGCCGTGCGCGGAGCAGATACAGGGTTTGCGGTAAGCGAGGCTTTCTAAAACAGGCAGGCCGAAGCCCTCGATGAGTGATGGGTAAACGGTGAATGCGCAGGCGGTGTAGGCGGCGGCCAGTGCGGCATCGGTGACGGGGCCGGAGTGGCGGAGTGGGCGACCAGAGGCTTGCAGGGAGTGGACGCGGGCGAGGGCGGCGCGACCGGTCTGCGCTTGCGCCAAGCCGACGAGGTGGAGTTCAAAGTTCTCGCCGGTGGACCAAAGGGATTCGCAGGCATCGAGGAGGGCGAGGTGGTTTTTGCGGCCTTCGAGCGAGCCAACGGAAAGGATGGTGGGGATTTCGGATTCTCGAATTCGGCTTTTCGATTTCTCCGCAGCCAGCCCGAGGGGTTTGTCATCCATTAGATGACAAACGGGGTCGATGCCGAGGGGGATGACGGTGACGGCGGGGCGGGATGATGGGGGGATGCCGAGCCAGTCCCAGTAGGAGAGGAGCGTGGCGCGGGAGTCTTCGGAGTTGGCGGCGATGCCGTCGAAGGCGAGGAGTTCGCGGAGATAGGAGGGAAAACGGGCGACGGTTTTGGCCGGGGTGAGTTCGGGGAATTTGAGGGCAATGGCGTCGTGGAAAACCGCGACGCGCGGGCCGGTCGTCGCGGCGAAGAGGGCGGGGAGCGCGGCGGCGACGGCGGGGGTGAAAAGTTCAGGGAAGAGGAGACCGGAATTGGGGGCGAGGGGCGAGGGCTGAGCGTTGAGAGCTTGGTGGCCGAGGAGGCGGCGGGTGTGGCCACGGAGTTGAGCGGTCACGGGCCAGCTGGCGCCGCGTTTTAGGCTGAACGAATCGGTGGCGAGATTCTTGAGTTCCCAAGGATCGAGGGGGCGCCACGTGCGTTGATGGGGATCGAAGGTGACGGGCGCGGCGGCTGGGCCGAGTTCGCGCCAGAGGGAGCGGGCCACGCGTTGGATGCCGGTGCGGGCGCGGGTGTGGCTCGTGTGCGAGAGATCGAGCAGAATGGTGGCGGGCATCGTAAGCGGCTACGGAGCGAGGATGCTCAGGCGGAGATCATAAAGCGCGAAGGCGAGGGCCCGGGCGCCGGAGTGGGGGCTTTCAAAAGTTGGCGGGGTTTCGGAGTAAAATTCGAGGTTGGTGTGGCCGGGGGCGAGGCGAAGGGAGATGGAGTGCGGCGCGGTCTTTTCGCCGACGGGGCCGCGCCAGAGTTCGCGGTCGCTTTGTCGGATAATGACGGTGCGCGGGGCCAGGGCGCGGAGGGCGAAATCGAGGCGGACGTTGGCAGGTGAGTCGGCCCAAGTCCCGATGGTGAGTTGGGAGCGGCCGGAACTCCAAGACCAAACGTGACTGGCAGTGCGCTCGGCGCCGAACCAGCCTTCGCCGATTTGAACGACTGCGGCGACGCCGGCGTCGCGAGTGGCGAAGAGTTCGCGGGTGTTGACGGGGAAATCGCGAAGCACGAGGAAACCAGCGGCGATGCCTAGGTTCCCGAGAAGAAGCCAGGCGAGAGCGGCGCGCGTGCGGTGCGCTAGGACGTTGAAGGCAAGGGTAAGCGGGAGCAGTACGCGGGTGAACGCGCCGGGGTAGCCTTCCCAGACGGCGGTGCCCAGGGTGAGCATGAGCGCGGCGTAGGCGGCGCCGACGCGCCACCAAGCGCCGGCGAATAGTCGCCAACGCGCGGCGAAGAACGCGGCCTGCACCGCGATACCCACGACGGCGCCGAGAGTGGTCCAAGCGAGCAGCGAGTCTTCGAGGAGCGTCAGATCGGAAAGCGCGGCGGCTGTTTTCTCGACGAGGCCCGAGACGGGTAACGAGAGGTTGGCCCAGCCGGCGTCGGCGGGGCCGATGCGCCAGCGAATGTAGGCGAGCCAAGCGAAGAGTGGCGCGGCGACGAAGATGGCGAGGAGAACGTTGCGGAGGGAAATCCAAGGCCGCGTGACGAGACCGGCGGCACCGAGTAGGGCGGTCTCGCGGGCTAGGGAAGCGGCGGCGAGGAGGGCGGCGGCGGATTTGGGGCGGGAGCGCTCGGCGGCAAACAGCCCGGCGGCAAGGAGCAGCGCCATGGGCAAATCGGTGAGGGCGAGGCGGACACTGCTGAGCGCGCCGCAAGAAAACAGGACGCCGGCCCAGGCGAGCGCACCGCGGAAATCGGTGACGGCGAGGATGCGCCAAAGCAGCGCGGCGAGGGCCAGCCACGCGGCGACGTTAAGAAGTGAGTAGACGTGGACAATGGCCGCCGGTTGACCGGCGGCGAGGAGCCACGCGACAACGGGCGGCAAAATGCGGCGGGCGCGGTAGGAGAGGTTGTCGATCGCGGGGGCGAGTTCGGTCGAGCGGAGCAGCGGATCATAAGCGATCTGCGCGTAGTAAAGACCGTCGTAGCCTCCGGTGTCACGGTGGACATAGACGGGGTGTTCACGGAAGGCGGCGATCTTCAGGTTGTCGTTGGGCGCGTCGAGTTGGATGAGGGCGGTGAGGCCGTAAACGGGGTGCCAGAAGCGGGCGACAAGAACGAGAAAGAGGACGACGGCGGCGAGTGTGGCGCTGCGGAGCGGCCAGCGGCGGGCGGGGCGCGGGGCGGTCATGGTGCGGGGGCGACGTAGCGCCAGATGCTGCGTTGGGCGACGACGGCGACTTTTTCCCAGCGGGCGGGCACGCGTTCGTGGAGGACGTGGGCTTCCTCGGCGACGAGGGTGACGAGATGCAGCGGGCGGCCGGCGCGGGCTAGGTGGGTAGCTTGGGCGGAGAATTCGGCGGCGCTCATCTGGTCCCAGCGCAGAATCGGGAAGGGCGTATAGTAGTGGAGGGAGCCGCTGTCGGCGTTGGTCAGGATGACGGTGTTGGCGGGGAGTTCGGTGCGGGCCCACGTGCCAACGTCGGCGTAGGCTTGCTCGTAGGTTTTGGTGAGGAGGGTCTGGAACTCGCGGGTCCAGAGGGTCGAAAGGGCCAGTGACCAGAGACTAAACGCCGCGGCCGTCGCGAACAACCAACGGCGATGCGAGCCGATGAGATAGTTGAGCGTCGCCATCGCGGCGAGGATCAGCGCGGGGAACGCGGGTAGGATGAAGCGCAGGCACCACCACGTCTGCCCCGAAACCTCGTAGAACGCGTAGAAGAGCACGGGCACGAAAAACCAGAGCGCGACGGCGAGACGTTCGCGCAGCGGGAGGCGCGGGAGGCAGAAAAAAAGCGCGGCGAGAGCGAGGCAAAGGCCCGGAAGCAGGGTGCCCAGCCACTTGCCGAAATGGAGCACGGTCGGGTGAAAGTAAGCGGCGGAAAAGGCTTCAAAGATGGAGCCGTAACCCATCTGCCACACGGAGCCGAAGAGGTGGGCGTTGGTGGCGAGTAGGAGGACCGCACCGGGTAGGCTACCTATAGCCGCAGCGGCAAGGGGGCGCCAGCCGGTGGCGAGGAGGACGACGAGGGCCGGGAGCAGAAGGATGTTGGTCGGGCGAACGAGGACGGCGACGGCGAGGGCGGCGCCGGTGGCGCTGGCCCAGCCGATTGAGGTGCGGGCGCGCAGGGCGGCGTAAACGGCGGCGAGCACCCAGGTGGTCGCGAGGACATCGCTGAGCGGTTGGATCGCGATGAAGATCGTGACCGGGAACACGCCAAAGAGCAGGGCGGCGGTGGCAGCCAGCGGCCACGCGAGGCGAAGTTCCCGCGCGATGGTGTAGGTGAGAAGCATCGCGGCGAGGGTGGCGCTGACGCCGACGAGGAGCGGGCCACCGGTCCAGCCGAAGAGCAGGCTGGCGGCGGCGAGATGGGCGGGGAGGCCGAGCGGATAGGTGGGGACGAGGCGGGCGCGGGCGGGTTCGGCGATGAAGCCGAGCGGTTGGAGCTGCGTCGCGGTGCTTACCGAGAGGCCGGCGAAATCGCGCTGGGGCGCGGTGAGTTGGCCGCGGGCGAGGAGTTGGGCGGCGTTGAGGTAGCCGGAGGAATCGGAGCCGCCGGCGACGGGGGTGAAGGAACGGCCGAGAAAAACGCCGTAGCCTAGGAGCACCACGGCGGCGAACCAAGCAAACCAGCGGGGTGCGGAGGTGGTGTCAGGTGACGGAATCGACATGCCGGAGGGTGGTTTTGCGATGCGACAGATTGTTTGCGGACCGGACAACCCTTTAGTGCGCGGCGAACGGCCCGGCCGGGTGCGGTTGAACCGGCGGACATCGTGATTGCGCGGGACGGGCCGGCGGCCAAACCTGCCGGGTTCCCTACCGATGAAGGCGTTCGATAAATTTTTGCGGCGGTTCAAGCGCGTGCGCTGGTTGGAAAACCGCGTGGGTGAACTCGAAGGAGACAAAGCGGATCTGCGGCGTGATGTGGCGGATTTGGAGAGGGCCAACGCGCGGCTGGTGGCGGAGGCGGCGGAGCGGGAGTTTGTGTTTCCTCCGGGGCATTTCTACTCGCCGCAGACCTCGCGGGCGGAAGTGGCGGAGATTTTTTCACGCGAGCCGGAGGCGCCGTCGTTTGCGGGCATGGATTTGAACGAGGCGGAGCAATTGGCGCGGTTGCACCGTTTCGCGGAGGCCTACGCGGAGCAGCCGTTTCCGGAAACGGCGACGGCAGGGCGGCGGTATTTCCTGAACAACCCGTCGTACGGCCAGTATGACGGAATCATGCTGTTTTTGATGCTGCGCGAGACGGGAGCGCGACGGGTGATCGAGGTCGGCTCGGGTTTCAGTTCGGCGGCGATGCTGGATTTGAACGAGTTTGTTTTTGGCGGACGGATGCGCCTGACCTTCATCGATCCGGACATGGGCCGGCTGCGGCCGCTGCTGAAGCCGGACGATCATGCGCGGGTAACGTTGATCGAAAAAAAAGTGCAGGAGGTGCCGGTGACGACGTTTGCGGAGCTCGAAGCGGGCGATGTGCTGTTCATTGATTCGTCGCACGTGAGCAAACTGGGCAGCGATGTGAACCGGCTGTTTTTCGATGTGTTGCCGGTGCTGAAGCCCGGGGTGTGGGTGCACATCCACGATGTGACGGGGAATTTGGAGTATCCGCGGGAGTGGTTCGACGAGGGGCGATCGTGGAACGAGCTGTATCTGCTGCGGGCGTTTTTGATGTATAACCGTTCGTGGCGGATCGAGCTGTTTACCGGCTGGATTTTCAACACGCACAACGCGTTTTTGCGGGAACGAATGCCGCTCTGCGCCGGCGGCGGCGGCGGGCAGATCTGGCTGCGCAGACTGGCTGAGTAAAGGGGCGCGGCCGCAATCAGCGGACCCGGCGCAAGCAAGGGCGGCGGGACGAGAGCGGTGCGGCTAGCTCCGGAGCGGCAACCATTGCCAGGAAGTAACGTGGCGAATGGCGCCGATCTGGGCCCAATGGCCGGCGGCGTGGGTTTTGAGGGTGAGGACGGTTTCGTGGGGAAAGAGGACGGCGTAGAGCGGGTGCCGGGCGGCGAGGCGTGGAACGGCCGCGGAGGCCAGAGAATCCCAGCGGACGAGAGTAAAGTTGGTGTAGTAAAAGAGTGCGCCGCTCGTTTGCTGGGTGAGGATGAGAGCGTCGGGCGGGTGACGGGGGCTTGGCAGCGAGGGTTGAATCCATTCTTGCGTCGAGTGCGGGGAGGCTCTGCCTTTTGACGTTTTCGTGGCCAATCTGATTTCATTTTTCCAACGTAATGCGGCGCTGGCGCTGAAGTTGGCGTATGTCGGGACGCTGGGGCTTTTCATTTGGATCTGCGCGCAATTTTATCTGCCGGGCAAAGGGTTCACCTATCTGATTATGTTCGGGGAGAAGCCCGCGGCGCCGTATGTACCGGCGTTGAAGGCGATGAACTACTACGAAGAGCCGGGCTCGAAGGGTTACGACGCGCAATACTACGCGCAGATCGCGATGCGGCCGTGGCTGACCAACCGAGCGTTGAACGAGGCGATGGACTCGATGCCGTATCGGGCGCGGCGGATTCTGTTTTCTTGGACGGCGTATGGGCTGGGTGGTGGGGATCCGGCAAGGGCGCTCCACATCTACGCCGTGCAGAACATCGTGTGTTGGTTTTTGCTGGCGGGGGTGCTGTTACGCTGGTTTCCGGCGACGAGTTGGGAGAATTTTTTCCGTTGGGGCGGGGTGTTATTTTCGTTTGGTCTGTGCTTCAGCGTGCGGGGTTCGTTGGTGGACGGGCCGAGCCTGTTGATGATCGCAGTGGGGATGATGCTCTATGAGCGTGGCCGGACGTGGTGGGCGGCGGGCGTGTTGGGGGTGGCGGGTCTCGGCAAGGAAACCAACTTGCTCGCGGCGGCGGCGCTGCTTCCGGGGAGATGGCGGGACGGGCGCGGTTGGGCGCGGTCGGTGGGGCAGGGTTTGCTGGTCTTGGCCCCGCTCGCGCTTTGGGTGGTGACGCTCCGGCTCTGGCTTGGAAGCGGGAGCGACCCGGGGGTGCGAAACTTTGACTGGCCGTTTGCGGCCTACCTGAGGAAGTGGGTCGAGACGGCGGCGGTCCTCAAGACGGACGACGCGGGTTCGATCGGCGTCTGGAGTGTGCTGATGCTCGTGGCGGTGACGGCGCAATGGTTGCTCTTTGCCTTGCGGCCGCGCTGGAGCGACGCGTGGTGGCGGCTGGGTGCCAGCTATGCGGCGCTCCTGGTCGTGCTGGGTGATGCGGTGTGGGAAGGGTATCCGGGCGCGGCGCTGCGGGTGCTGTTGCCCATGACGCTCGCGTTCAACGTGCTGTTGCCGCGAGGTCGGCGTTGGCGGGCGTGGCTCGTGCTGGGCAATCTGGCGGTGCTGTGCTCGAGCGATATTTTGAAGCCGCCGGGGCAGGAGAGTTTCCAACTGCAGGGCGCGCGGGCCTTGCGAATCGTCGAGGCCACGGGGCGCACGGTGGAGGCGATTTTTCCAGAAGAACAGTGGTTTCAGGCCGAGCGATCGCGGTTTGATTACTGGCGCTGGACCCGGGGCGATGCCGACGTGGTGTTTCGGAATCCGCAGGCGTTTCCGGTGAAGGCGGACATCGTTTTCGATGTGAAGAGCGCCGATGATCGGAAGCTGACCGTGCTGAGCAAGGTGGACGGAGCCGTCTTGTGGTCCGGCGCGACGATTAAGGTTCTGCGCGAAGTCCGGATCCGTGGGGTGGTATTGCCGCCGGGGGATATCTTGTGGCGGTTTGAGTCCGATTTGCCCCCGGATCAACCGAACATCGGAGATCCGCGCAAGGTGAGTTTCAGCGTGCGCAACCTGGAGATTCGGATCACGGGGCGCGGTGGGATGGAGAAGGCGGGTGCAGCCAAATGAGTTTTCGAGGCGACGAAAAGGGCGGGTCGGAGACCTCACCCTACTTCTTTAGAAGCCGGCGATGGCTTCGAGGCGGCGGCGGTAGCGGGCGCCGATGACGGCGGGGGCAAATTTTTCGGCGACGGTCGCGATCGCGGCGGTGCCGAGGCGGGCGCAGAGCGCTCGGTCGGAGAAGAGCGCCCTCATGTGGGCGGCGGCGTGGGCGATGTCGGGATCGGCCCAAGTCTGGCCTTTGGCGTAGGGGCCGTGGTTTTCGGTGAGGGTGATGAGCGGGGCGCGCACCGGGCAGCCGTTGTGAATCGTGACGAACTCGGCGGTGGCGGACCAGTCGGTCGAGATCACAGGTTTGCCGAGGGCCATGCATTCGGCGACCGCGAGGCCGAAGCCTTCGGAACGGTGGAGCGAGACGAAGACATCGCAGGCGAATTCCAGCGCGTAGATGTCGGCGCGGGAGAGCGTGTCGGTGATGAAGTGGATGCCGGGGATGTCGGCGGCGAGGGCTTGGAGTTGGGCAAAATCGGCTTCGTTGCCGGTGAGATTCTGGACCTTGACGACGAGGGTCGCGGCGGGGGTGGCGAGGCCGGAGGCGCGGAAGGCGGCGAGAGCGGCGCGGGGGTTTTTGCGGGCGGCGTAGGAGTTGAGGTCGAAGAGGGTGAGGAAGAGGAACGCCTGAGCCGGCAGACCGAGGCGGGTGCGGATCGCGGCGATTTGCTCGACGGGAACCGGCACGTTGATGGCGTGTGGAAACGTGAGCACGGGGACCGGAGATTTCTCGGCGATGGCGGCGCGGGTGAAATCGCTGGGGCACCAGATCTCGTCGTAGAAATCGAAGGAGGGGACCCAGTCGTCGGGAAACTCGGGGAGTTCCCAAGCGAAGTAGGCGATGTTGTATTTACCGGCGCGGAAGTTTTTCCCGTGGTGGTGGTCCAAATCGCGGGAGGCGGGCGGATCGAGGTGGACGACGTTGACGTCGTGGGGATTCGCGTCGGTGAGGCGGGTGGCGTAGGTGGGGTCGCCGAGCCGGTTTTTGCAGTTGAGTTTGAGCGGGACGAGGGCGGTGGGGATGCGGGCGGCATCGGCGGCGCGGACCATGCAACGCGCGGATTCGCCCAGGCCGAGATCAGCGGTGAGGAAGCCGACGATGTTCAGCCCGAGATGGGCGTGGCGGCGGGCGAACTCGGCGCGGAACGGCGCGTGGCGGCGGGAGAAATCGTAGATGAGCTCGCCGGTGTCGGCGGCAAGGGCGGTGAGGCGGAGGGCGCGGTTTTTGTGCTGGGCGCGGAAGCGTTGCAGCGGCGCGAGACCGGTGATGCGGCCGAGCCAGGCGAGGGTGTCGGTGAGGCCGGTGCCGCTGAGACGCAGCGCGAGCGTGAAGCCGGAGGTGGGCGCGGGCGCGGGCAGCGGGAGACGGATTTCCCACGGGCCGGGTTTGAAGTTGCGCAGAGTGACGAGGAAGGCGCCGTTGAGCGAAACGGAGAGTTCGGGCGGCGCGGATTCCAGCCCGCCGGCGGCGGGGTGCGGGCGGAATTCGCCGCGAAGAATGAGGGCGGTGATGCCGTCGAGGGGCGGAAGGCGGAGTTGGCCGGTTTCGCGGAGCCAAGCGGAGTCGGTCGCGAAATCGTCGAAGAAAATGCCGGAGTAGTGCGTGAAGCGCCGAGAGAAAGAGCCGCCGAGCGGGGGCGTGCGTGAAGCGGAAGGCATAAAACGAAGTAGGCTGGCAGGGCCGGGAGCGAATTGGCAAACCCTCCGCGTGAATCGGCCGCACGGAGGAGCTGAACACGGCGGAGGGTCGGTCGGGGCCGGAAAACTTGCGGGCCGCGCCTAAGGTGCGAGTAAACAGAAGCCGGATTGAATTCGGTCCGTCGGGCGAGTCGGAGTGGGCGGCGAGAAACGCGAGTGCGGATGATAATGGGGCTTGCGGGTCAGGGCGGAGCGTCGTGGATTTTTCCTCCTCGCTCGGCGATCCTCGCCGAAGCTCGCGAATTTTTGCCCCGCATGTTTCCCTCCCGCCGTTTCCAAACTTGGTGGCGTCTCGTCTTGCTGACGGGAGTCGCGGGCTTGGTGTGTGTCGCGCACTACGGCTGGTGGACGCCGGCGCAGTGGAGCGTGCCGGCGGAGTATACTGGGGAATCGTTGGAGATCTTGGCGCGCATCAAGGCGGCCTCGGAGGGCGACCTCGCGCCCTTGCAGCCGCAAGTGATGTCGCGGCTCGGTGCGCCGTTTGGGGCGAATTGGAGCGCGTATCCCTCGTCGGATCTGTTGCTGGTGTGGACGCTGGGCCAAGTCGCGCGGGTGACGGGGGTGGCGGTGGCGGCGAATCTGGCGTTGTTGCTCGCGGTGCTGAGTGCCGCGTGGTCGTTCTACGCGTGCGCGCGGTGGCTGCGATTGCAGTGGGAATGGGCGATGGCGGGTGCGCTGTTGTTTGCGTTTACGTTTCAGACGTTCAACCGGGGCCTTCAGCACCTGTTGATTGCGTTTTCGTGGTCGGTGCCGTTGGCGATTCTGAGCGTGGCGCTCGTCGCCTCGAGCCGGCGGGTGCGGTGGCGGAGCAAGTGGGGGGCGGTGGTGCTGGTCTCGGCGCTGGGGATCGGTGCAAGCAATCCTTATCTGCT